>Ga0066372_10001135_pt1 | contig 10625 bp, 7 predicted proteins | sample Knorr_S15_td_250_FD_77011 | JGI IMG/M metagenome (GOLD analysis project Ga0066372, IMG submission 77011) | Marine microbial communities from Southern Atlantic Ocean transect - Knorr_S15_td_250_ad_251m_LV_A | ecosystem: Environmental > Aquatic > Marine > Oceanic | place: Southern Atlantic ocean... | reverse complement strand
TCGAACCGCCGACCTCTACAATGCCATTGTAGCGCTCTCCCAGCTGAGCTATGGCCCCAGAGAAGGACCGCGGATCTTACGTGCGCGCTGAATAACGTGTCAACGCGATCCCCGACCTTTACTTCACACCCGCAATATCCTTGATGAAATCGGCCTGTTCTCGGGTGATGGGTTCAAACTTCCCGAGAACGCACTTAGGTCCTACCCGACGCATACCCATGTTCATATCAATAAAGAAAATGCGGTCGTGTTCGCATACTTGCCGGGACCGCTGTTCGACGCCGATGCGATAGTGGTCATAGAGCTTGCCGGCGCACTGATCACCATGTTTCCAGTGGTTTAGCCATGCCCGCGTTCGACCGCCATAAAAAATGACCCGGCGGTCATCGATCATCTCGATCTTGTCGTAACGATTTGACCAAATACAACGCTTTGTTTCGCCATAGTCTTCATCGTCCAACGTTGTGTTGAGTATTTCTTGAACTTCAACGTCAATGCGTTCTCGTCGTTCAGATGCCGTTTCCTTCACTGAGATTATCGCCGTCGTGGGTTCCGACTCTTCTTCTCCCGCCACATGTAACGTCAGGAACACAGTAATTAAAGCCCCCGATATCCACTGGTAGTGGCGGTTCGAGATCATCGATCCAGTTCTCGAAATGCACGTTCCAATCGACGGCCTTCTTTTTTCGACAATCCGCCCAGCGCATCGATAGCTGTTCGAATTCGCGTGCGCGTGAGATCCGATCCAAGAAACACCATGGAATCAAATAATGGCAGCGACACTTCACGCCCCGAAATAGCGATAAACAACGGAAACAAGAAATCGCGAAGTTTGACGTCCATAGCTTCGGCTAAAGATTTTAACTCGGCGAAGATGTCGTCCTGCTGCCAAACACTCACCTGGTCCAACGTCCGCACAACGTGATCAAGAATCCTTAGACAATCCGCGTCGCCCAAAGATTTGTGCGCAAAACTCGCAGGACTAATCCCGGCTCGCTCTCCGAGAAGGTAGTCCACCTGGGGCAGCAGATCGATGAACCTTTCAGTCCGTTCTTGTATCAACGGGACAAGCTCGGCGAGCCGCTCGCGATTCACCGCCCATTCGGCAACACGATCCATGAATGCCGACGGCGACATATCCCGTATGTATTGGCCGTTTAGCCAATTCAATTTCTCGGTATCAAACACCGGAGCACTCGTTGACATTCGACCGACGTCAAAAGCTTCGACCATTTCATCAAAATCAAAAATCTCTCTTTCGTCAGGCATCGACCAACCCATAAGCCCGAGGTAGTTCAACAGCGCCTCTGGAAGGTAACCACATTGCCGGTAGTAATTAATACTCGTCGGATTGCGACGTTTTGACATCTTCGTCTGATCCGGGTTGCGCAAGAGCGGTAGGTGGTAGTGAATCGGCATATCCCACCCAAAATGTTGGTAAAGGAGTACATGTTTAGGTACGGAGCTAATCCATTCTTCGCCACGCAATACATGCGTGATGTCCATCATATGGTCATCTACAACAACTGCTAGGTGGTACGTCGGGAAACCATCCGATTTGACCAGTACCTGCATGTCTACTTGTTGCCACGGGATCGAAATGACGCCCCGCAGTCCATCTTCGAAGCTGCACTCGCCGTTATCCGGAACTCGTAATCGAATGACGTGCGCTTCACCACTTTCGATACGACGAGCCTTGTCTGCCTCATCCATACCCAAACAGTGGCCATCATAGCGAGGGGTCTCACCGGCCGATTGCTGTGTACGACGAAGATCGGCTAACCGATCAGTACTACAAAAACAGTGGAACGCGTGTCCTTGCTCCACTAACTCAGCTGCGTGTACAGCGTAGTGGTCCAAACGTTCGCTTTGACGATAGGGCCCACACGGGCCATCTAGATCTGGACCTTCGTCCCACTCGAGCCCCATCCAATGGAGAGCGTCGAAAATCACCTGCTCGGATTCAGGCGTACTTCTTGCCTGATCTGTGTCCTCAATGCGCAAAACAAACTGCCCCCCATGTCTTTTCGCGAAGGCACGGTTAAACAGCGCCATATAGGCTGTACCAAGGTGGGGGTCACCCGTTGGAGATGGAGCAACGCGCGTACGAACAGTCATAGAGCACTCACTCTGCTTAGAGGCATTATACAGCCGCTACAGAAAGTGATTGAGACTTAAAAAATCGAAGTCGAGCTCGAGAAATCGAGCTTACGACACTCCTACCTTGCGGAGGCTCGGCAGACCATGATCGTCAGAAACGCGATGGTTGTCTGCGGTAACCAACTCCCAGGAATCAGGTTGCAGTAACACTGTCCGGGCGAGCTCATTGTTTAGCGCATGTCCCGACATATAACCGTCAAATGCTCCAAATATGGGCAAACCCAGAAGATACAGATCGCCAATCGCATCCAACAATTTGTGCTTGGCAAACTCATCAACGTAACGCAGGCCTTCTTCATTCAGCACACCCTCATCTGTGATGCCCACCGCATTCTCTAGGCTTGATCCCAAACATCGATCGATCGCCTGGGCCTTGGGCAAGTCATCAATGAGGCCAAACGACCGTGCTTCGCTCAAATCATCACGGTACGAGTCACGAGTAAAATCTAGTTGAACCCGTTTCGGATAACGGTTGTAAACCGGATGATCGGCAACGAACGTATACGCACCCTTAAATCCATCGTAAGGAGAGAGCGTTACAACAGCATCGTCTCGAGAAACCGCAAGTTCTCGGGTGATACGGATAAACTTTCGTGGCGCCGACTGGGCCCGGGAACCAACACTCTCGATCAGTTTGACAAAAGGACCAGCACTGCCGTCCATGATTGGCACCTCGTCTCCGGACAACTCGATTACTGCGTTATCAATCGCAAGACCCCAAAGAGCAGACATCAAGTGTTCTACGGTCGAGATTTCACTCCCATCCTCACTGATGCTAGTCGACAGCAGTGTGCTAGAGACGTTCTGAGCCAAGGCGGCGATCGCGACGTCGGGGCAATCGGCTCGAACGAACCGAATGCCCGTGTTCGCCTCGGCAGGACGCAGCGTCATACGCACTTTTTCACCCGAATGCACGCCGATTCCGATGGCGTACGCCGGCTTCCTGAGCGTTCTCTGACGCAACATAGAGTCACCCAATCAACTACTCGCAAGCCAATATACAACGAAAATTATAGAAAATGAAAGAAAAATGGAGAAAGGATGGATACATCTGTTGGGTTTACCGGTTCAACCCAAGTAAGTACTTCAGTACTTCATCCGAGAAATTTGGATGTAAACGACGGATGTTTCGATCAAAATATCGCGCGTATAGATCATCAGGACGGCGGATCTGACGAGTGAAGGTCATCGGAAACCCACAACAATCGCGTGACAAACTTTTGTGTGTCGCCCCTATGATGGCGTGGACGGATCGGCACTGCCGGACATTTCATCGGCTCATTGCGCCACACGCGTGGCTTTACACTGAGATGGTCGTTGCTGAGGCAATATGTTTTGGTCGAGCAACTCGATTACTTGAACATGGCGAGCACGAGAGCCCACTGGTTCAGCAACTCGGTGGGAATGACCCTCATTTATTATCGGAAGCAAGCCGTGTCGCAGAAAAGAATGGATTCGATGCGATCAATCTGAACGTTGGCTGCCCATCCGACCGAGTCCACCAAGGCGCTTTTGGTGCATGCCTAATGCTGCAACCCAAGTTGGTCGCCGAGTGCATCAAGCGTATGTGCGACACGGTCTCGATTCCCGTGACCGTGAAATGCCGTCTCGGCGTCGACGATCACGCGAGTTACGGAAGATTGGCTGAGTTCGTCGGATGCGTCAGTGAGGCCGGTGCTCAACTATTTGTTGTGCACGCCCGAAAAGCAATTTTGACGGGTTTGAGTCCTGCACAAAACCGAGAGATCCCGCCGCTGGACTATGGCCAGGTCGAGCAACTGAAGACCGACTTCCCCTCGCTTTCGATTATTTTGAATGGGGGCCTAAACGACTCGGAAAAGGTCAAGGAGGTACTTGATTGGGCGGACGGTGTGATGATCGGGCGCGCTGCTTATCAGAACCCCGCTTTTCTACGCGAACTTGAGCTCACCCTCTATCCAGGAAAACAGCTCGACAATTTCCAATCCATTCTCAACCAATACATGGCTTATATGGAACGCGAACTAGAGCAGGGTATCCGACTCCATGAGATGACCCGCCATCTGTTCGGTCTCTTCAATGGATTGCGGGGCGCACGCCAGTACCGACGACACTTGTCGGAGTACGGCCGCCTCAACGGCGCGGGCCTAGATACTTTCGTTCGCGCTTGCTCCAAAGTCGAACGAAGGGTCGCTTAATGTTTGAACGTCTTAAAGGCGTGTTCACACGAGAGCACGCATCCGACGTTGAAACGGAAAGCGCCAACGTGCCACTCGCCGCCGCAATGCTGCTGCTTGAAGTCGCCTGGGCTGATCACGAACTCGAAGACCAAGAATTGGAACAGGTTAAAGTCGCCCTCGAGTCAATGTACGAAATTGATCAGGATACGGTCTCGGAGATCATCGATCGTGCCCGAACCGATCACGAAAAGAGCACGGGCGTTTTCCCTTTCACACGATTACTCAATGAACGACTCGATCGATCCGAACGTAAAGCTCTACTAGTGCATCTATGGAAGGTCGCCAATTTCGAGGGCGACAAAGAACACTATGAAGAACACGTTATACGTAAAATCACCGATCTGCTCTATCTAAACCACTCTGATTTCATCGCCGCCAAGCGAGAAGTTCAAAGCGAGAACTGACGTTAACGATCTCTCGATCTCCCGCGGGAAACCGGAACACTAAAGCAATCCAGCTTCCATCTCTAAAGACCGAAATTCTCGCTCGAGCCGTTTCTCAGAAACTTTTTCCCGTGCGCCAACAGCTTGACTAAATAGCGTGATCCTATATTCCTCCAACAGAAATCGGAGTCGGACAAGCACGTCTTCATTCCCTACCACCTCCTTTAATCGAATGTATCGTTCGCGCCACCCGTCTATGATGTCGATGTTCGATTCGTCCTTCCCGACTCTCCCCTGAAGGTGGTCGATACGGTAACGCATGCCCTCAAGATACCGGACAAGATCGGGAAGCCGATCGTATGGCGTTGTCGAGAGAAAATTGTGCGGGACCAACCATGACAACTGTTCTTCCATATCATTTCGTGCTCGGGCAAAGGGCTTGGATGAAAGATCACCTAGTTCTCGAGCAGTATCAAAACGCCGGTCTAAAACGGTGCGTACCCATTCAATTAATTCGAAATAAGTTTCGACCAGTTGCCCTCTCCTTTCTCTAAGACGTTCTTCAAACGAACCTCGCGATCGAGGGATATCGAAGTCCTGGAAGTACGCAATCCATGCGGTGTTTTGAAGAACCTCATCGACGAGTTCATCCCTCGTGCCCAGGGTCGCGTAGTGGAGAAACAAGACGTTTTCTTTGTCTAGTTCCTTGCGGACATAACGAACGGACTGGCGCTCGGCCAGCAGGGCTAGTCGCGAAAGACCCTGACGATTGCTGCGCAGCTGCCGTTTCTGATCAGAATCAAGTCGAAAATCCACGCTGTGCTTACCGTCGACTAGTAGCGGATACACCAACAACTGCTCCCCGGATTCGTCCAAAATCATTGACTCCGGAAGACCAGAATCCGGAAATACCGTAAGGCCCGTCATCTCAAGTTTTGCACGCAAACCGGCATCCATACGTTCCTCTAGGCTCGCTAGCAGTCGAGACTTTAAAGCTTCCACATCTCGGTCTTGGTCGATCAGTCGACGTTTGTTATCCAATACTTGAACGTTCATTCGTAAAAACGGCGCGAGCCGATCAATATTCCATTCCGATAAGGGAATATCGACGTCGAATCGATCTCGAATTATTTGCGCGAGAGCTCGGAGCAAGCCTGCCCGGCGGTACCGATCCACACTGATCAAGGACGGAAAGATGGCCGCGACACGGTCCGGAACCGGCGCGAGTTGTTTCCTCGTTTGTTTGGGTAAGGACTTGATCAGTTCGATGCACTTTTCTTCGAAAAAACCCGGTACCAGCCAGTCGAGCGTTTCTTGTCGTATTTTAGCTAGTAATCCCAGCGGAACTTCTATCGAAATCCCGTCGTCATCAGTACCCGGCGCAAAACGATAGCGGACATCAACCTCAACGCCATCGATCTCGATTCTCCCAGGGAATTCATCATCTTCCGGAAAAAAGTCAGCCCTCTTCAACAAGTCGTCTTGCGTCATCATTAAACGATCCCGCTGGTCCGAGCCGATACTTCGATACCAGCCTTCAAAAGATCGGATGCTGATGGTTTCTATCGGCAATCGTTCCTCGTAAAACGAGCATTGCGCATCCTCACTCGCAAGCATGTCGGTGCGTCGGCCCTTTGCCTGCAATTCCATAATCTCGATCACCAGCTCCCGATTGTGATCAAGAAATGGGGCGTCAATGTGCACACTAGGTGCGACCAGTGCATGACGAATAAATAGCTGTCGGCAAATGGTGGGATCGATGCGGCCGTACGAAATCCGGCGGTTTTCGACAACGGGTACGCCGTAGACGACCGCACGTTCGCTGGCCATCACCTCCCCCCGTTTCTCGTCCCACCCGGGCTCACCATACGTTCGCCGGATCAGGTGCGGCGCCGCGTGTTCGATCCATCTGGCCTCTACTTGGGCGTTACACCGCGCATAGGTTTGCTGCGTCTCCGATATTTCCGCCGCCACCAGCCACTTCGGACGTTTCGACGCTAATACCGAACCCGGGAACACGCGAAACATCAGATTACGCGGACCGACATAGTTTCCTTTTTCAGTCTTCAAACCGATAAAACTGAGCGAACCGGCCAGCAGCGCTCTGTGCAGGCTCGCGTAGTCGGCCGCCTTTTTGTTTAAACGCAACCCCAGGTCTCGACATACCAGCAGCAACTGACGATGTACCGATCGCCATTCGCCCATCCGATTAACTGACAAGAAATTTTGTTCAAGCGCACGCCGATATCCGCTGCGCGTTGAGTCCTCGCGTACACCGTTAGCCCACGTCCACAGATTCACAAAACCAAGAAAATCCGACGCCTCATCGGCAAACCGCTCGTGCGCTTTATCGGCGGCGGCTTGTTTATCAAGAGGCCGAAGGCGTGGGTCTTGGACAGCAAGCGCCGCAACGATAATCAACACGTCCGCCAAACTTCCAAATTGATGTGCCTCAATCACCATCCGCGCCAATCGAGGATCGACGGGCAACCGCGCCATCATGTTCCCCTTCTCTGTCAACTTATCGTCGTCGAGAGCTTGCAATTCATGCAACAAGCGAACGGCGTCGTTGACCACTCGAGGATCAGGAGGATCCATGAACGGGAATGTCGCAACATCGCCCAAGCGAAACGCGCGCATCTGCAGAACCACGGCAGCAAGATTTGTTCGTCTGATTTCTGGGTCTGTATACGGAGGACGACTCTCGTAATCGGCTTCCTCGTACAGCCGATAACAAATGCCTGGCGCAACCCGACCGCAACGCCCCTGGCGTTGGTCCGCACTGGCTTTGGATATAGGCTCGATGGGCAATCGTTGTAATTTGGACCGAAAGCTATAGCGACTGATCCTGGCGTCACCCAAATCGACAACGTAGCCGATGTTGGGAACAGTAAGACTGGTTTCAGCGACATTGGTCGCCAAAACGATCCGGTGCTGCTTACCCGGCTCAAAAATTCGCTTCTGTTCCCGTGGCGGCAACCGAGCGTATAGCGGCAACACTTCGTATTGGTCACGAAACTGGCGGTTTATCCATCTCGACCAATCGAGAATGTCTCGTTCCCCCGGAAGGAATACCAAGACATCACGCGGCCCCTTTGTTTTTTCTTCTCGTATTTCCGTCAGACAAGTTCTTAATGTCTCTTCAAGACTTTCGCTCACTGGCCGGTATCTAGTCTCTACTGGGTATCCCCTGCCACTCACGGTCACGACTGGCGCGTCGAAGAAGTGCTGGGAGAATGTGTCGACATCGATGGTCGCGCTCGTTATCACCACTTTAAGATCGTCACGGCGCTCCAGAAGTCGCCTGACGTACCCGAGCAAAAAATCGACGTTCAGGCTACGTTCGTGGGCCTCATCAACAATGATCGCGTCGTATGCGTTCAAGTGGCGATCAGATCGAATTTCATTTAACAACAATCCGTCTGTCATGACTTTAATTAGCGAGTTTTCGTTCCACTTATCGTCGAACCGAACTGCATAGCCAACTTCATCGCCTAAGGGTACGGAAAGCTCAGAAGCAACACGCTGTGCGACCATCCTCGCGGCGAGACGTCTCGGCTGGGTATGACCGATCATGCCGCGCCTGCCTAAGCCTGCTGCTAGGCAGGCTTTAGGTAGCTGTGTGGTCTTACCCGATCCCGTCTCACCAGCAACGATCACCACCGGGTGAGCACGTATCAGTTCAGCAATCGACTCGCAGTGCTCGCTTATAGGCAATTCAGAAGGATAGGAAACCAACGGCACCGAAGATTCTCGACGGGCCAGTTGCTCAATGGACCGGCTCCACCGCATCTTGAGACGGTCGCTAACTTTTCCGTTGTTGACGGCTCGTGCAATAGCCTGAGCATCTCGGGCCATCACGGAGTTGGGGTCGAATGGACGAGCTTTGACCATGTCGCACGAGTAGTCCTCTCGTTAGAGGATCAATACCGCTCGGTTATTTAGACAGAAGATTCATACCTTCTTCAAGGCCACGAATGGTCAGCGGGAACATCCGGCCATCAACCAATTCCTGCGTCATGGCAACCGAGGTCGAATACTCCCATGTCTCCTGGGGCGTAGGGTTAATCCATACGATGTTGTCGTACGATCCCATAAAACGCGACATCCAAATCGCCCCGGCTTCTTCGTTCCAATGTTCGACGCTTCCCCCTGCATGGGTAATTTCGTACGGTGCCATCGTTGCATCCCCAACGAATACGATTTTGTAGTCACCCGCATACTTATTGAGAATTTCCCAAGTGGGAATTCGTTCACTCATCCGTCGACGATTGTCCTTCCACATAGACTCGTAAATAAAGTTGTGAAAGTAATAACTTTCGAGGTGCTTAAACTCGGTTCGTGTCGCAGAAAAAAGCTCCTCGCAGACCTTGACATGAGCGTCCATCGAACCGCCGATGTCAAAAAAAGTCAGAACCTTGATCGTATTGCGACGCTCCGGACGTAATCGAATATCCAACATGCCGCCATTGTGGGCAGTCTTACGAATCGTCGTGTCGATATCGAGTTCTTCCTCTCGCCCGGTGCGAGCGAATTTTCGTAATCGACGCAATGCCATTTTGATGTTGCGGGTACCCAATTCCACAGAATCGTCCAGATTCTTGTACTGTCGTTCGTCCCAAACCTTCTTCGCTTTCTTCTTTTTGCCTTTACCTTGGCCCCCAGGGCCCTTACGTCCGTCACGTTCCGCATCCCCTTCGTCGCCCTCTTTTCCTTCTTGAGCTTCCTCTTCTGCTTTCTTGGCCTCTTCTTCCTTTGCCTTCTGGAAAGCCTCAATCAGCTTTTCGAGGCCACCCAACGACTCCAATTGTTCCATCTCTTCGGGCGTGAGGGATTTTTCAAATTCACGACGGAGCCACTCGTCGGGAATGAGGGACTCAAGCATGCCATGTAGATCCTCGAGACCCTTGAAATACGCGCTAAACGCCCGATCGAACTTGTCATAGTTCTTTTCATCTTTTACGAGGCATGTCCGAGATAAAAGGTAAAAGTCATCAATACTCGCGTATACGACGCGATATTCCATAGCCCGCAGCAGGTCCATAAGTTCCCGAATCGTGACGGGAAGTTTGTATTTTCTAAGCGTCAGGAAAAAGTTGATCAGCATTATTTCTTCTACCTCCCTTTTCCCGTGAGCCTCACGTTATCCGCGACTATCACGTCGATTCATAAACGCCAATCGCTCTAACAAGTGCACATCCTGCTCATTCTTCACCAATGCTCCGTACAGCGGCGGAATGGCTTTGCTCGGATCTCTGTTGGTAAGAATTTCGTCTGGTATATCGTCGGCCATGAGCAACTTAAGCCAATCGATCAGTTCGGATGTCGACGGTTTTTTCTTGAGCCCCGGCACCTTCCGGACGTCAAAAAAGATATCCATCGCCTCTTTCACCAAGTCATGCTTGATCTCAGGAAAATGCACCTCAACAATCTGCTGCATCGTTTCCCGATCTGGAAAATTAATGTAGTGAAAGAAACATCGTCTAAGAAATGCATCCGGGAGTTCTTTCTCATTGTTTGACGTGATGACAACAACAGGGCGAGTGACTGCAGAAATGGTTTCTTGGGTCTCATATACGTAGAACTCCATTCGATCGAGTTCTTGTAACAGATCGTTTGGAAACTCAATGTCCGCCTTATCGATCTCATCGATCAACAACACCACCTTTTCCTCCGAGGCAAACGCTTCCCACAATTTTCCGCGCTTGATGTAGTTACGGATATCCTGCACTCGGTCGTCGCCAAGCTGGGAGTCCCGCAATCGACTCACGGCGTCGTACTCGTAGAGACCTTGGCTGGCTTTAGTTTGCGATTTGATGTGCCATTGAATTAGCGGCACTTCAAGAGTTTTGGCAATCTCCTC
>Ga0066372_10001134_pt1 | contig 10626 bp, 9 predicted proteins | sample Knorr_S15_td_250_FD_77011 | JGI IMG/M metagenome (GOLD analysis project Ga0066372, IMG submission 77011) | Marine microbial communities from Southern Atlantic Ocean transect - Knorr_S15_td_250_ad_251m_LV_A | ecosystem: Environmental > Aquatic > Marine > Oceanic | place: Southern Atlantic ocean... | reverse complement strand
CTCGAAGAATTCGCAGTTAGGTACCGCCATAGTAATATGAAGGTTCGCTACATTATTCAATGAGTTCCCTCCATGGTGAATTTCACATTTCATGTTGAATCCTTCGGCCAAATGGCAAAGCCTTATCATGGGAGTTATCCCACCGGTAACGGCTACATCTCCTCGGAGTATGTCAGTCGCATACTGCGTTATCCATTGCGTCATACCGTAGTAACGACCAGGCGCATATTCAGTAGACATTATGGGAATATCGAGTTTCTGGTGTAACTTTACATAATTGTACAAATCTTCCTCGACCAGAGGGTCTTCATACCAGTAAAAATTCAGGTCTTCTATTGCTCTGCCTACCCTCATGGCATCTTCATATTGATATGCCCACATTGAGTCGAGCATCAATTTCATGTCCGCACCCACGGCCTCACGTACGGCTTTAGAAATCTCAATATCGTATATTGGGTCGCCATGGGGATGGATCTTATGCGCAGTCCATCCCATATCTCTAAATCGAATCGCCTCTTCTGCATATTCCTCTTTGGTCTCATGGTATGCCGTGCTTGAATACACAGGAACGGTCTCTTTACATGTTCCGAGAAGTCTATGTATGGGTTGACCTGCAATCTTTCCATTAATGTCCCATAAACAAATATCTATAGCACCGATTACATATGTGGATACAGACCGGTTCATCTTCCACAAGTCCCACCATATAGCTCCAATATCCTGAGGGTTTCTTCCCATAACGATAGGCTTAATGAACTCTATGAGACCCGGGGCAAAGTGATCTGCACCCACTCGGGATGATCCTAGAAAAGCATTGCCTGAAATTCCCTCATCTGTTTCCACAGTCACGACGCCAAGTTGGCGAGTCTTTCCGAAACTTGTGCCGACTCCTGTTCTCCATGGTTCTGAATTCCAATTGAACATATCAACTTTAACGTTAGTGATCTTCATAATAGGTTCCTTTCCTTGCTGACTGCATTGAATACGGTCCGTAGACTAGGAGTTAACGTAGTTGAAATAGAATATACATAGATGATCTCATCCGTTCAATGAATAGGGCTTCATTAGAAACTAATCAAATAGGAGATGCCTACGTCATGAAACCAGAATTTATCCCTCTAACCGGTTACAGGTTATTTGACACAGATACCATGGTTGAGAGGGCAAGAGATTTCTACAGCCTTGTCAGATTAAGAAGGACCGTAAGAGATTATTCTGAGAAACCCGTGTGTAGAAGTGTAATCGACAACTGTATAAAGGCAGCTGGCACCGCCCCAAGCGGAGCCAACATGCAACCCTGGCATTTCGCGGTGGCGGAGCAAGGAGAAATACGTAAACAACTTCGAGAAGCAGCTGAGATAGAAGAGCAAGAGTTTTATGACTCGAAGGCTCCACAGGAGTGGCTAGATGCTCTTGCCCCTCTAGGAACTGACTCGGACAAACCGTTCCTAGAAACAGCCCCTTATTTAATTGGAATTTTCGTCCAGAACTTCGGGATACTACCCGATGGCAGACAAGTTAAGCATTACTATGCTACAGAATCAGTTGGAATCGCCACGGGCATTTTGATATCAGCGTTGCATCATGCTGGACTAGCCACTTTGACCCATACCCCCAGCCCTATGGGCTTTCTGAATCAAATTTTTCAGCGGCCCAAAAACGAACGTCCTTTTTTGCTTCTTGTGACGGGACACCCAGATGAGAACGCCCTAGTACCAAAAATTGAAAGACAGCCACTTGAGAATATCTGTTCCACAGTTCGGTAGAACCAACTGTCTCCTATTCGCAAACCCCGGGAAGTATCTTCCAGAATCCTGTGGCATCTTCGAATGCCTTGGCTAGCTGAAGTACGCCAAGATCATCTCTGTACCTGCCTACGATCTGAAGTCCCACAGGCAAGCCTTCCTTGGTAAATCCACAAGGTACAGACACCGCCGGATGTCCAGTAGCTGTGATGTAGTAGCACGATTTCATCCATGCAATAAAGTTTTCCATTTCCACCCCGTTGACCTCGGTTACCCATCTCTGATTCACATCAAAAGGGGGTCTCTGACTCACCGGACAAAGCAAGAATTCATGCTTTTCCATAAAGTTATGCATTCTTTGAAACAACTCCATGCGTTTCATTTCAGCCCAGCCTACCTGAGGTCCGGTTAATTTCACGCCTTGTTCAATATCCCAAATCATAGTGTCCTTCAACTTATCCCTGCTATTCCTTAAGTGCTCACCCTGGTTGATTTCCCGTCCCCATCCTCTCCATATTAGAAATAGTTCATTGGCATCGGTGAAATCTGGTTCCGATTCCAGGACATTACATCCGATTTCATCAAAGACATGCCTCTGCGACTCCAGAACGGATGTGATGCGTGGGTCGACCGGTAATCCTCCTAGATCTTGACTCCAGGCGACGTTTACCCCCTTGAAATCCCGTTGCAATGGTTCTAAAAATGTCTCCCCGGGTTCGGTAATCGAAATAGGAACTCTGGGATCCGGCCCGGCCATAGCAGAAAGTAAGAGGGCACAATCCTTAATGTTTCTGGCCATTGGCCCTTGAACAGAAATCGGGCTCCACCCAACCTTTGAAGGGAACATTGGTACCCTGCCGGGAGAAGGTCGAAACCCCACCACATTACAGAAATTCGCCGGATTCCTTAGAGAGCCTCCTGTGTCGCTACCATCAGCCAAGGGCAGCATCCGTGACGCTAAAGAGACCGCTGCTCCTCCACTACTGCCGCCGCACGTGCGGGAGGTATCATAAGGATTTAGCGTTTCGCCAAAAACCTCGTTGAACGTCTGGGAACCAGCACCGAACTCAGGTGTGTTTGTCTTCCCGATCGTGATAGCACCTGCATTCTGCAAACGTTCCACAATCAAAGCATTGAAATTGGGAACGTTATCTGCATAAAGAGGCGAACCATAAGTTGTACGTATTCCCTTGGTGGGAACAAGATCCTTGTGAGCAATGGGCAGTCCATGCAACACTCCCACATTGTCGCCCTTAGCCAATCTTGCATCTGCGTTGTCAGCGCCTTTGAGCGCCATTTCAATTTCCAGAGTAACTATCGCATTAACTTTAGGGTTAACTCTCTCAATCTGATCAAGGTGAGCTTCCATGATTTCTCTGGAGGAAACCTCCTTGTTTCGCATAGCCGCAGCCATATCAAAAGCACTCATATTTACAATGCTGGTAACTTTTTCTCTCTCAGACAACGGTTACTCCACGGCTCCAGTAAGAGCCTCTTTTTCAAATTCTTGTTCCGCTTTTTGCCAATCTGGAATCAGGAGACCAGTTGGATTTTCCAATAGAACTATGCTCACAGCACCGCCTATACTAGCAACAATAGACACCATTAGTGCCCAGTCATAGGATCCGAGAAGATCAAATATTGGACCACCGATCCAACCTCCCAACGCCATACCGATCCCGGCTCCCAACATCTGAAACCCATGAGCTCCTCCCATCGGGGCATGCCCGAAATATTTTCTGTTTAGAATTGGAAATCCCCCGGTTTCACCCCCATAGCCGACACCGAAGGCAACTGCAAAAATATAGAAGACTCCAGGTATTTCTGGAGCGAACAAAAGCAGGACAGGCGCACCTTGAAGAACATAAAACCCGGTCATGATTCTACGTACCCCGAATCGTTCACAGAGCAGTGGTGTAGTCAATCTTGTGACAATACTCACAACTGACATTACCGTAATAATAAGAGAAGCACCCACCAACGTGAGTCCCCCTTGTGTAGCCATAGGAATAATCCATATGAGAATAACCGCATGGCCTACACAACCCAGGAAGTGAATAGAGCTCATATTCCAGTAGGCCCCAGTTCTCCTCATATGACCTTTGAATTCCTCTAGTAGTTCCAGTGGAGGCAGACGATCACTCAAGGGCGGGTCATCGGGTTCAGTACCGTAAGCAAGCACGGAAATATCCCCGGGTCTATTACGGAACATAGCAATCAAAACCAGCATCAAGGCAAACGAAGCGATTCCCAAAACGAGAAAGGATGATTTCCATCCCAAAACGTCTAACATATACGCTATTAGAGGCGTGGCTAAAGCGGGACCTAATCCCCAGGATGCCATCACCAAACCCATAGCAAGCCCCAGGTGTCTTCTAAACCAGATCATCGCAGCGGGAATCAGGGGTACCAGAAAAATCGCCTGGGCAACTCCAAGAACCAGGCCATACGTGATCCAGAAGTGCCAAAGTTCCGTTATGTATGCCGTTAAAATCATTCCCACTAGAAAAAGAGAAGTGCCGAGTATCATGGCCCTCTTGGCCCCGAAACGGTCCCCGATATTTCCGGCCCATGGAGAGACCAAGGCGGAGACAATACTGCACAAGGCATAAGTAAATCCAATACCACCCTGACTCCACTGGAATTGCTGCTCCAAGGGATCAATGAAAACGCCGAATGCCATTCGAATGGAAGTGCCTACTATCTGCATTCCAGCTATTATTGCTACTATCGCCCACGCATAATGCCAATAGAAAATACTATTCTTGTTTCCTGCGGAACTATTTTTCTCTTTAATCAAGAGCAGGCCTTAGGGATTAAAATTCTGATTTCAGCGAGAACTTAGTGAAGAGGACAGGCCCATATAGCTGCCTGCTCCCATTTATATGAATCGCCGGCTAACGACCCCGATTCCGACGTCCTCGCTTCAACCCTTGACGAAGCAGCCGCAGCAGCTAAATATATTGTCAGTACTGTGCTCACAAGACACACGAGCACAAACTGGAAAGGAATTCCAAAAACACGTTTCACTCCGATACTGATCAACCTTCCAACACAAAACTACGGCAATTATAGTCAGGAAGTGCCAAAATGTCCCCAGATTATTTCATGCATTTGAGATATCGTGCCCGAATATTTTGGAACCTTTCGCCTAAAAAGATTACAAAACATGAAAGCCTGGCCAGCATTTGATACCCTTGCGCCATTCTATCTAGGATATCCCTGTTATCGAAATCTAAATTGAAGGAAGATAAAAATGAGAGCTAATTCCATCAGACAGAAGTTGAACGAAGATGAACCAACCCTAAGTACTCATATTCACAGTGTTTGGCCCTCTGAAATAGAGGCCCTTGGGCATACAGGAATCTATGATTATGTGGAGTTTGTCGCTGAATACGGTCCGTCGGATCTTCACGATCTGGACAATATGTGCAGGGCGGCCGAGCTACATGGTCTCGGGAGCATGTGTAAGATCGACCAAAGCTTAATGCCGTTTCTGGCCCAAAGAAGCATTGGAGCCGGATTCGAAAGTATTTTGTTCACAGATGTCAGAAGCATAGAAGAAGTAAGGGACTGCATTAAATCCGCCAGGGCAGATCATCCAGACCAGGGAGGATTGTACGGGGTCGCTACACGCAGAAACTCATTCATGGGCTATGGGGGATCGCAAGACTATGTCGACAGTCTAGGCGAAGTTGTACTGGCTTTTATGATCGAGAAAAAAGGAGCTGTGGACAACTTGGAGGAAATTCTTTCTGAACCAGGAGTGGAAATGGTCCAGTGGGGCGGAGCAGATTTTTCCATGAATGTAGGAAAACCCAGGCAGATGAGTGACCCTGAAGTATCGGCAGCGAAAAAGAAGACTTTTGAAGTGTCACTAAAGATGGGCGTGCCGCCACGTGCAGAAATAGGTTCAGCAGACGAAATGAAAGAATACCTTGATATGGGAGTGAAACATTTCTCCTTGGGAACAGACATATCTATTCTCTATTCGTTCTGGAAGAATGAAGGCGAAAGAGTATTACGGGCAATGGAAGGCGAATAAGAGAGCCAGGATTATCTCACTCTAAAGTGGACAAATATGGATCTAGAACTTAAGGACAAGAAAGCGATAATAACAGGAGGGAGCCGAGGAATCGGAAAATCCGTTGCACTTTCGCTGGCTTTAGAGGGTGTGGATATTGGAATATGCTCTCGTTTCCGAGAAAGCCTATCAACCACCGCTTCTGAAATAGAGCACCTTACAGGCCGGAACGTTTTCTTCTCACCCGCCGACACGACAAACACAGAATCCGTAGAATCTTTTGTAAATTCAGCAGCGACTGAACTTGGTGGGATCGACATCCTGGTCAACAATGCCGCAGCCCCCGGCGGATTAGTGATGGGTCCCCTGGAAACTGCTAGCCCAGAGGAATTGCTATCGGATATGGATACTAAGGTAGTGGGATATTTGCGAGCCGCCAAAGCCGTTGCTCCTTACATGAAACAACAAGGCTGGGGAAGAATAATAAACATCGGGGGCCTTGCAGCACGAAGCGCAGGAGCATTTAGTGGAATGCGCAATCTGGCCCTCACCCATTTTACAAAAACCCTTTCCAACGAACTCGGCCCCCACGGAATTACGGTAAATATAATCCACCCTGGCGCTACAAGAACGGAAAGAACTGGCCCGATGCAAGAATCTCAAGCCAGCGAATTGGATCTCTCTATGGAGGAAGTAGAAAGGAAAGCAGCATCCGGAATTGACATTAGGCGTCTCGTCGAATCGGAGGAGATCGCATATCTAACGACGTTTTTAGCGTCCCCCAAAGCTTCAGCTATCACAGGCGAGGCAATTGCAGCAGGTGGAGGGGTAGGTTCAGCAGTTTTCCAGTAATACATTTAAGGAGAAAGACAGGACAATGTACACGACAGAACAATACGAAGGCATGATCGCAGAGACCATCACCATCAAAGGCTATAACGGAGACGAGATACACACATACTATGCCCGGCCACAAGGACCTGGACCTTTCCCTGCCGTAGTAGTGATACACCATCTGCCTGGTTGGGATGAAATCTACCGTGATTTTACGAGAAAACTTGCTCACCACGGGTATCTCGCAATCTCACCAGATCTCTATTGCCGTGACGCGCATGGTGTCCCAGAAGACGTAGCAGCAGCTGTCAGGGCTGAAGGTGGAGCTCCTGATGATCGGGTCATGGGTGACCTGAAAGCTGCTGCCGATTATGTGCTTTCCTTGCCTTCATCAAACGGGAAAGTAGCTGTGTGGGGCACTTGCTCGGGAGGCCGACACGCATTCCTTGCGGGATGTAAGCTTGACGTATTCGATGCAGTGATTGAGTGCTGGGGTGGAAATGTAATTATGGGAGCCGATCAACTTACAGAGAAACAACCGGTATCACCGAACGAATACACGTCAGATTTGAATGCTCCTTTGCTGGGACTCTTTGGGGACTTAGATCAAAGCCCAACGGCGGAACAGGTGAACCAGCATGAGGCAGAGCTCAAGGCGGCCGGGAAGGATTATGAATTTCATCGGTACCCGGAAGCCGGACACGGTTTCTTTTACTACCATGCCCCTATATATCATCAGAGTTCAGCAGTAGATGGATGGGAGAAAATGTTTAACTTTCTCTCGCGTCATCTTTCCTGACTCAACGAAACCAAGAAAAAGGAGTTCTCAAATGTGCACGATGATTTGCGAGCGGGCAGCTATGGAAGGAAGTGGCAAAGGTCGTGAAGGCTGGTTCCCGCTCAAGACAGCCAACGTCTCTTACGACCACCCTTTTAATGCGCCATGGGAATATGCATTGAACATTGACTTCGTCAATGAAGACAGGGGTGTAGGAGCCAGGGTGGCGGTAGAACTCAGTCCAGAGTCAGCCAAGCTTCTCGCAGAGACAATATTTGCGGCGCTTCGGAGGGGAGAAGCGGATCCACAAATACAGGTGTCCGTCCTCTAAACATCGCTATCTGTGTCGTTTTTTTCAGCAGTTGGTCGACTGAGAATATACCATGTACCTACAAAGGCTAGCACAATAATTGGCACCTTAAACCACACCAAGTGGTAAGGAGCCAGCATCGAAACCAAGCTGAAAAACCATACACAACTCACAGAAATGATTTTCGCCCTTGCAGGCATAGCACCGGTTTCAAGAAACCGTTTTACTGGCCGCCCAAACAACCTATGTTCCGTTACCCATCTATACATACGTTGATTTGATCTTAAGAAACATCCAGCAGCTAATATCAGGAAGATAGTCCCGGGAAGTCCTGGAAGAAAGTACCCAGCGATACCCAGACACAGGAAAAGAAACCCTGCACAATATAGGATAAATACCCGGACTCGATTAATCATCTAGCGATAAAATCAGCCCTTTCCATGCCACGAATTATTTGTAAAATCCAGCAATCTAGCCTAACACGCCCGAACTAGATTTGCGTACTTAATATTGCATTGAAATCCCAAAAAACACCATACATGTAGCTAATTAAACATTTCTTCAGCCCCAATATGAAAAACGCAAATTGGATCAAGGCAATATCCTGAGGAAGTGATCGTGAGACTGAAAGACAAGGTAGCCATAATTACTGGAGGCTCGGCCGGCATGGCACGAGCCGCGTCCGAACTCTTTGCCGAGAAAGGGACGAAGGTTGTGATTGGGGAAAGAATGAAAGCACAGGGAGAACGAATTGCAGCATCCATCCTGGTGCCTTAGCGACTGGGATGTGTTCAATTCCCTAGGATGATTTAGAAGACTCGACAGTGATAAGCAGCAGAAAAAAACTTCAGCCGCTCCACCAAATGAGACATCCATATGATGCGGCTTATGCAGCATTATTTTTCGCTTCCGGCGAGTCGGGGTTTGTCATGGGTGCAACATTTCTTGAAGATGGAGGAGCCAATGCAAAGTACTGACTCTCTGGGGACAAATTACCGTTTGGATACGGAATCAAACCCCCAGTGACTGTAAAGACGATATTGGTTGTCTGTTTATTATTGAATTTGGGTTCTATAATGCTCGGGTTGCCATGAGTATTAGAAAAAATCGCACGACGCACTTCCGCAATGAGTCAATCTAAGTCTCCCAGAGATGGATCCGAGCATGAATTCAAAGAGGGTCCTGATGGAAGTGTGACAGCCTCTCAACGCCTCAGACCGTGGTCTGCCTTCGAATTTTCAGGATTTCGGTTGATGTGGATATCGGGGCTTTCGTCCTCGGTGACAATGCAAATGCGCAATCTTGGATTTGGTGTATGGCTGTATCAGGAAACAGGTTCCGGGGTAATGCTCGGCCTTCTTGGACTTGTGCAGCTTTTTTCACAGATGCCGGCCACCCTATTCGGGGGAGCCTTCGCAGATTCTATGAACAGGAAAAAACTCATTTCTTCAACTCAAGGATTCAGTTTTTTATTAATCTCACTTGCAACTCTTCTGCTGGTAACCAATCAACTTCGCCCGTGGCACATATATGGAGTTGTACTTATATTAGGACTTACCAGTACACTTGGAGGGCCGGCCCGATCGGCGATAACAGCCAATATAGTGCCGACTACTCATCTGATGCACGCTGTGACCTCGAATACAGCGACCTATCAGATAAGTTCTATATTTAGCCCCTTATTGTTTTCATTAACTTATGCGTTCATTGGGCTTCCAGCAGTTTTTGTTATCGGGGTTTTTACATCCATTCCAGCTGCTATTATGCCTATTTTTGTGAAACTGGAATACGGAAAAGATGGATCCGAAGAACGAACAACAGCGCCAATGGTACAAAGGTTGTGGGAAGGTTTTCAGTTCGTAAGAAATCATCCTATTTTGCCAGGAATGTACATAATGGACATTGGTGTCACAGTCGTAAGCTTCTACAGAGAAATCATGCCGCTCATAGTAGATAGGCTATTCAAGCAGGGTGCCTGGGCGATAGGGCCCTTGACAGCAGCTAACTCTATCGGCGGGGTCGCAGGTAGTTTCTTAGTACTTTTCATGGCCAACTTCAGAGCAAAAGGTATGTTGGTACTTTTCGCCACTGGAACGTACGCTATATTATTGTTCGGATTCGGGTCTCTTCAATTCCTTCCTGACAACTCATTGCTCCTAATGGTAATCGGAGGAGTGATCATTTCAGGACTTGGAATGACAGATGCGATAGGAATGACAACAAGGCAGACGACGGTCCAGCTAACCACCCCAGACAACATGCGGGGCCGTGCCGTGAGTTTTCATTCCTTCTGCGCTATGTCGGCGAACAACATCGGAACCTTCGAAGTCGGATACATGTCATCAAGAATTGGTGCCGGTAATACTATGCTGCTCGGCGGAGTTGTCTCGGTAGCTGTTGTACTTGCTATCTGGCGGCTAATTTCTGGCCTACGAAATTACAGGTATCCATAAGTCCGTTTTAGCCGATCGCGAGTCTCGGTTCAGGCCTCGGTGGTACTTGAGAAGCAATAGATCTTTCTTGCTCCTCAAAGGACAGTTTATTAAATCTATCTGCCGCATCTAGCACTAGCGGCAGAAGAGAAATTTCCCCACAGCTTGGAGCAGTGTGTATCGGTTGAGACAGTTGCCACCACAAGGCGGTGTCTATCGACTCTTGATCTCTAAACGGGTCATACCAGGTGCCGCAATCCGGGGTCATCTTACCCCACCCTCCTCTAGCGAGCATTTTTATAGTTTGTATTCCGACATCCCTTGTATGGCACATCTGAATTAGTTCTTGCGCATCGCCTCTGTATTTAGGATTGGCATACATCAATACATTCACAGGAAACATAACTGTGTCGAAATCAAATCTTCTCAATGCCTCAAGGTGAGTTTTAGGAACAGTTGGTCCATGTCCAGTAATACCGATCCATTTTGTGAGACCTTGATCT
>Ga0066372_10001124_pt1 | contig 10661 bp, 10 predicted proteins | sample Knorr_S15_td_250_FD_77011 | JGI IMG/M metagenome (GOLD analysis project Ga0066372, IMG submission 77011) | Marine microbial communities from Southern Atlantic Ocean transect - Knorr_S15_td_250_ad_251m_LV_A | ecosystem: Environmental > Aquatic > Marine > Oceanic | place: Southern Atlantic ocean... | reverse complement strand
TTTTTAAAGATAATGATATAGAAGTGATAGAGATTTTTCCTGGTGAAAGTTGGGATGGGAAAACTAATACTTTCAGTACTCATAAAGATAGAGCAAAATTCTATACAGACGATTTTATGCATGATTATTTAACCAGTCCAAAAGTATATGATGAAAATAAAAAATTTGTTCCAAAAGATTTTGAACTTAACTTTAATGAAATTAAAGATTATTTCGAAGGATTTGCCAATTCTGAATTGACAAAAACAATAGGGGATTATGTTCTTAGATTTATTGTGGAAGATCCTCAGAAAAAAATTGATTCTATAGTTGAATTTAATCATGGATTAGTTACGTGTTCTCAATACGAAGATACGAAAAAATTTCATATGAGCATGTGGTGTCCTGGTGGAATTGTTCAAGAAATAATACGTAATGATTTTTCCTGGGATGGAGTTCAAGCAGGATATTGGGCAATATATGATAGAAATCCTGATGTTTACAATATTGCACTTTGGAAATTATTTCATGCTCCATGGCAGGCTAGGCAAAATTATTCATATGATAATGATAATTCGCCACAATTTCCTTTTGATAGAAAAAGTGCAATTGCAGATATAATTGAACATGGTGATCAACAAATCATTAAAACTTTAGAAAAATTTGGTCTTTACTGTGCTGGATGTGAGGCATCATTGGGTGAAAGCATAGAAGATGGGTGTTCAATACATGGTCTTACTGAATCTCAAACGAACGAATTGATTAAAGAATTAAAATTATTACAAAAGAATCAATAGATACCTTTCTAAATAAGAAATTATCAAAACCCATAATCTAAATCAAAAAAATGAATTTAAAAAATAATTTAATTCTAATAGATTCCACAATTTCCTATGATGATATTAAGAATTTTGAGAAAGATAGCGATTTCATCACATTTGATTATGAATCACATGTAATGTTAAAAAAAAATAATATTGAACACAAGATTAGCGATTCTTTTATTAAAAAACATGAATTTGATATAATCCAAGAAAAACTATACAGATTTTCTAATTGGTACGATGATGAAAAAATAAGTAAAGAATTAAAATACAAATATGTTAATCTTGGCTCATTATTCTATATAGAATTGTGGATGTTTTTAATTCCAATCGTAAAAAAATTCTTTGAAATAATAAAAATATCCTCAAATCTGGACACAAAAAATATTTTTGCTAGTCAAATTGTATGTCAAATGGGAAGATGTCTACAATTTGAATTTCAGAATATTAGTGATGCACAACATGATATGAATTACTTTTACGATAATTTTAAATTCGATAGTAATTTCTTTTCATTAAAACTATCATCAAAAAATTTCAATAAACTGAAAAATTTATCAGAAAAATTTTTTCATCCATTTACCGAGTCATCCAAAAAAATACCAAATAATGCAGTTCTTCTCATAGAATTTAATACAGTGAAAACTGAAGTTTTACTTCAAGAATTTAGGAAGAATAATATCGATATCATATCATATTGCAGAAGGCGTCCAGCGATATGGAATTCTAAATCATTACAAGTTATTAGAAAAACCAAGTGTATTGTTCCTTCATATTCAGATTTAATTAACGATAAAATTCTTGAAAATGTATCAAAAGAATCTCAAGAAAAACTCAGGTCAATCATGATTTTATTTGAAAATGACAATATTTTTTCAAAAATATTTGAAATTAATGGAGTTACATTTTGGGAATTCTTAAAACCATATCTATTTGAACTTTTTAAAAAAAGATTAGAACAGTCAATCCTAGAAATTGAACTTACACATCAAATATTAAAAAAAACTCGGCCAAAATGTGTTTTAATACAATCAGAAAGTGGAAATACAGAACAAATTGCACTATCTATTTCAAAAAAATTAAAAATTCCAGTTATTCTTTTGCAGCATGGATTTTTAAAAAGTAGTGAGGGTGGCTTCAAACTAAATAAATTTACTAAAAGTATAATGAATCATTCTGATCAATTTATGGTGTGGGGTAACTTCATGCTAGATAATGCACAAAAATTTAATATGGATATGAAAAAAATTTTTGCATTAGGTGCATATACACATGATGAATTATTCAATTTAGCACCAGAATCTGAACAAAAAAATAAAAATTTACTATTATTAACAGAGGGTCCTATTTGGGATGACGTTCGTGAATACAACGTTCATGAATTAGATGAATATAAAAACTCATTAATACATATTTTTCAAACAGCAAAGAGTCTTAAAAGAAAACTTATCGTGAAACTACATCCATATGAAAATGATCATAGCGAACAAGAAATTGCAAAAAAAATAGATTCTTCTATTGTTGTTGTAAAAAAACGTAATTCATTATCCTTGATTCAATCTTCAGACGTTGTAATTTTATTAGGAACGAGTATATCAACTGCTGTTTTAGATGCAATAATTTTAAACAAACCAGTAATACGATTACCATTTGGAGAATGGTATGGTGATTATGGTGATGGTTCATGCATAAATATAGAAAAAAATGAATTTAAAGAAAAACTAAATCAAATAATTAATAATAAAGAATTCCGGCAACAAATTATAGAAGATCAAAAAAGATTTCTTAATGATTATTTAATAAATCAAGGTTGTGCAACACAAAAAATTGTTTCACACATACATAAAATAGTCAATTCAGGTATTTGAGTTTCTTTCCATGTTATTAGAGCATATATCATGAGTAAAAACTAATTATGGTATATTCGTGTAGATATTCTATGGCTGAAAATAATATTGTAATTTCTGGTCTAACAAGGGAATACCCAGAATTCAAGTATAGTACAAATGAAATGATTGACACTCTGGGAAATAGATTATCAGAATGTGTAAAAGAAAATATTTACCAGTTAGGTGTAGAAAATAGATATTTTATCAGACCATTTGAGCGTTATATGTCAACATTAGGAAATCCAATAAAATCAGATGATGGAGAACCAATTTCAGACTTGTGTTCAAGCGTTGCTGAAAAATGTCTAACAAATTTGGGATTGACAAAAAATGATGTAACATGTTTAGTAACAGCATACGAAGATAGTGATTTTTTAAGTCCTGGATTATCCTCAATTCTTCTTACAAAGATGGGATTATCTAAATTCATTCCACATTTCAATATTCAAGGTATGGCATGTTCCACATTACCAAAACTGTTAGAATTTGGCAAAAAATTCATTCACAATAAAGATGATAAAATATTATTTGTAATTTCAGGTTGCAATTCTGGATGGTATCTTCCACATCTAAAAGGAGATCAGATAGTAAAAAATCCAAAAGAAATATCTGAAAATCAATATGATAAGGATAGCCAAGTTTCAAAATGGGTGTCAACTATGTTCTCATTTCTTTTTGGTGATGGTGTGGCCGCATTTATTATGAGTATGGATGACACAAATGAAAATATAATAAAAATTGGAAAGATCACACATGCAGTTAATTTCAATGATACTGATTATCGTAAAGCATGTGTACGATTAGTTGGTAATAGTTCAACCCATATGTATGAGCATGAACTTACTGCAGGAAGTGACATCTTAAAAAGATCTTTGGATTATTCAAAAAAAGTGTTATCCAAATCTTTGGGTAATAGTATTGATGCTTACGACGAAGCATCAGCAGAATCATTTATGGCACAACAAAAAAAGATTATGATACATACTGGTAGCTTAAAAATATTAGAAGGATTCAAACAACTCTACAAATTAGATGATGCACAGATCCAAGAATCTTTTGAAACGCTCAAAGAATACGGGAACTTGACAGGAGTTAGTATTCCTACAGTTTTTGATAAGGCAATTTGCCAGAATGGTTCAATTAACGGAAAATCGTTGATGATTGGAATAACAATGGGTTTTGGCTTAGATCTAGTTGAGATTGAAAAAATTAGTTAGTTCTTAACAGTTGTGAGAATGTTTTTAATAGACCAAAAAATTGAATTTTTTATGACTGGACTTGATGGATTTGTAGAAAATGGCTTCTGTGAACTTGGTCCTATTATTGATGGAAAAAAATGTGAGAGTTTACTTAACAAAGTGATTCAAACACGGGAATTTTCATCAAAACTTTTTTTGAGTAAAGAAGAATTCTTAAAAAATCCAGAATTTAGAGATAAAAATCCTAAGAAGGGCAAAAACAACCTTGCAGAAAAACTAGATCTTGATTTTATCGAAAAAAATACCATTATTCAAGAATCTATGGAAAAAGTCCTTGGACCTAATTACAAGATATTGCTCAAAAAATTTATTGTGAGCGTACCATTACAATGGATACCAGATTGGATAAAAGAAGATACAAAAGGTATCGCTTTGACCAATCTTGGTCCATATATTAGACCCGAATATTCTGATATGACTTATTTTATCGGCGTTGATTTTCATCAAGATCTAATTGATTATAAGGAAAAAACTGCTAATTTTGTCACTCTCTATGTTTATCTTGATGATGTAGATGTAAACATGTCTCCTTTAGTCTTATCACCAAGAAGTCATATTTTTGGGGCTGACACATTTCCGCATAATGTATCAATAAGTGACGATCAAAATTCTATTGAATATGACAACAAGAAGGGTCGTTCTGAAAAATTTGAACTAAAAACAATTATTGGAAAAAGGGGATCTGTAAATTTTTGGACTGCATTTACTCTACACGGAACAAGAGTTACGCCTAAAAATATTAAATCACGAATTTCATTACGATATTTGATTGAGAAAGATGCTGCAAACTCCGAAAATTTTTTAATTGATGAGTTAATCCAAAATCTTGAAGGATCTGCTTCCATTTCTGTTACTCGTGATGACCAGGATGAAAAAGGAAAGATTTCATTAACTAGTGGGAAGATTTTAGAAAAAAATTAAAAATTATGATTTTATTTTGCTGCAACTCCACCATCAACTGGTAGTATTGCACCTGTTGTCCATGATGAATCTTCAGATGCAAAATATAACGCCGCCATTGCAATGTCTAAACCACGTCCGATTCTACCTAAAGGATGTTCAGCAGCCGCATTTCTTCTCTTTTCTTTTGTTTTTAACCATAGTTCCTTAGTCATATCTGTATCTACTACAGCCGAGCAAATACAATTTACACGAATGTTGTTTTTAGCATATTGTAGTGCCCAGGATTTTGTGAGTAAAATTATTGCAGACTTTGCAGCAACATATGCGTCACCATGAAAATTTTCAAATGCCTTTATCCCTGCATCAGATGAAATATTGATTATTGATCCACCATTCTTTTTCATATACGGTAAAACTTCTTTTGTGAATCTAAAATGACCTGTAAGATTCACATCAAGTGTATCATTCCATTCTTTCTCAGTAATTTTATCTAACTGTCTCATTTTTGGAAGAACTCCTGCATTATTTATTAGAACATCAATTCTACCAAATTTTTTCACAGTTTTGTTAACTATTGATTGTACATCCTTCATCTTTCGAACATCACCTACAAAAAAAGCTACATTTCGTATATTTTTCGAAGCATCTTTTAGTTTTTTAGGATTTTTTGATGTTATAACCACATTTGCTCCCTCTTTAGCAAATAATTCCGCAATTGACTTTCCTATACCTCGACTACCACCAGTAATTAAAACAACTTTATTTTTCAGCTTCATTTCACTCATAGATGGTCCCCCATAAAATATCTCTGACTTTCATATTCAATTTTATTAAAATTCTTCATTAGATTTTCTTTTCTTATCTCTATTATATTGAAATATCTTTCTGCATTTTCATTATTAGAGAAATTTTTTATTTCTTCCCACCTCGTACAATCATCATAAGAATTCTTTTTAATAGGAACATCACCTACCAAAACCCAACCACATTCTTTATGAATATTCATCATTCTCTCATTATCAGAAAATAGGTATCCAGTAATCTTTGATAAATTAAAAAAATCAAACATCCAATTTAGATAAACTTTTTCTACAACCGTCATTATTCCAGAAATCTTACATGTTGGATCTTTCATCATATTATCTAGTTGCGAGGAATTGTTTTTTTCATCGAAACTACCATGACCTATACATCCTATTTTTGTATTATTCAGATAAATAATAAACAAAACTCGCTCAGGATTTTCTAAAATTAGCTCATTAATCCATTCCTTTGTTTTCTCTTTAGTCATGTGAAAATCTGTTGCAAACATATTTCTATATTTTTTTCTTAATCTATAAAGAAGATTAACTGTATCTTCACTCGTATCAACTAGTTTTAAGATTATCTCATTTGAATCAAATTTTATTATAATATGTTTACCGTTTTTATTTTTTTTAATTTGTTTTAATTTATGATGAAATAAGCTCATATCAGTCTCCTGTAAAAAACAATAAAAACTATCATTAATTATTAACTATTCATAAATTAATAATTATTTATATGATTAAAATTTTCATAGAAATACTACATTATGAAAACATTCATTGTTTCTGAAATCGCTTCAAATTGGGAAGGTAATTTAGAAAAAGCAAAAAAATTAATCTCAGAATCTAAAAAATCAGGTGCTAATGCAGTAAAATTCCAAATGTGGCGTGCAAATGATTTGTATAAAGAAACACATCCAGATTGGAGAATTATTAAAAAATCAGAATTAAGTTTTGATTATGTTGAGAAACTCAAAAAATTCGCTGATAATATTGGAATTGAATTTTTTTGTAGTGCATTTTTCCCTGAAGCGATTGATTTTTTAAAATCACTCAATGTTAAACGATTTAAAATTGCATCAAGAACATGTTTATTTTCGGATCCATATGCTCTAGAAACAATTCAACAAATTGCAAAAACAAGAAAACCAGTAATTATTAGTATGGGTATGGGTGGTGACAAAATAAAATTAAACAGGGTTCTGGCTAAAAATAAGATTACATTTTGTTATTGTATATCCGAATATCCAACAGATTTTAAAAAAATTAATTGGAAAGAGGCAAAAAAATTTAATGGTTTTTCTGACCATACATTGGGTATTGTGGCATCTATAGTTTTTACATTAATAAAAAAACAAATGAAAGCAAAAGAAATTTTTATTGAAAAACATGTTAAACTTAAAAATTCCCATGGACCAGATGCATCATCTTCTATTGATACAGATGAATTAAAAATGCTAGTAGAGCAAATTCGAATTATTGAAAATTCAAAGTTATAACCAATTAACTTCCATATTTATTTACTGCATTAATAATTCGTTCAACATTTTCACCTGTTAAATTTGGATGAATTGGTAGCGATACAATCTTTTTTCCAACATCTTCCGTAGTTGGTAATCTTGTAATATTTTTGTATAATGTCATTTGATGAACAGGGTTATAATGAATTCCCACTTCAATTTTTTTGTTATTCATTTTCTTAATGAATTGATCACGATTTTCAACAAGAACCCAGTACAAATGATATGAACAATCCTCATTAAATGGCATTTTGCTTTCAAGATTTATTTTTTGACTATATTTTTTTGCTATTTTCTTCCTAATCTTATTCATCTTATCTAATCTTTTTAATTGAATTATACCGATGGCAGCTGAGATTTCATTCATGTAGTAGTTATTACCTAGCTCCTTAACATCATATGAGAGATCTTTTCTATTTGTTATTCCACACCACCTTCTAGCCTCTAATTGTTTTCTTGATTTTTTATAATTCAAATTATTCAAAGATATCAATCCGCCTGTGGGCATTGCAAGATTTTTTACTGGATGAAAGCTAAAACAAACAAAGTCACTATGACTTCCAATTTTTTTCTCTTTAAAGGTGGCTCCCATGGCATGTGCAGCATCTTCAACTAAATTCAATTTGTGATTCTTGCAAAGCTCATCAATTTTTGCTAGATTACATGGCATACCACCAAAATGTACAGGCAAGACAGCTTTTGTATTTTCAGAAACTATTTCTTTTAGATTTTCAACTGAAAGACAGCCAGTTTTGACATCAATATCACAAAACACAGGTATTCCACGATTAAGTTTTATTGCATTAACAGTTGACACAAATGTCAGTGAAGGAACTATTACTTCTTTATTTTTTATCTCAATTAATGATAAAGCTAGATTTAACGCAGCAGTACCGCTGTTTACTGCAACAGATTCTTTTGAGTTAACATATTTTTTGAATTTTTGCTCAAACTCATAAACTGTATTAGTACCTGCGCCTGAGGCCCAAAAATGACTATTCAATATTTTTTTAATTGATGCCTCTTCTTCAATCCCCACATAAGGATCAAATAATTTTATTCTTTTTTTCATTTTAATTTTCTTAATGTGTTTTCTCTCCATCTTTTTTTAGTGATTTTAGCATACCTTCATTTTGCGATATATGTGCATTAATTTTAATTAATTCAGGTTCATCTGAAAATAAATCTAGTATATCATTCATTAAGATTGGCCGTTTACTAATTTTTTTTACGATTTTTTTAATCAACTCAAAGTCTTCAATTCTATCCAGCGTCCAACGTAAATAACCCAATTTTTTCTCGTTTTCTAGATTTTCTAACTTACAATTAAATTTCTTATTTCTAATGTATGGTGTTACATGTTCCCTCTCAGATGGTAAATCTGCATTCTGCCAAGCTTTCTCTAAAATCTTAAATGGAAAAATTTCAACATCTGTACCTACCGGAAAAGTTCTGATAAGTGTATTTGAAACATAATCAAATTCTTTGGATTGATATTTTTCAATGACCTTATCCACAATATCTGGATCAATTAATGGACAGTCAGAAGTAATTCTTAAAATATTATCTATGTTGAATTTCTTAGCGCATTTGTAATATCTATCTAAAACATCATCTGAACTTCCTCGGAAAAACTCTAAACCTAAATTCTTGGCTGCTTGTTCAATTACATCATCTTGCTCTAGTTCTGTTGTAGCAATAATTTTTTTATCTATCAACTTAGAAAATGAGAGCTGATTAATTACATAATCTAAAACAGTATGTTGTTTATCTAATTTCTTCATTACTTTTCCAGGTAATCTGGATGAACCCATTCTTGCTTGAATTATACAACCGATCAAAATTCTTCATTATTCTTTATAATAAAATAAAAATTAAGGGTTGTTGTTCATTTATCCTTCCATACTAAAATTACATTCAAAGTTTTTAAAATTTATTTCAAAAAATTGGATTTTCCTCATACCATAACGCTTTCTCATCATCTGTTGATATCTTTTCCCATTCTATTTGGAAATCTAAGTGATAATCTCTTACGTAGAAATAATCATTAACAATTTCCTTCCATAATCTATTATCATTTTTTATTTTAGTTACATACATCTTTCCAAAATATGATTCAGGTGGAATGGGGTATGAACCATCATATAATGGCATTTTATTCCAAAACTCATCTAACACTTTTTTTCTTCCCAACAAACAAAAATCAGAAACTCTGTAATCAGATGAGAAAGTGCCCCAGTTATCAGTCATAATCTTTTCAGGTGGACAATTTTCTTTAAAAATATTAAAAATATTTTTGTTATGAATGAAAATATCTGATCTACATTTTAACACGATTTTAGAATTCATAATCTTCAAACCCTCACGACATCCTATGATTTGGAAATTTATGTTACTGTCATGTGGATGTGTACGTGGTGGCTTTTCACTCCTAACAATCTTACAATCAATATCTTTATGGTTTTCATCACTCCAAGTAGAAAAAACAATTTCAGCAGAAGGAAATATTTTTTTATATTCATTAATAATATCATTTGTCCAATTACTTACTCTCCCCTGAAGAAGAATCCCAAGTTCATGTTCAACCATTTTAAATTTAGATTATGTAATAGATGAATAAATATTCCTATAATCGTATTTTTCCTTCCAAATAGTTATAGGGTTACTATTTTCCGTTTAATAAGAGGAAAATATCAATAGGAAAACCTGATGGAAATGAACGAAGATGATTTAAAAAAAAGTAACGAATGGATTGAAAAAGCACTATCCGATTATAAAGAAAAAATTGATCAACAAAAAAGTCATGAATTAGTTTTGAGTTCTTATATGGTTACAAAACCGTGGGGTCATGAAATATGGCTTGAATTAAATGAATTTTATGCATACAAAGTAATTCATATGAAAGAAGGTTTTCAGAGTAGTCTTCAAATGCATGAAATGAAAGTAGAAGCAAATTATGTTATTGATGGCGAAGCTGAAGTTTTACTTGAGGATGATTCTGGTAATCTACAATCTTTTATTTTTAAAAAAGGAAGTGGTTGGGTTGTGCCAAGAGGAAAAAAACATCGTGTCATTGCAAAAACAACATATACTGCAGTAGAAGTTTCAACACCTCATCTTGATGATGTGATTCGCTTTAGAGATGATGCTAATCGTGGATCTGGGAAAATTGATGAAGAGCACAAGAAATGGTGGTTAAACGATGTTGTTCGATTTGAAAATGAATCAACAAATGAACAAAAAAATGATTAATAAAAATTAAGATGAAATTTTGTATTCTAGCAGCAGGTATTGGTTTACGTAATAATACAATAAGTGGTTTGCATAAGGGTTTATTACCCATCCAAAACATTCCTATGATTTCTCATGTTATTAGTAAACTAGATCCTATGCAAGAAATTATTGTAGCTGTAGGTTACCTGTCTGATCAAATAATATCATATCTAAAATTCATCTATCCTGAAAGAAAAATTAAATTCGT
>Ga0066372_10001123_pt1 | contig 10666 bp, 6 predicted proteins | sample Knorr_S15_td_250_FD_77011 | JGI IMG/M metagenome (GOLD analysis project Ga0066372, IMG submission 77011) | Marine microbial communities from Southern Atlantic Ocean transect - Knorr_S15_td_250_ad_251m_LV_A | ecosystem: Environmental > Aquatic > Marine > Oceanic | place: Southern Atlantic ocean... | reverse complement strand
TCAATTCATTTCGTTGCTGGTAGATTACGGTCCGTTGATCATTCGCGACGTCGTCATACTCAAGGAGACTTTTCCGAATATCGAAATTCCGCCCCTCAACCTTTCGCTGAGCACGTTCAATAGAGCGATCAAAAATCGCGCCTTCCGCCGCGTCGCCCTTTTCGTATGTACGATCTAGCATTCCGCGAACCCGTTCAGCCCCAAAAATTCGCAGCAAATTGTCTTCCCAAGAAATGAAAAAACGCGAGGATCCGGGATCGCCTTGCCTTCCTGCCCGGCCGCGTAATTGATTGTCTATCCGGCGGGATTCGTGCCTCTCTGTTCCAACAATGTGCAAGCCTCCCGCGTCGATCACTCTTTGGTGGGTTTCCTTCCACGCAGCTTTGACCCTATTGACTTCGGAAGGATCGGGTTCATCACCGAGTTTCTCTACTTCCGCCTGCCAGTTACCTCCTAATACTATGTCAGTGCCTCGGCCCGCCATGTTGGTGGCAATAGTGACGGATCCGGGACGGCCCGCTTGGGCGATAACTTCCGCTTCGCTTTCGTGCTGTTTGGCGTTGAGTACATTATGAGAGATCTTGGCTCGGTCCAACTCTCGGGAAATTCTTTCCGACGATTCGATCGACGCTGTTCCGACCAGAACAGGTTGATCTGCATCAACGCATTTTCGTATTTCGTTTGCGATCGCCTCGAATTTCTCCTCGACGTTTAGATATATGAGGTCCGTACGGTCCTCACGGATCATCGGAACGTTCGTCGGGATAACTACGACATCGAGACCATATATCTGCTTGAACTCGAATGCTTCCGTATCCGCAGTACCCGTCATGCCTGCGAGTTTTCCGTAAAGCCTAAAATAATTTTGGAAAGTAGTGGAAGCGACCGTTTGCGTTTCGTTCTGGATTGAGACTCGCTCCTTGGCTTCCACTGCTTGGTGGATTCCATCAGACCATCGACGCCCAGGCTGAGCTCGACCCGTGTGCTCGTCAACAATAACGATTTCGTCATTACGAACCATATAGTCGATGTCACGCTTGAATAGAAAATGGGCTTTCAGGGCAGCTTGAACGTGATGTAACAGACCTAGATTAGAGGCCGCATACAAACTATCCATCTCCGCCAACATCCCATTTCGTTTTAACTCGTCCTCAACGACGAGGTGCCCCCGTTCCGTCAATTCCACCTGTCGATTTTTTTCGTCGACAAAAAAGTCACCCGTATCTTCTATTTCCTCGCCACCCATAATCGCAGGCAACGCGACCTCGACCTGCTCCTGTCGAACCAATTTGGGCGCGAGTTTGTCTATCTTCCGATACAGATCGGTGCTCTCTTCAGCCGGCCCAGAAATGATAAGAGGCGTCCGCGCTTCGTCAATTAGGATCGAGTCAACCTCGTCGACAATCGCGAAGCTGAGCTGTCGCTGAAGCCGATCCTCCCTCCTAAAAGCCATGTTGTCGCGAAGGTAATCGAATCCAAATTCATTATTGGTCCCATAGGTAATATCAGCAGCGTACGCGGCGCGCTTCGTTTCAATATTTTGACCCGACTGCACCACGCCCACCGTCATGTCGAGCGCTCCATATATCGGACCCATCCAGTCCGCATCTCGGCGCGCTAAGTAGTCGTTGACCGTGACGATGTGGACGCCTTTTTCAGTCAGCCCATTCAAATATGCTGCCAACGTGGCGACTAACGTTTTCCCTTCGCCGGTACGCATTTCGGCTATCCTGCCCTCGTGCAACGTTATCCCGCCTATTAGTTGAACGTCATAGTGGCGTGTCCCGCTAACCCTTTCTGCGACTTCTCTAACACACGCAAATGCCTCAGGCAGGAGGTCGTCAAGCGTCTCACCGTTCAGATGGCGTTCGCGAAATTCCGCGGTTCGGCGTTTCAAGTCTTGCATCGACAATCCGTGTATGTCGGCGCTTAGGGCATTGATACGCGTAACCGTTTTCTCCATTCGTTTGAGTTCGCGGCTATTGCGAGTTCCAAACAAATTGCGGCTTAGCTGGCGAAACATAATCTCAATGGGGTTGGGAAAGGGCTATTTTAACTCGAATTAGAGACCCACAACGGGAACCTCGACCGCGACGATGTTTTGAAAGGGCACTCTCAAGAATTCGTGTGCAGCGTTCGACGATGTGTACCCCCTAGATCTATTATGTCTAGACTGAATAACGCTAGACAAACTCAACCACCTTTAACAAAGAAGCCGTGTCTGGAAATAAACTAAAATCACTGTTACGCCAAAATTTTCGCTCTGACACCGCGAAATCGCCTCTTTACAAACTTTTACACCGAGCTCTAGACCAGGAACACAAAACGAAAGTGTTGCGATCTATCCTGTCTCGACACATGGCCCCCCAGTTCGAAGTTGCAAGTGTCCGCGGAAATAAATTAACGATTCACGCAAAAAACGCTTCCTGGGCAACCAGATTAAGGTTCGACACACCAAGACTGTTGAATCAACTTCGCGAGCTCCAGGAATTTTCGCAAATCCAAGAGATACGAATTCGTTCAGTATCGTCACTCGAGGCCTCACCGACCGAACAAAGTGTCTCGAAGAAAATGGCTATGCCAATAAGCGAACCGTTAGACGAGCTCGCCGATCGAACCGAGCAAGGAGCTCTAAAAAGGGCGTTAAGAAATCTAGCCCGTCACGGGCGGAGGAACACCACTACAACGGATCCTCAGGAGTAAAGCTGCATCAGTGCCCTAAAGAGAAAAGATTCACCGGGATCTTGTGTTCCAAGGGTTACGCCAAACCGCTTCAGGAAGCTGCGTAAGCGGGTTTGCCAAACGAAATAGGCGGTTCCGACTCTGCACCGTACGTTACGACTTCGTATGCGTCACGATCTGCAAGTAAACGCCGAAGTAAAGCATTGTTAGTCGCATGACCAGACTTATAGCCAGAAAAAGCCCCAATCACGCTATGTCCTAACAGATAAAGATCGCCAATCGCATCGAGAATTTTGTGCTTGACGAACTCATCCCCCTGCCTAAGACCATCGTTGTTAAGGATCCTGAAATCATCAACGACTACAGCATTATCCAGGCTGCCACCTCTAGCGAGATCCATTGAACGTAACTTTTCAAAATCTGCAAGAAAGCCAAATGTTCGCGCACGACTAACCTCCTTGACAAAAGTAGTCGTTGAAAAATCAACGGCCGCGTGCCGAACATGGGTCCGAAACACTGGATGATCATAATCCAGCGTGTATTCGACTCGAAAACCGCTGTGAGGAGAAATCGTTACCTTCGCTCCGCCTTCCTCATAACTGAGCTCCTTTAGGACACGTATAAACCGTTTAGGAATATCCTGTTCTTGAAATCCCGCGGATTGAATCAGAAACACGAAGGGCGCCGCACTACCATCCATAATCGGCAACTCTGGCGCACTAACGTCGACAAACGCATTATCGATGCCCATCCCCGCCATGGCGGACATCAAATGCTCGATCGTCGAAATCTTGTTGGATCCTTGGCCGATAGTAGTCGCCATGGTGGTGTCAGACACATTGATCGCATTGGCTTGCACCGGAGTCGGAGAACTACCATCCGTGCGCGTAAAAACGATGCCGGTGTTCGGGGGTGCCGGCCGCAAGCACAGATAGACTTTTTCGCCAGTGTGTAACCCAACGCCCGTAGCTCGAATTACGTTTTTGAGCGTTCTTTGATTAACCATAGCCCCTCGTTTTAACTAGGGTCCAAGAACGGCGTGAGATCTTAGCAATCGCGTGTTACCAAGGCCACGAAGCCGACCCGCTAAGTTGTAACATTTTGTATCGGCGTGTTGCCGAACAACTCTACCCGACTCGCGTACGTTTTATATCAACCGCCAATTAAAGCTGGGGCAAATTGGGTTTCCCGTCGGCTTCTAATTTCAAAGGAAACGAAACCACCTGTCGGCTCTAGTCTGCTTGACGCCTGAGGAATGCCGGAATATCCAAATAATCCGTGTCCGCATTCTGAGAGTCAGCTGAAAGTTCTTCTTGATCATTACTACCCCACCGCTTTTTTCTCATGACCGTGGGCCGGTCCAAGTCATCATAATCGGGTCTACCGATCCCCTTGTCGCTAGAATCATCACCTTCATGCGTGTTGTCGACTACAACACTAGGAATTTGAGCTTCGCCAAGCCCTGTCGCGACTACTGTGACACGGAGTTCTTCTGCGGCTTCTGTATCAATTACGGTACCAACAACAACAAGGCCTCGCTCCGAAGTAAATGCGTTAATCGTCTCTCCGACATCGGTAAATTCGCCGATAGAGAGGTCTGGACCTGCTGTAATGTTGACCAATACACCTCTCGCGCCTTGCAAATCAACGTCTTCAAGAAGCGGGCTTCGAATTGCCGCCTCTGCCGCATCTCGCGCTCGATTCTCCCCAGCCGCCCTGCCTGTGCCCATCATCGCCATCCCCATTTCGGACATAACCGTCCTCACATCAGCAAAATCAACATTGATCATGCCGGGTCGTATGATTAGATCCGCTATGCCTTTGACAGCACCACATAGAACTTCGTTAGCCGTCGAAAAAGCATCGACCATCGAAGTTCTTTCTCCGAGCACGGCCAAAAGTTTTTCGTTTGGTATGGTAATCAGCGAATCAACATGCTGGGCAAGCTCTTCGATCCCTTGCTCGGCTGACTCCATTCGTTTTTCGAATCGAAAAGGTTTCGTGACAACCGCTACCGTCAGTATGTCGAGCTCGCGAGCCACCTGCGCGACAACCGGGGCTCCCCCTGTGCCGGTACCACCGCCCATACCAGCAGTTATGAACACCATGTCCGCGCCGGAAAGAACCTCCGCGATCCGATCGCGGTCCTCCATTGCGGCCAACCTACCAATCTCAGGGTCGGCCCCCGCGCCAAGACCCTTCGTAATAGATGCTCCGAGCTGCAAAATAGTCTTTGCGTCCAAGCTCTTGAGGGCTTGTGCATCGGTATTTGCAGCTATGAAATCAACGCCTTCAACACTCTTAGAAACCATGTGTTGAATCGCGTTTCCACCACCACCACCCACTCCAATCACCCTAATAATCGCACTTTGGGGAGGGCTGTCGACTAGTTCGAACATAGTTTTCTCCTATTTGAGAGTTTATTCACACGTTTTTTTCTAACCATTTCTTGACCCCGCTATACCAGCCGTAGGTTTTCGAATTCCTTTGTTCAGAACGCTCTTGCTCAATTGTTTTGGCATGTGTCAGAAGACCAACTCCAGTCGAATAAATTGGGTTGGTTACTATGTCTTTTAAGCCCGATATATTTTTTGGAAAACCCAGACTAACGGGCATGTGGAATATTTCTTCCGCTAATTCCACCACGCCTTCCATCTTCGAAGATCCGCCAGTAAGAACAATTCCGGCAGCGACAAGATCTTCGAAACCACTGCGCCTCAATTCAGCCTGAACAAGAGTAAAAAGTTCGTCGTACCTCGGCTCAACAACTTCAGCTAAGGCCTGCCTTGAGAGCTCTCGTGAGCGTTTATCGCCCACGCCTGGCACCTTAATGTAGTCGCCTTCTTGTGCCATTTGGGTGAGTGCACACGCATAACGAATCTTGATTTCTTCGGCATGTTGGGTTGGCGTGCGCAGCGCCATCGCAATATCGTTCGTGACCTGATCACCAGCGATCGGGATCACCGCCGTATGGCGTATAGCACCGTCAGTAAACACCGCGATATCACTCGTTCCACCGCCGATGTCCACCAGGCATACTCCCAGATCCAACTCGTCGTCTGTTAGAACAGCAAGACTTGAGGCCAGTTGTTCGAGTACGACACCTCTTACTTCAAGGCCACATCTTTCAATACACTTCTCAATGTTTTGAGCCGCGTTGACCGCGCCGGTCACAAGATGAACCTTGGCCTCCAAACGAACACCGGACATTCCAAGAGGTTCTTTGACGCCTTCCTGGCTATCGATTACATATTCTTGCGGAAGAATATGGAGGATCTTTTGGTCGGCCGGTATAGCGACCGCTTGCGCTGCATCGATCACCCGATCTACATCTTGTGCGATTACTTCGCGGTCGCGAATAGCTACGATCCCATGCGAGTTAAGGCTACGAATATGGCTACCTGCAATGCCAGCGTAGACCTCATCGATATCGCAACCCGACATCAGCTCGGCTTCTTCCACGGCCCTTTGGATCGACTGGACCGTTGACTCGATGTTCACTACAACACCCTTTTTTAGTCCCCGGGACGGGTGGGACCCGATACCTATGATGTCAATTTCACCCAATTCATTGATTTCGCCGACGATCGCCGCGACTTTGTTGGTCCCGATGTCAAGGCCTACGATTTTGTTGCTTGCGTTGTCTGAAGCCATATCTACAACCCGCGTGAAGCGACCAACGTTGAAATTTTTCCATCCCACTCGATCGCGACGCCACTCGGATATCTCGCATCTGCCATCACGACATGATCTTCATTACCTCGGAGCACCTCTTCATATAAGTTGATAAAGCGCTTTAGTCGATTGAGAACATCTGTCTTACCAACAACGACGGAGATCCCGTTAGCGAACGTCACGGTCCATCCGGCTACATCTGATTCAACCAACTCAACAATTCGCAGACCGGAGCGCCCCACCAATGTGGAGAACGTTTTGAATAACTTCACGGACGAAACGGAGCCAGTGGACGAGGCGTTAACCAAAGGAAGTTCAAACGAGTAATCCTCTACCAGGCTAAGAACGTCCCCGTTACCATTTAGGTAGGCATCAACTCCCCACCGAGCTGTTGGTAATTCTCGATTCACAATGAGATGAACTGAATTCGGCCAATTTCTTCGCACGCTTACCGCCCGAATCCAGTCGATATTCACGATCTTTTCGTGTAGGTCCCTGACGTTAACGACATCACCTATCGATATTGCCTCGTTCACTACTGCGACAACGATAGTCCTTTCAGCATCCGACAAATCGCCTTCAACACGCACGAGGTCAAGCGGCCTTGTTATATAACCCCATACGGCCCGACCGCTCTCAACCATGACCCCCAACAACACAATGGCGGTCAAAACGCTAAGTGATCGACTAACCAAACCCAGAAGTCTCCATACCAGCCGAGACACGGCTTACGTTGCCCGCCCCTTGCACGATTAGCACGTCATCCTGGTCAGCGAGCTTCTTTGCCATCTCGCACGCTTCCGTAGGATCCGACACAAGCACCGGATTGATATCGCTTCGTTGCCTTATTCCCGCCGCCAAACTTTTGCTATCCGCTCCAGCAATCTTTTGTTCTCCCGCCGAGTAAATCTCGATCAATATGAGAACATCAACGTCCGAAAGAACCCGGACGAAGTCGTCGTAAAGGTCCCGTGTTCGTGTATAGCGATGCGGCTGATAGACCATGAGTAAGCGCCTTGTCGGCCAGACGCGGCGTGCCGTATCGAGCACGTTTTCAATCTCGGTGGGATGATGGCCGTAGTCGTCGACAAGAGTTAACTGTTTTTCGCCAACCGTTATTTCTCTCGTCTCAAAGCGTCTGCCAACCCCGCGGAAGTCCCTAAGACCCTGCCGTATTGGATCATCGGCGATACCTTCTTCGCTAGCGACTGCGACCGCTGCCACAGCGTTTCTTACATTGTGGAATCCTGGCAAAGGAATTTCGATATCTAATTCACGAAGATCCCTTGGGCGTTCGATAGTGAACCGCCAGATGCTATCGTCATATTCAACATCTCGGGCACAAAAATCGGCTTCTGCAGAGAGGCCATACGTATAAACCGGTCTCGCCAATTTAGGCATCAAAGAAACAGTCGGTTTGTCGTCTAAGCATAGGAACACGTGGCCATAAAATGGCAATCGATGGACAAATTGGACAAACGTCTGTTTGAGATTTTCGAAATCATGGTCGTACGCGGAAAGATGGTCTTGATCGACATTCGTTATTACGGCAACCATCGGTTGAAGAAATAGGAAAGAGGCATCGCTTTCATCCGCCTCAGCAATCAAGTACTTCCCGGCACCAAGCTTGGCGTTTCGTCCTTCGCTTTTGAGCAAGCCACCAACGACGAATGTTGGATCAAGACCCGCCGCTTGGAAAATGCTAGTGATAAGTCCGGTCGTGGTCGTTTTACCGTGGGTACCAGCAACGGCGATACCATGTCGATAGCGCATTAATTCGCCAAGCATTTCAGCCCTCGGGACAACGGGAATTCGCCGTCGATAGGCCTCAACAATTTCTGGGTTTTCAGAATCCACCGCGCTCGAAACGACTACTACATCCGAACCCTCGACGTTGCCAGCGTTGTGTCCAACCGATACTTTTACGCCTAGTTCGACCAGTCGGCGCACGACACCAGAACCTACAATATCTGAACCAGACACGGAGTACCCTTGGTTTAGGAGTACCTCTGCGATACCACACATACCCGAACCGCCTACCCCAACAAAATGAATGCGGTTGACTCGCGGCATATCGGGTACGAAGCGAGATTTTTCGGCCATCCCTGTCACGAGATGCGGCCCCGAGTCGTTCTCGTCAATGCTTCAAAACGAGTACGTTGGATTAGGCCCATTAGCATCGAACAGACGAGAAGACTATTTCCGCCATAACTTATGAACGGCAAAGTTAAGCCCTTCGTGGGGAGAACACCGGTATTTACTCCGACGTTAATGAGAACCTGGGCTCCAATTAAGAGGCTGGCGCCGTATGTCAAATATCCGGCGAATCGACGATCAGCTTCAAGGGCTTTTCGGGCAATCCTGAAGCCACGCAATACAATAAAACCCAACAGGGCTACTACGAAAATCGCACCTATAAGACCCAGTTCCTCGGCGATAACAGCAAAAATAAAATCGTTGTGCGCCTCGGGTAGATAAAAGAGTTTCTGAATGCCGTCTCCAAGGCCTATACCCGTTATCTCTCCTCGACCAAACGCTATTAACGCTTGTGTAAGTTGGTAACCCGAACCAAAAGGTGACGCCCACGGATCAAGAAATGTAGCGAAACGTTCGACTCGATACGGACTGATTGCCAAGAGTGTTACTAGTACTACGCCGATAAAAATTGCCAGAACAAAAAAGCGCTGCAATCGCACACCCACAACGAAAAGCAACCCTGTTATCAACACCATGAGAACGACGAGCGCGCCGAAATCGGGCTCGATCAAGACTAAGAAAAAAATCGGAACGAGCCAAAGAATCGGGCGCAAAAGCTCCTTGCCACCCAACTTTACATCATCGTTGGCGCGCGATAGAAAACCGGAGATATATACAAGAACTAAGAACTTGATCCATTCGGACGCTTGTAAAGTGAAGAACCCGAAATCGATCCAGCGTCTACTTCCATTGACCACGGTCCCGATATTTGGGATCAAGACAAGGATGGCCAAAAGGAGCGCCGCAAATAGGCAGGTCTTGTGCCCCCGTTCCCATAATTTCAAAGGCAACGAAACCACAATCCCAAATGAACATATAGAAAGGACGATGTAGACGGCGTGTCTTACACCGTATGAGATACCATCGACGTCGAACGCCGACGACGCCGACGCCACCATAATCAACCCGATGACTAACGCCGAAAGCCAAGCGAATCCGAGGGTCATATCGTAATTCGCGGTCATGTCGACATACCTTCCACGATACGGGTAAATGCTTGTCCACGAACAACGAAATTCTCGAACATGTCGTAACTCGCGCAAGCCGGGGAGAAAAGAACAACATCGCCAGAAACCGCCTCCATTCTAGCTTTCGCCACAGCGTCCTCCAGGCCTGAAGCAAAGACTACAAGCGCGTCGGGAATACTTTTTGCAATGACTTTCGCATCTCGACCAATCAACACCACGCGTCGAACGCGGCCGGAAATAGTTCGCCCCAGCGCTTCAAAATTCGCGTTCTTTCCTACTCCACCTGCGATCAGAACGATTTTTCGCGACGAAGGTTGCGTGACTACACCTTCAATTGCCGCGATGCACGATCCCAGATTAGTAGCCTTCGAGTCATCCACATACGTGACATCGTCAACCACGCCAACCACTTGGACTCGGTGGGGTAAGCCCTCAAATGTCCGCATCGCCCGGTCACAAGTCTCGGCTCTGGCTCCCGCACAATGTGCAATAGCCGCAGCTATAACGACATTAAACCGGTTGTGATCTCCCGTGAGCTTAAGTGCGTCGTTGGGCACAAGCCTTCCGTCAACAACCACTCCCTTTTCGATTACGCGCCATCGTTCATCTCCATTGACGGCGATGGATTGCACATCATCTGGTGGTCGAGAAAGGGGATGGTCATTGTTAAAAACCGCAAAATTGCAATCTCTGTAAATCCTTCGTTTAACCGTTGCGTATGCTTCGAGTGACTGATGTCTATCCAGATGGTCATCACTGATATTTATGATGGAAGCGACATCAAAGTATTTATCTTTCATTCGTTCCAGTTGAAAGCTTGACAACTCGAGAACATAGCCGGCGAAACCTTTGTCAAGTAAATCCAGAGCCGGCGGACCAAGATTACCGCCGACGCCGAAAGCCTGATCCTCTAGCATAGCGCCCACAAGCGTAGTCACCGTGCTCTTTCCGTTGGTACCTGTAATTCCGATGACTCGCCCATCGACCGCGGACATGAATAAGTCCAGATCACTAATCAGCTCAATTCCAGTAGAAAGCGCTTTTTGTACGAAACAATGATTAAGAGGTAGGCCCGGGCTCACGAT
>Ga0066372_10001117_pt1 | contig 10679 bp, 10 predicted proteins | sample Knorr_S15_td_250_FD_77011 | JGI IMG/M metagenome (GOLD analysis project Ga0066372, IMG submission 77011) | Marine microbial communities from Southern Atlantic Ocean transect - Knorr_S15_td_250_ad_251m_LV_A | ecosystem: Environmental > Aquatic > Marine > Oceanic | place: Southern Atlantic ocean... | reverse complement strand
TGGCCCTTATGTGCCACAGCGTGTTGAGATATTTGATATGCTAGAGTCGTATGGTATAACATTCGGTGAATGAATTGTTGCGATTCTTACAATAAAATTGTGAGGTTAAATGATATGGAAATCGCTTATAGTGTTCCCAAAAGTGAACTACATTTACATCTTGATGGGTCATTGGATACAGGATTTATCGCGGCGTGCGCGGCAGACAGAGGCATAGAACTGCCTGTTGAATCCGCAGATATTAGACAATACTTGCATGATTTGAAGAGCAAACGAGCGCATGTTGATAGTAAAGTGTCTAGTTCTTCAAATTGGTCAAACTTTGATTTTTGTAATCAATTCTTACAAACGTCTGATGAACTTAGAGGGGCTACATTTTCTCTATGTGAGACGTTAATTGCTGATAATGTGGTACTAGCTGAGATCCGTTTTTGTCCGGAACTTCACACTAACGAGAATTTGACAGCAAATGATGCTGTTGATGCTGTGGTATCTGGATTTCGTGAAGCGGAGCAAACTCTAAATATGAGAGGTGGTGTGATTGTTTGCGCGCTGCGGTCATACCCTGTAGAACACACAATCGAAATGGTGGAATTAGCATCAGCATGGCTTGGTCAAGGAGTCATAGGGTTTGACATAGCTGGTGATGAAGGTGCTTTTGCATTAGATATTCATGAATCTGGTATAAAAGAGGCGCTGCGCAGGAATGTACCAATGACTTTGCATGCAGGTGAATGGCCGGAAGATACCGTCAAAAATATAAAATTGGCTGTAGATTTGGGCGTAGATCGCATAGGTCATGGGATTACTCTGTGTCAGGATCCTAAACTCATGAATCTAGTTGCAGATGAGGGTATTGCTGTCGAATGTTGTTTGACAAGTAATGTTGGGTGGAAGGTGCCATCTTATGCAGTTCATCCTATCAGAAATATGTTTGAAGCAGGAGTAAAAGTTTGTATAAATTCGGACAATTTGTTGTTATCGGGATCTTTCGATCGCGCTGCATACTCAACTGGAGAAGTACAGCGTTTAGTTAATGATGTAGGTTTTACCTGGGAGCAAGCTAGACAAGTATTACTTAATGGTGTTATGGCGTCTTTTAGTCCTGGAGTAGATGAAAATTGGATTTCTCAATATAAACAAAGATTAGATGCAGTTTTGTCAAAGTGAATCGAACAGGTAGATACAACTAAGATTATGGATCATTTTAAGAATATTTATAGTAATATGGCAGTTGAATATCATCGCATGATTGAATATGAAGATATCGATGGCAATCTTTATGAGTGTATTGATAAACTTCTGACTACAGATTTTAGTTCGGTACTGGATATAGGTAGTGGAACAGGAAGAATCCCATTGTTGTTGTCTGATACCAATTTGAACGTTATTGGATTGGATTTGTATTGGGAAATGCTACAAGAAAATGTTCGTCAGCGCAATTTGTCTGCTGGTTCCTGGTTGCTATCACAAGGAAATGCAGGAGCGCTTCCAGTGTTATCTGATTGTTTTGATGTTGTAACTGCAGGCTGGGTGTTGGGGCATACATGCAGCTGGCACTTGAATTGGCAAACGAAACTGGATATAGTATTGAATGAAATGCATCGTGTGGTTCGTAGTCAAGGGATTATAATCATCATGGAAACCCTTACGACTGGTAGTGATATACCTTCTCCACCAACATCAGATTTGTCGGACTATTATGATTGGCTTGAAAACTCATGGAACTTTTCTAGGCAGGAGCTTCGCACAGATTATAAGTTTCCTGATGTGCAGAAGGCTATAAATAACACTGAATTTTTTTTTGGAGAACAACTAAGCAATATGATTGTCGATAATGATTGGAGTCGTGTTCCAGAGTGTACAGGTGTTTGGAGTAAAATTGTATAAGAAGGTTCTTTGTGTATTGGCAAATTCAGACAAGGATCGGATGATGATATGAGTGTTGTAATATACGGTAGCATTAATACTGACTTGATTGCTTATACTCCTAAGCTTCCACAGCGAGGAGAAACTTTGCTCGGGAAATCATATCTGATGGCTCTAGGTGGTAAAGGTGCAAACCAGGCTGTAGCTGCTGCAAAATTAGGTGCAAAGGTGTGCATGGTGGGACATGTAGGTGATGATACATTTGGTCGTCAAGTGCTAGAACAACTGACTGATTATGGTGTAGATGTAGCGAATGTCGAAATGGTTGCTGACCAAGGGAGTGGATTGGCTGTGATCAGTGTGGATGACAATGGAGAAAACACAATTATCGTTTTGTCAGGAGCTAATATGCAGTTTGATCAGCAAGATGTTATTCGCACCGAGAGCTTATTTGACGATACTAAAGTCTTACTGCTTCAACTGGAGGTTCCAGTTGAAGCAGATTTGGCAGTGGCTCGTGCAGCGCATGCTAAGGGTATTACAGTGGTTTTGGATCCAGCCCCAGCAGCAGAATTGCCAGATGAGTTGTATAGTTCGGTTGATATATTGACCCCAAATGAGGTAGAGACCGAAATGATGGTTGGTATACGGCCTTCTTCACCACAGGAAGCTGCTGACGCGGCTAAGATACTACAAAGTCGTGGAGTAAACACGGTTATTGTCACACTTGGTTCCGAAGGAGTATTTTGCGCATCAGGCGATAGGACTACATATATGCCAGCGTTTGATGTAGATGCTATTGACACTGTCGGTTCAGGTGATGCATTCAATGGTGGACTCGCAGTTGCAATTTCAGAAGGTCTAGAGATTGATGAGGCTCTTGAGTGGGGTGCAGCAGCAGGTGCACTTAGTACGACTCGTTCCGGTGCAGCTGGAGCTATGCCCGATAGAGCTGAACTGACTAGTCTGATATCTAGTAGTAGGTAGTTCGTATCACTGGCTGAAATAGCTGAGTTTGTTTTGCGCATACTGGGTCTAGTGCACAAGACTTGCATTCAGGCTCACTCATTTCAGGACACCCTTTTCGCATTCTGAACAAGAATTGGTCCACAGAAACCATGTTAAGATTTGGCGATGTATCTACTAACGTGTTGATTGCTTTATATACATTTTGGCGGACATCATATTCTTGTTCTTCACTTACCAATGCGCGGCTTGTAATTTTTTGCTCAAGGTAGGTGTCACAAACACTTACCATACCAGTGCGTAATGCAGTACGCATGAGGTGATAATCAATACATGGGAGTTCTTCTTCAGAATCTCCAAGCTGCAAAAAGTTCTCAGGTCGATTTAATAGTATATATATTAGCAAAGCAGATTTTTTTTGTAACGGGTCATTTTTGTAACCCCCAATATTCCATAGAGTTCGTAGCAAGTCGGCCATTGGGGTCCTGGAACCTTTCGTTTTTTGTATAATTTTGGCAGGTGTCATACCTAAAGCTGACATATCTTGACCATAAGATTGAGCCTCGGACAAATGCAGCTCGATTGCTGGCATAGGGCAGTTTCCGTCATCGTCAGCTAAAATCATTTCTAATTCCTCTTTAGAAAGATTTGCTTGCCTGTTGACGCTGAAGAAGTCGGGATCACTATTTAGCATTCGTAAATACGCAGATAGTATGTACTCAGATCCCTTGAGTGTTTTGCCGTCTATTTTTGCTATCATAGGCGCAATATATTTTTGATGATTCTTGCTCCAGAATCCAAATTCTTGTAAAGTTAGTGCAAAGAAAAAATCTAATATATTGGGATGACCTATTTCGGGCTGACCCTTTCCTGTAAATGTGTAAGGTGTTTCGCCAACCTCTTCTGTTTCCATGATCTTAGCAATTTGTCTGATTTTGTTCGTATTTATCGATACTTGTGAAGCGGAGTCAGTTGGTGTTGTGCTTACCTGTTGCATTAGACCCTCAGTACCTAAATGACTTACAGTTATTTTGGCTATCTTTGCAGCTTTTTTGGCAGCTTGTACTGGATGTTCTAATTTACACAAATAGGATAATACTGCTCCGCAAAATGAATCTCCGGCTCCAGTTGGGTCGCGAGGATCGGTTGGATTGATGGGTATTCGCTGTAGATCATTACCTTGAATTATACTTACCCCATTTTCTCCATGCGTAACAAAAAGTATCGTACCAGTTGGCGAGCAGATATTTTTTGTAGGCCCTAAATTACTTGCGGCTTCATGTTCATTCATGAAGCATAAATCTGCTTGTTCAATTAGTGCGGATATCTTTTCTTTTTGATTGTTTTGTAGGTTATGTCCTCCACTGACCGAAATATTCTGTGCTTTGCTATCTCGGCATTTTTTTATCATTCTTAGTTGTACGTCGATATTACCCAGTTGTACTATGTGTACATAAGTGTAATTTGAGAGATCTGATGGTACGTCATTTTCAGTCATTAGTGATTCGGATCTGGGTTCCACAGTAGTGTATGTAGCCTTCCCACTATTATCATATTCAATTGCGAAATGTGGTAATTCATCCTGACTGACTGTTGGGCCCAACCAGTTGATTAATTCGTTGATAGGTTGCATTAGTAGTGGCATGGGACTTGGTAAAGGAGCCAACATGTCTACTTGACCGCCAGCTGCTCGAGCCCCTAATGCGGTGTAAAGACCTGCTCCCCCCGTAGTGTGAATATCTTTCCCATTGATGTGTAGGATATCTTGTGAAGCTCCACCAATTACTAGTATTTTGGTCATATTGTTGTGAATTTATATAGTATTAATTTATATAGTATTAATAATGTTGAGGCGCCCTCGGCAGGACTCGAACCTGCGACCCCCTAGTCCGCAACCAGGTGCTCTATCCGCTGAGCTACGAGGGCATATTTTGTCACTTGGGTGACAGTCTTCTATTGAATTGCACTGGCGGGGAGGGAGGGATTCGAACCCTCGGTCGAGTATAACCCCGACAACCACTTAGCAGGCGGCCCCGATCGTCCACTCCGGCACCTCCCCGTGTTGTTACTATGGCGGAGGGAGAGGGATTCGAACCCCCGGTGAGGTTTCCCCCACAGTTGTTTTCAAGACAACCGCCTTAGTCCACTCGGCCATCCCTCCAGGATTGATGGTGGTGGAGACAATCATTTGGGCTCGGCATTCTACCATGTAGCATATACCTCAGTCAACGTGTTGAATACTTTTCTATGCATCAGTTGCTACTACAATTGCTGCCGCATGGTCATGAGAATGGGTCAAACTCACTGACCATTCCTCTAGACCGAGTTCTTTTGCCAATATTAGTGCATTACCACTTAAGTTTAATAGCGGCCGGTTTTGATAATCCCTTATGATTTCAATATCTTTCCATGACACCAATCCAATTCCACACCCTAATACTTTTGAGACAGCTTCTTTGGCTGCCATTCGAACAGCCAGAGAAGGTGTTCTGCCGTTGGAATCACGCAATTCTTGCTCTGTGTATACACGTTCTAGAAAACGTTTGCCATGACTAATAATCAGATGATCAATACGCTCAACTTCTATTAGGTCAATACCAGTCCGTAGCATACTATTGTGGCCCTGCTGATGCAACAACATATGTATCAGAGTCTAACAATCTATCGGCAGCACTTCGAATATCTTGCCTAGAAATGTCTTTGATTTGTTTTGGTAAATGTTGCAAGTAGTTCATACCTAAACCATGCAGTTCCATTGACGATAAAGTGGCTGCTATTCCTGAGTTTGTTTCTAGTTGAATTGGGACGCTGCCTAAAGCATTTGATTTGTTGTCATCAAGCTCCTCATGACTTACAGGTTCAAGGATTAGACGATTTATTTCTTCCAGCATAATTTTTATAGTGGTGTTTACATTGCTGGGATCAACCCCAGCTATTAATCGCCATGTGCCAGGGCCAAAGCTAGCATCAGCTTTACTAAAGGAATAGTACGCCAAGCCATGTTTCTTGCGTATTGTTTTGCCTAGTCGGCCGTACATGCCAAAAACTCCAAGTATGCTATTAGCAATGCGTACCGATTGAAAATCGGGGTCACTTCGTTTAGGTCCTACATATCCCAAAACAATATCAGTTTGTGTTTTTCCCGGAATACTTACATGTTGCTTCTTAATACAATCTATTGATTGCACTGTTGGTGCTGTGGCAATATCTGGCTGCTTCTTGTTGTCCCAGTCTCCAAAGTGAGATTCTACTAATGACATTGCTTTATTCGCAGTGACATTTCCTACAATTGTAACTATCATTCCAGCTGGCCCATAGTGTTGTTTGTGGAAATCTCTTAGATCAGCTCTAGTTATATTTCCGATGCTTTCATGATATCCATTGTTTGAGAAACCATAAGGATGATTAGGACCAAACAGAGTTTCATAAAAAGTTAATGATGCCATAGCCCTTGTATTATGGCTGCGCATAGCTAGTCCAGTTAATATTTCCGCACGCATTCGCTCTAAGTGGTCATTTGGAAAAGTAGGGTTTCTAACAGCATCGGCTGCAGTTTCCAGTATTAGATCTAGATCCTCAGGTAGTGATTTCCCACCAAAGCCTACTGTGTGTACTGCGGAACTAAACCCAAGGCTTGTCCCCACGGATTCAATTTTTTCATGTATTTCTTCGAAACTGGCATTTTTTGTGCCACGCATTAACATGCTTGCAGTGTAACTTGCTAAGCCTGCTTTCGGTCGTTTTTCATATATAGACCCAGCGTGCACAAACGCATCTACAACTACTGAAGGGCTGTGTGGATTCTCCCATACTATAACTATAATTCCATTAGGCAAAGTTTGACGAATTATGTCTTCAGAGCCTGGTAGTGTTCGCATGTTTAATGGCTCAGTTGATCTTACTGTCATTTGGTATGTAATGGCCAGTGGTTCGATTTCTGGGTGTTAGAATCTTTTGTGCGACGCGATGTACATCTGAGGACGTGACTGCTTCCAACTTGTCTATATACTTGGTAAACCATGTGTAGTCATCCAGTATTTCAGCAAAGCCATACCAAAAACCGAGATTAGTCACGCTCTCAGAGCTATAGGCAAACATTGCTCTAGCTTGTTTTTTTGCTTTTGACAACTCTTCTTCAGTCGGCGCATGACTTATTGCATGCTCAATTTCTTCATTAAGTGCAGTCTCAACCTGTTCTATAGATCGGTCAGTACGCACTGCGCATGTGATGCTGTATAGAAATGGATCTACTGTTGCTGATAGACTGCCACTAAAACCAGCAGCTAATCCTTTTAATATGAGAGCTCGGTATAAGCGACTGGTTTTGTTGCTAATTCCAGACCCGAACATATTAAAGGAACTAGCTCCAGACAGAATGCTATCAAGGACAATCATAGGAAAGAAATCTGGATCAGTGGCTGCAGGTGCATGGTAAACACACTGTAAGTACGCAGTTTCACCCTCTCCTTCTACGAACACTCGTCTTTCACCTCTTTGTTGTGGTTCATTTCGTATGAATACCCTAGGTTTATCTCCTTTGGGTATTTTACCGAAATGTGTTTCTATTTTGCTACTCATCTGCGATGTTTCGAAATCTCCTACTGCAACCACAATAGCGTTTCCAGGAGTGTAAAAGGTACGATAGTGTTTGTACAGGTCTGATCGATTCATTGATTCTATGTCAATCTTGTCTCCAATGACCTCATGATGATATGGGTGTACACGAAATGCGGCAGCTTGTGTTTCTTCAGACAGAAGAAAAATGGGTTGATTCTCAGACCCTTGGCGCTCAGAAATTATTACCGTTCTTTCTGATTCGACATCCTCTTTCTCGTAAAGACTATTAGCCATACGATCAGCTTCCAGTTTTATGGCCAAATCTATCTTGTTAGCTGGCATAGTCTCGTAATACGCAGTCCAATCTATCCATGTCATCGCATTCCATACTCCACCCGTACGAGAAATTTCGCTATCCGCGCTGTCGGCTGGATATTGCTTAGTGCCTTTGAATTGCATATGTTCTACCCAGTGTGAACTACCTGTAATCCCAGTATGTTCATGTCTTGAGCCAACACTGTACCAGACCCAGAAGGTAGCTACTGGTGCAGTGTGTACCTCGTGTAGAATCACTGTTAATCCGTTGTCGAGCCGGGATTTAGATGCGGACATATGTATAGAGTTATAATTTCGTGCTATTGTCGTAACTGCGACCTATTCCACGATGGACAAAACCTCGTTCATGTAGCTCTTCAGGAGAATAGATATTACGTCCATCAATAATCACATTTCCCCTCATCGATGAAAGTATTTGTTCTAGATCAAGTTGCTTGAATTCGTTCCATTCAGTCACTACTACTAGTGCGTCACAACTAGTTGCTAGTTCATATGGATTTTCTGCATAAAATATGTCTGGCATTATGCGACGTGCAGAAGGAATGGCAACAGGATCATATGCTCTAACAGTTGCGCCAGATTCAATTAAACGCAATGCTATTTCTATTGAAGGTGCTTCACGCATGTCATCGGTGTTAGGCTTAAAGGCAAGCCCAAGTAATCCAATGGTTTTATCATTTAGGTTTTGTCCTAGGTTTTCCTTCAACATGTGCACCACTTTTAGTCGTGCATCAGCGTTAATGTCCATAACGCTATGTAATAGTTGCGGATGCCTGCCTTTCTCTGATGCCATATGAGCTAGCGCTTTCACATCCTTAGGAAAACAGCTGCCACCATAACCAATTCCGGCATCAAGGAATGCTTCACCTATGCGGGGATCGCTTCCCATACCCACAGCCACTTCTTTTATATCAGCTCCAAGTGCTTCGCATATATTGGCAATTTCATTTATGAAGGATATTTTTGTGGCTAAAAAAGCGTTGGAAGCATATTTGATCATTTCAGCGGTACGTAGATCTGTAACTATGATTGGAGACCTCAATGGTAAATGTAGCTGAGCAACTTGATCGGCTGCTATTGTATCAAGAGAACCCAGCACAGTTCTGTGTGGATTCATAAAATCCTGTAGTGCACTACCTTCTCGGAGGAATTCTGGGCAAGAGACCACTGCAAAAGGGATTGTTTCAGTTTGACTTCCTCTTACAATGTCCGCTACCCAGTCTCCAGTTCCGACAGGTACTGTTGATTTGTTGACGATTATCAGAGGAGTTTTCATAGTATTGCCTATTGTAGTTGCAGCCTTGCGCACATACTGTAAATCGGCCTCACCATCTACTCCTTCAGGGGTGCCAACTGCTATGAAGGCAAACTCAGTGTCCTGTAAAGCAATACTGTAATCGGTAGTGAATTCTAATCGATTGGAATCTACATTGCGTTGTATCATTTCTGCAAGGCCAGGCTCGTAAATTGGCAATATTCCTTGCTTAAGATTGTTTATGCGCGTCTCGTCTATATCTAGGCACTTAACCTTATTACCTAAATCTGCAAAGCAGGCACCAGTAACTAAACCTACATATCCTGCTCCAACAACCGCAATACTTTTCATAGTAAATTCACCCGTTATATATATGGGCAGTATATCATTCTCGCCACAAGACTAGTGTGCAATCATACCATAGGCATGGGTCAACATCTGTGCTTTCATGCGTTATAATCGTTGTATAAATCTAGCTGCATTAACTTAGGCATATTATATTTGTCGGTAGGAGTTACGAAAAGTGTTTGATTTTGTTTTTCTTGGAACCTCTGCATCTGCACCTTCAGTAAGTAGAGGGCTTTCTGCACATATGGTTTTACATCAAGAATATCGCTTTCTTATAGATTGTGGTGAAGGTACACAAAGGCAGATATTACGCAGTGGTTTTGGTTTTAAGAGACTCACAAAAATATTAATTACTCATGGTCATCTAGATCACATTCTTGGTCTAGCAGGATTACTTTCGACATTAACTCGTTGGGAAGCAATTGAACATGTTGAAATATGGGCAGGACGATCCGCACTGGACCGTATACGCAATTTGATATTTGGAGTTGTATTTCCTGGTGAAAGGGCACAATTTCAAATTGAATTTAGAGAGCTGGAACCAGGTCCAATTCTTGAGGACGAATCTTTTGCACTGGAGGCTTTCCCAGTCAATCATCGTGGTGGTCACTGTTTCGGTTTTGTTTTCAAGGAACCTGCACGACGTCCATTTCTAAATGAAAAGGCTTCTGAACTAGGTGTTCCACATGGTCCTGAAAGGCGTGAACTCGTAAAAGGTCGCTCCATACAGTTGCCTGATGGTCAAACCATTAATCCAGATGATGTTTTGGGACCCACCATACCCGGCACTAAATTAGTGCATGTTGGTGATGCAGGGACAACAGATGATTTACTAGAATACTGCAACAAAGCGGATGCTTTAGTGATAGAAGCCACATATCTAGAGAGTGACAAGCTTCTTGCAGAGAGATTTGGTCACTTAACTGCACGACAGGCCGCTGAATTAGCTAGAGAGGCTAATGTTAGTAGTTTGTACCTTACACATATCTCTCGTAGATACAGAGCCCGTGATGTTCTTTCCGAGGCTGCTGAAGTATTTCCTTCAGTTGTAGTAGCCCGAGATTTAGATAGGTTTCAAGTTAAGCGAATCAGTTGAGTTGAGCTTTTATAAGCATAGCTGCAAATAAGGTTTAGCTATTCACATACTGTGGATCTGACATGTAGCTTGGTCTGCAGCACAAAACTAGCTGCCTTGCAGCTTGTACCTCGTCCATCCGCGCCGAAGGAGTAATATGAGGTGCTGTAAGCAGCAACTCAGGATCATTACGTGCTTCATCAGCTATTTGTAATAATGCATTTGCGAATTCGTCTAGTGTCTCCCTACTCTCTGTTTCAGTAGGCTCAATCA
>Ga0066372_10001116_pt1 | contig 10682 bp, 10 predicted proteins | sample Knorr_S15_td_250_FD_77011 | JGI IMG/M metagenome (GOLD analysis project Ga0066372, IMG submission 77011) | Marine microbial communities from Southern Atlantic Ocean transect - Knorr_S15_td_250_ad_251m_LV_A | ecosystem: Environmental > Aquatic > Marine > Oceanic | place: Southern Atlantic ocean... | reverse complement strand
GCATAATCTTGATATCCAGGCTCATGAAGACGGTTATTACTTAATTGATTGCTCGGCAAATATACGTGAAATAAACCGTGAATTAGGTTGGGAATTACCATCTGAAGGTCCAAAAACACTGAACGGTTTACTGTTGGAAAATCTTGAATATATACCTAAATCAGGAACAACGTTAAAAATTGATAATTACCTTGTCGAAATAACACAGGTTTCTGAAAGTGCAATTAAAATTGCGCGTATAAAAACAATAGAAAAAAGCCCTAAAGATACAAATACATAGAAATTAAAAACTAATTACTCTGTGAATATAAAACTAAAATTTTTATTCTAGAAATTAGGGTTTTGTAACCTACATTTAATTGCGTTCAACAAATTTCAAACGTTTATGCACTCCGCATAATAATTCATACGGAATTGTATCGGCATGTAAGGCCACCTCTTCAATTGGTAAAGAATCCCCCCATAAAACCACTCTGTCACCAATTTTTGCATTGGGTTGATTGCGTAAATCAATAGTTAACATATCCATCGATGCTCGACCAATTAAAGGACAGCGAACATTATTTACTAGTATAGGTGTACCAGATTTGGCGTGCCTAGGAAAACCATCTCCGTAACCCGCGGCAATAATACCAACCGGCATATCTTCGGGGCATCTCCAAGTTGCTCCGTAACCAACGGGTTCATTCTTTGATAAATATTGAATTGAGATTATTTCTGACTCTAATGTCATAACCGACCTCAATCCATGGTTATGACCAAAACTATCTGTTAATGGTGAAACACCGTATAACATTAATCCAGGTCTTACCCAATCAAAATGAGCTTCCGGAAAGTTAATAAGGGCAGCCGAATTAGCAACTGTCTTTTCTCCATCTATAATTTTACTTATTTTTTTAAAAGCCTCTAATTGTTGTTGAGTTAAATTATTTTTCTTCTCATTAGCAGTTGCAAGATGAGTCATTAGAATTGGTCTTGAATTAATATTCTTGCATAACAACAATCGATTTAATATTGCATCAGCTTTTTCTATAGGAAATCCGAGTCGGTGCATGCCTGTATCAATTTTTAACCAGGCATTAATTGAACCCTCAATCTTTGTCTTTTCCAATAGCTGTATTTGGTATTCATTATGAATAACCATATCTAATTTAAAATTGATAATTAATGGCAGGTCATCGGGTTTATATGGACCCTCGAGTAAAACAATAGGGGTTTTAATTGAAGACTGTCTAAGTTGTTCAGCTTCTTCAAGGCATGCGACACCAAAAGCATCTGTATTATTTAAGGTTTTAGCCACCCTCACAATACCATGGCCATAAGCATCTGCTTTAACAATAGCCATGACTTTTGAATTTGGAGCAAGTTCTTTTATGCGTAAAAAATTATGTTCGAGTGCCTTTATATCGATAACTATTCTTGATGGTCGTGTCATTCATTCCCAACCACAGGATTATCATAACTCAAAGGATCCGGAATATAATTATCAAAACGTGTATATTCACCGCGCCAAGCTAGCTTAACAGTACCAGTTGGTCCATTTCTTTGTTTTCTTAATAAAATCTCAGCCATTCCCGGATCAGCAGTGTCTTTGTGTTCTTCATATTCCGCCTCGCGGTAAATAAAAATAACTACATCTGCATCTTGTTCTAGAGAACCGCTATCTCTAAGATCAGACATAGCAGGTCTTTTATTTGTTCTTGCATCTACACTGCGATTTAATTGAGATAATGCGATAACAGGGATATTAAGTTCTTTTGCCATCGCCTTTAGTGAGCGTGAAATTTCTGAAATCTCAGCATTACGATTTTCTTTAGACCCTGGAACCTGCATTAACTGTAAATAATCGAGAACAACTAGATCAAGCCCATGTTCACGGGACATTCTTCTACAGCGTGCCCTCAATTCAGCAGGTGATAATGCAGGCGTATCATCGATGTATATTTTTGTCTCTTGTAACATACCAAATGTTGATCTAAATCTTTCCCAATCATCACCGTCTAATTTGCCCTGTTTTACTTTACTTTGATTAATATTTGTCAGTGAGCACATCATGCGCATCACTAATTGTTCTCCTGACATTTCCATGCTAAAAATTGCAACAGAACGTTTATCTTTTATCGCTGCATTTTCTGCTATGTTCACCGCTAAAGCTGTCTTACCCATTGCTGGACGGCCGGCTATAATAATCAAATCAGAAGGTTGAAATCCTGCCGTTAAACTGTCTAAATCATGATAACCAGTAGGTATTCCTGTTATTGCGCCTTTACTTTCTGCCAAAACCTGCATTATTTCCATTACTTTATCGGTGTAAACACTAATATTCTGATAGCCTTTTCTGCCTCTGTCCTCTTGTTCAGCTATTTCAAATACTATTTGCTCCGCAGTCTCAAGTATTTGTTCGCTACTTTTTCCTTCTGCATTAAAAATTGTATTATTGATACTTGAAGTTGCGGAAATTAACTGCCTAAGAACTGAACGTTTTCTTACGATATCGGCATACGCAACAATATTGCTGGCACTAGGTGTATTTTCGGCGAGCGCGGCAAGGTTTTGCATACCACCAGAATCACCCAGTAATTGGTGGCTCTCTAACCACTCAGAAACAGTAACAATATCACAGGGCTTCCCCTCATTGCATAGATTGCTAATGGCACGGAAAATAATACGATGATCTTTTCTGTAAAAATCTTCTTCCCGAATCAACTGTGCTACTTTGTCCCAAGCCTCCTCATCGAGAAATACACCTCCTAATACAGCTTGTTCGGCTTCAATTGAGTGTGGCGGAATTTTTAATGCTGTTGTTTCAGAGTCATTTGAGAAAGCTGTTTTTACTGGTTCTTGCATTTAGTTTACCTAAGAATATAACTCTGACTTATATTTGATTTATTGTATTATTAATTGTCAAACCATGTAGACAAATTTTAACTCTAAAACTAGTTCTCTTCTTCAGCAGGAACTACATTTACCGAAATTGTACTTGAAACATCCGCATGAAGTTGGATAGTTAATCTATATTCACCAATATTACGTATCGGGCCATCAGGTAATCTAACCTCATGCTTAACAAGTTCAACGCCAGTTTGCTCATTAACAGCCTCAACAATATCAACCATTCCTATTGAGCCATATAATTTACCCTCAGCACCTGCCCTTCGAGAAATTAATATATTTAGATCTTCTAATTTTTCGGCACGCCCATTAGCTAATGCTAAAACCTCTTGATGCTGTTTTTCAAGCTCGGCTCTCCTGGCTTCAAACTTGGCAATATTTTCAATAGTTGCAGAAACTGCTTTTCCTGACGGGATAAGGTAGTTTCTACCAAAACCAGCTTTAACTCTAACTTTGTCGCCTAGATCACCAAGTTTATGAATTTTTTCAAGAAGAATAACGTCCATCAAATTACCTCATCTTATGGTAGATTAATAATAACAGATTCAATACGGAGCCGTCTCAAGATTCCTTTTTTGAACCTTGATTTTTATTATGCCACTCAGAAAAAGTATCGACTATACCGAGACAAGATATAATTAACCCCGTGTGTGGTACAAACATAAGCAAGCAATACAAAACAATAAGCCAACTTACTGAAAGTTTTAACTTATCTATGGTCCGATGAACAAATGAGAGACCCTGAATTAAGTACATAAATATTAAAACAACCAAAATATCCCTAAAAATATCCTGACTAAGATCGCCAGCAGAGAATGCTAAAATCATGGTTACAACAAAAATTGGTAATACTATTTTTGGTACGCGTAACGCATAAAATTCCTTTCTAAACCCACCAGAATTAAATAACCGAGACTGCCACCATCTTGCAAACAGTATAGCTATCAACATATAAAACATTACTAATGTATTCATTAATTTAGCCATAGAGTCGAATACTAGTTGGTATGCATCAAGGTGTTCCGAAGGTAATGCTTGCTCGAATGCTATGCTTAGCCCTTCATTCCACCATGCAGAAAGGTCTCCAATAATTAGATAAAAAATTATTGTTGCTAATCCTGCGAAAAAAATTAATACGCCTTGATTTTCGCTAAAACGTAATATTCCAGATAAAAATAAAATAGGTAGCCAAATTATCATGACTTCCTGCGTTAACCTTTCCTGAGTTATGCCTAATGCCAGTAAAATAAACCAACTTAAAACTAATGGCTGTAAGGTATAGAGCATACCTTTCTTCAGAGTAATAAGACTGACAACTGATCCGCTAATTAAATAAGAAAATGGATTAATTAAATAGATAAATTTAGGTAATAATAAAAGTGATATTAGTGTACTTAAAGTAATGGCTAATACTGCTTGTAATCCACCGCTAAGTACATATTTACCAATCAATGTAATAATCTCTCAAAATTTTGGTAGTGGTTACAAAAAAATATAACTTCAATCTAAGTATTTTAATTACTAATTATATTTTTAAATGATATGAATTAAAAACTAATGGGCATCACTATAATGCATTAAAGCAAGATAACGTGCTCGTTTAATTGCTGTTGTCAATTGTCGTTGATATCGTGTTTTTGTCCCTGATATCCGACTGGGAATAATTTTTCCAGATTCTGAAACATAATTTTTTAGTGTATTCAAATCTTTATAATCAATTTCGTCAACACCCTCTGCGGTAAAACGACAAAAACGTTTGCGTTTAAAATAGCGTGCCATAATTATATCCTCAAACTTTTATTACGCAGATTCCTGCGTGCCTATTTCATTAGTCTCTCCTTTATCTTCATTATCAAACTTAAACAAAGGAGATGGTTTGGTTACAGCCTTATTTTTTTTAATCACCAAATTACGAATAACAGCATCATTAAATCGAAAAGCTTCAGTTAATTGATTTAGTGATTCGTGATCACATTCAATATTCATTAGAAAATAATGTGCTTTATGAATTTTATTAATTGGATAGGACAGAAGTCTTCTCCCCCAATCCTCTAGACGATGTATTGTTCCATTATTTCCAGTAACAATACCCTGATAGCGCTCTATCATTGCTGGTACCTGCTCACTCTGATCAGGATGCACCATAATTACAATTTCATAATGTCGCATTAAAAATCCCCTCGGTTAAATTAGCCTCCCCATATTTCAAAGTGAGGCAAGGATTACAAAGGAGCGAGATTGTAATTGATAGACTACCATCCTGCAACGGAATCAAAAAAAAAGAAATAACGAGAATTTTTAACTTATTGATAAATATAATAAACTCTTCTATCTGTGCTCCCTCTGCCTAACTGCCTCATATAAAACTATCCCTGCTGCTACTGAAGCATTAAGGCTTTCAATTTTTTTCTTGATTGGCAATGAGCCTATAAAATCACACTCTTTTCGAACTTGAGAACGGATACCCATACTTTCACCGCCGATAACGATTGCGATTGGTATTTTCAAATCAAGATTGTAAACTGATTTTTTGGCGTCACTAGCTGTTCCAATTATCCAAATACCCGCTTCCTTCATTTTCTTTAATGTACGAACTAAATTAACCACAGTAATAATTGGAATACTTTCGGCTGCTCCGCATGCAACTTTTTTAACGGTCTCATTAACCTGAACAGCGCGGTCTTTGGGAATAATAATCGCTGATACTCCTGCTGCAACAGATGTACGAATACATGCGCCTAGATTATGTGGGTCTTGTATTGAATCAAGAATTAGATATATAGGCTTACTATCTTTATGATCATTTAGGATATTTTCTAGATTATTAGAGTTTTCCTCATTTGATCTTTTTACCTCAATAACAATACCTTGATGATTCTTGTTCCCTATTATTTTATCTAGTCGATCTTTTTTGGTCGCCTGTACAGAAAGATCGTTATTCTTTGCGGCTTCATGAATTACAGTTTTAAACTGTGATTTAATTGATTCCTGCATCCAAATATTTATTATTCTATCAGGTGAGATTTTAATAAATTCAGTTACAGAATGTATTCCATATATTTTTTCATTCTTTTTCATGATTAATTATCTAATTCAAAATCTATTTTACGTTCATCAATATCAACGCGTATTAATTTAACAACTAGTCTTTCGCCTAGAGTAAATATTTTACCACCACGTTCTCCGGTAAGAGTATGGGCTATTGGATCATAATGGTAATAGTCAGTAGGTAACGTGCTAATATGTATCAAACCTTCTACATATAGATCGTCAAGCAATACAAATAAGCCGAAAGAAGTGACCGTACTAACTATACCTCGAAATATCTTACCTTCTTTATCTTTCATAAAAGCACATTTTAGACGCTGAATAGCATCACGTGTCGCATCTTCAGCACGGCGCTCTGTATTTGAGCAATGTCTAGCTAATTCCAGCATAGTTTGTTTGTTATAAGTAGATGATAATGATCCCTTACCATCTATAAAATGTGAAATTATTCGATGAACAATCAAATCTGGATAGCGCCTTATAGGAGATGTGAAATGCGTATAGACAGGAAAACCCAGACCAAAATGACCCTTATTCGACCCGCTATATTCAGCAAGAGGCATACTGCGTAACAAAATAGTTTCAAGCATTTGTCCGTCTTCTCGTTTCCTTATCTTTGCAATCAATGATGAATAGTTTTTTGTAGTTGGTTTACCGTGACTTTCTAATGACAAACCTAGTTTTGACAGTAATAAATTTAAATCTCTGAGCTTTTCATCCTTTGGAGTATCGTGAATACGATATATTCCATTTTTACTTTGTTCCTCTATAAATTCTCCTGCAGCTATGTTTGCAATTAACATCATCTCCTCAATTAATCGATGTGCATTATTTCTCTTTACCAACTCTATTAACTCCACAGCACCCTCATCACTGAAGATAAAACGAGATTCAATTGAAGAAAAATCAATCAAACCTTCTTTCTTACGTTTTGTGTGTAATAACTCGTACAGATCATATAAATTATCAAGATACGGTAATAAATCTAAGTATTTTTCTCTTTGTTTTTTATTTTTATCAACTACAATTTCAAACATCTCAGTGTATGTTAGTCTCGCGTGTGAACGAATTATTACTTTCTTGAAAGATGAATCTTTAACTCTTCCATGGGAGTCAATATTTAATTCGCAAATCAGGCTTAAGCGTTCAACATTAGGTTTTAACGAACATAATCCATTTGACAAAATTTCAGGAAGCATTGGAATAACGCGATTAGGAAAATAAACAGAAGTCCCCCGTAAATACGCCTCGTTATCAAGTGAAGTCTGCTGTTTTACGTAATATGAAACATCAGCGATAGCAACAATCAATTTCCATTCATTATTATATTTTTCACAAAATACAGCGTCATCAAAATCTCGTGCATCATCGCCATCAATAGTAACAAATGGAATATCTCTATAATCATCTCTATCAGAAAATTTATTAGCATCTATATTCTCTGTTAAGCCATCAATTTCGTTATTTATTTCATCTGACCATTTAAAAGGTAGCTCATAACTACGAATTGCGATATCGACAGCCATATCTGCATCGTTACTATCGTTAATAATATTAGAGATTTTACCTATGGGTTGACGATGCTTTTCAGGTTGATGCAATATTTCAACAACAACATATTGACCTTGCCTCACTTTATTTTTTGCAAGAGATGAAATTAAAATATCCTGACTTATTCTCTTGTTATCCGGGACAACATATGCAATCCCGCTTTCCCTGAAAAATTTTCCAACAATACGGTGATTGGCTCTTTGCAAAACTTCAACCAACACTCCCTCACGTCTTCCTTTTTTATCAGTATTTATAAGACGAACGATAACATTATCTCCATGCAATACTGTACGCATTTGTTTTGTTGATAAAAATAAATCTTTTCCTCCTTCTTCAGGAACAACAAATCCATAACCATCTGGATGTCCAATTACATGCCCCTTGTATAAATCCATTTTTTTTAGTAATCCATAACTTCCTCGGCGATTACGTATAAGCTCGCCATCTTGTATCATTACTTTTAATTTTTTACCTAAAGCCCTGCGAATCTCGACATCGCTAATATTAAAAGCTATAGCAAGTTCCTTACGTGTTTGAGGTCTGCCAACATTGTCTAAAAATTTAATAATTTTTTTACGATCCGGTAGCAAAAATTCCGGAGTTAATTTTTTAGATTTTTTTCTTCTATTGGGCACTATAGATACTAGATTTTAGAGGGATTTAAGTTTTAATTTTTGTTCGCGTTTAAGTTTTTTAATTTCTAATTCACGTTTAGAGGCGATACTACGACTCTTACACTTTTCCTTATAAAAAATTACAAATGGACCGCGGCCTCTTGTGTATTTAGCGCCTTCTCCGTTTCGATGTGCAGTAATACGACTTCTAAGATTATTAGTGATGCCCGTGTAAAGAGTCCCATCAGAACATTTTAAAACATAAACAATCCAGGTCATTTACGATAAGGGATTCTTTAAAATAATTGTTTCATTCCTCTCAGGGCCTGTTGAAATAATATCAATTGGTATAGACACAAGGTCTGAGATGCGATCAAGATAATCGCGGGCTTTCTTTGGTAATTCATCATATTTTTTAATGCCCGCTGTGGATGATTGCCAACCTGAATGTTCTTCATAAATGGGTTTACACTCAGCAAAATTTTGAGCATCAATCGGTGGAGTAGTTATTGACTTTCCGTTAAGCTTGTAGCCTATACAAATATTGATTTTTTCCAATTCATCAAGAACATCTAACTTGGTTATACACAAACCAGTCAAACTATTAATTTGTACGGAACGAAGTAGAGCAATCGCATCAAACCAGCCGCATCGTCTTGCTCGACCAGTTGTCGCACCGAACTCACATCCAATTTTCGCGATATGTTTACCCGTATCATCACTTAATTCCGTTGGAAATGGACCTGCGCCGACACGGGTAACGTATGCCTTTGTAATTCCTAAAACATAATCAAATAAAGATGGACCAAAACCTGTTCCCGTTGCAGCACCACCCGCGGTTGTCGAGGATGATGTTACGAATGGATATGTGCCATGATCTATATCAAGCCAAGTACCTTGTGCTCCTTCAAATAGAATATTTTTTTCTTGAGCATTTAACTCAATTAAATACTTACTAACATCAGTTATCATCGGTATTAAAATTTCTGATAATTCTATTACCTCATCTAATATTTTCTGATAATCAAGTTCCTTTGACTGATAATAATTCTTCAGCAAAAAATTATAATAGCTAAGTATTTCCTCAAGTTTATATGCAAAACGTTTTTTATCAGTCAAATCATCGACACGTATCGCTCTCCTTGAAATCTTGTCTTCATAAGCAGGGCCAATACCCCTGCCTGTTGTTCCAATCGCATCTTTTCCTTTATGTTTTTCACGAGCTTGATCAAGAGCAACATGATAGGGTAATACAAGGGTGCATGCGGGACTTATTTTAACGCGTGAACGAGCAGAGATACCGCTCTTTTCTAAGATTTTAATCTCTTCTACAAGCGCATGAGGACTCAAAACTACGCCATTACCAATCAAGCATTCAACGTCATCATGCAAAACACCTGAGGGTATTAAATGTAATACTGTTTTATTTTTGTTGATAACAACAGTATGTCCGGCATTATGGCCTCCCTGATAACGTACAACTGCTGCAACTGACTCTGTTAATAAATCAACAATCTTTCCTTTACCCTCATCACCCCACTGGGTGCCTAGTACAATAATATTTTTTCCCATAATTATTATTTGCTACACTATTTTTTATTGTCTTTAAGGACCCAGTCATTATCCTCAAAAACAAGTGACTGATTACAGTTCATTTCAATCGCAGTATGTTTTTGCCCTTCTAGTTCCTGAATTACAATTTTCCCCTGCTCTCTTAACTCCTGAATCTTTTTTATTAACGCACTATCATTATTTATCGGCGCGAATATTTTATCTGATCTATTTTCCTTAATATTTTGAAGATCTAGTAATTGCTTAACATCGGTACTAAATCCAGTTGCGGGTCTCGCTCTTCCAAAAGCGCTGCCAATATCATCATAACGACCCCCAAAAGCTACCCCTTTACCCTCATCCGGAACAAAAGCTGTGTATATCATGCCGGTATGATAGTTATATCCACGCAATTCTGATAAATCAATGTTAATTGATAAATCTGATTTATCTGATATAGAATCAGTAAGTGTCTTTACTTCATCTAAATATTTTTTTACATCTGGAAAGAATTTCTTGAATGTACACAAAGCATCATCTAAAACACTTGGATCACCATGTAAGTCAATTAAATCTAACATGGCTTTACTACTATCATCATTAACTTTTAGTTCCTTATAGAAGATTTTTAATTCATCTTTAGCTTTTCGTTTTAATATTTCAAATACTTCCAATTCTTGTTCAGCATTTAATTTAGATTTTGAAATCAAGGACCTAAAGATGCCTATATGACCAACATCCATACAAATATTGTTAATTTCAATAGAACGCAATGTAGCGAGCATTAATTTGACTATTTCTACATCACTAGATACTCCGGCATGGCCAAAAAGTTCTGCACCCAACTGTAACGGTGATCGTGAATTACCGAAACTATCAGAACGGCAATGCAATACTGAGCCTAAGTAGCATAATCTTGTTGGTGCATTACGATTTAATAGGTGTGCATCAATACGTGCAACTTGCGGGGTTATGTCGGCACGAATACCCATTAATCGACCACTCAGTTGATCTGTAATTTTATAT
>Ga0066372_10001113_pt1 | contig 10693 bp, 8 predicted proteins | sample Knorr_S15_td_250_FD_77011 | JGI IMG/M metagenome (GOLD analysis project Ga0066372, IMG submission 77011) | Marine microbial communities from Southern Atlantic Ocean transect - Knorr_S15_td_250_ad_251m_LV_A | ecosystem: Environmental > Aquatic > Marine > Oceanic | place: Southern Atlantic ocean... | reverse complement strand
TTCTGTAATTCAACCTGGTGGTTCAATAAAAGATAATCTATCTATAGATTATTGTAACAAAAATAATATTTCAATGGTTCTAACTGGAACGCGTCATTTTAAACATTAATTTTATTAACTTGTAAAACACTTAATTAATTATGGCATTTTTTGATTTTTGGTCCGAATCTATAGCAATTGACTTGGGAACTGCAAATACCCTTATAATTCACAATGATAAAGTAGTTGTTGATAGCCCATCAATTGTTGCAATTGATAAAAAAACTGATAAAATTATTGCTGTTGGAACGGAAGCCAGTTTAATGCAAGGCAAAACTCACGAAAACATTAAAACAGTTAGACCTTTAAAAGATGGTGTAATTGCTGATTTTAATGCTTCAGAAAAGATGATAAGTTTACTAATAAAAAGTATTCCTGCTTTAAACAAAAAGTTTTTCACCCCTGCACTAAAAATGGTAATATGCATTCCATCAGGTATTACAGAAGTTGAAATGAGAGCTGTTAGAGAGTCTGCTGAAAGAGTAAATGGAAAAGAAGTCTATTTAATTCATGAACCAATGGCTGCAGCAATTGGAATTGGTGTAGATATCATGCAGCCAAAAGGAAATATGATTGTTGATATAGGAGGAGGCACAACTGAAATAGCTGTAATTGCATTATCAGGAATAGTTTGTGATAAATCCATTAAAGTGGCTGGGGATGTTTTTACAGGTGATATAATCTATTACATGAGAACGCAGCATAACTTATATATTGGAGAAAGAACTGCTGAGAAAATTAAAGTCAATGTAGGAGCTGCTTCAGATGAATTTGAAAGTGCTCCTGATGACATTTCTGTACAAGGAAGAGACTTACTGACTGGTAAACCTAAAGAGATTACAATAGGTTATCGTGAAATTGCTAAAGCTTTAGATAAGTCTATAATAAGAATTGAAGACTCAGTTATGGAAACACTATCTCAAACACCTCCCGAACTAGCTGCAGATATATATAATACAGGAATATATTTAGCAGGTGGAGGATCTATGTTAAGAGGACTTGATAAAAGACTTTCTAAAAAGACTGATTTGCCAGTATTTATAGCTGAAGACCCGCTTAGAGCAGTAGTTAGAGGAACAGGAATAACCTTAAAAAATATTGAAAGATATAAAAGTGTTTTAGTGAAATAGTAAATAATTATGCAACGAATCATTGATAGCATCTTATCTTATAAAGATGTTTTAGTTTTTTTAATTCTGTTGTTATTTTCAATTTATCTTGTAATTGACTCCAATCATTATCACCAATCTAAACTCAACAGCATTTCCAATAATTTTACATCGACTATTTTTGAATGGTCCTCATCAATTGAAAATTATTTAAATTTAAAAAATGAAAATGAAAAATTAATTCAAGAAAATTTAGATTTAATAAATCGTCTCTATTCTAATGAGGAAATAATTAATGATTCTCTTTTAATTAACTCCTCTTATATTTTTTCTTCAGCAAAGATTATAAATAACAATTTTTCTTATTCAAAAAATTATCTAATAATTGATAAAGGCTCAAAAGATGGAATTCATAAGGAAATGGGTGTAGCAACTTCTTATGGAATAATTGGAATAACAGTAGATGTCTCAGAAAATTATTCTAGGGTAATGTCTATTTTAAATTTAAATTCAAAAATAAATGCTAAAATTAAAAACTCATTTCACTTTGGAAGTTTAGAATGGAATGGAGAGGATCCAAACATAATAAATTTAAATGATGTGCCAAAAATAGCTAAAATAAAAATTGGAGATAGCATAGTTACAGGTGGTATGTCTGCAATTTTTCCAGAAAATTTACCGATTGGTATTGTTTCAAAAATTGATTTAAAAATTCAGAAAATTATTACGGAATAGACATTTTACTTAATAATGACATGACTAGCATAAAAAATGTTTATTTTATTAATAATCTTGACAAGGAAGAGATTGACAATATAAAAAATTTAATGAATGAGTAATCTATATATTATCATTGCTATAAGGTTCGTCCTTTTATTAATTTTTCAAGGTCTTATTTTCAATAAATTTGATTTGTTTGGGTTGTATGATCCTCATATTTCAATAATATTTGTTTTAATTTTTCCTATCAAAACAAACAGAATATTTTTCTTAATATCTAGTTTCTTTTTTGGATTAATATTAGATTATTTCACTAATTCAATTGGTGTTAATGCTGCTGCATTTGTAACTATAGCTTTTCTTAAACCATACATAATGAATTTTGTATTTGGAAATTTTTATGATCCACACGGAGTAAAAATACTTAAAGATTATATCAAAGACTCTACTATTTATAAACAAGTATTATTTGTTTTGATGATTATTTTAATTCACCACTTTATTATGTTCTCACTAGAATCATTTACAATTGATCAAATAAAAGTTATCTTTAAAAAAACCTTTTATACTTCCTTACTTTCATTAATTTTTTGTTCTACCTTAATTTATCTTTTAGCTCAAAATGAAAGATAAACTATTACCTATATTAATAATTTCATCTTGTATATTATTTATTCTGAGATTATTTTGGATTCAGATAATTGATATAAATAATGACCAATTATCAAAAAAAAATTCTGTTGAAAAAATTTATCAATATCCTGAAAGGGGTTATATCTATGACAGAAATAATAACCTTTTAGTTGGAAATGAGTCTTTTTATGATTTAATGATTATTCCAAAAGATGTAAAAAAAATAGATACAATTGAGTTCTGTAAAATTTTTAAGATTAATAAATCTGAATTGATTGAAAAAATTAAAAGAGCTACAAAATATTCCACAATAAAACCTTCTGTGTTTTTATCTCAAATTTCTAAAAATGATTTTGCCTTAATTCAAGAAAAACTTTGGAAATATGATGGGTTTTATATTATAAGAAAGTCCAATAGAAAGTATTTGACAAATTCCGCTTCAAATATATTAGGTTACATAAGTGAGGTTAATGATTATGAAATTAATGATAATAGTTATTATGAGTCTGGAGAACTTATTGGAAGACAAGGTCTAGAAAAATCCTATGAAAAAGAACTAAGAGGAATTAAAGGAGTAAAATATTTTCAAAAAGACAAATTTAATAGAATCACCTATTCATATAAAGATGGTCTATTTGACACACTTATTGTCCCTGCAAATGACATTAGATTAAGCATAGACATAGTTCTCCAACGTTATGGAGACTCACTAATGAAAAACAAATTTGGTAGTATAATTGCAATAGAACCTTCCAGTGGAGAAATATTATCTCTAATTAATTCACCTTCATTTAATCCAAATTTATTAATTGGGAGAAATAGATCAAAAAACTATCTAAGATTAAAAAACGATACTATAGGAAAACCATTATTTGACAGAGGATTACAAGGACAATATCCTCCAGGCTCTCCATTTAAGTTAGTAAATGGTTTAATTGGTTTACAAGAAAACATTATTAACAACAAAACTACTATTAGATGTAATGAAGGACATTTTTATTCAAAAAATAGATTTATGAGATGTCATTGTAAAATTGGCACAATTAATAATTTAAATAAAGCCATTTACAATTCTTGTAATACATTTTTTGCTAATATCTATAAAAAAACTTTAGATAAATTTCCAAATTCAAAGTTAGGAATAGATAATTGGAAAAAACATATAGAAAGTTTTGGTTTTGGTAACTATCTAGGTTATGATCATCCTATAGGAAGGCCAGGTTTAATTCCTGGTTCAAATTATTATGACAAAATGTATCCTAATGGAGGATGGAAAGCAGCTACAACTATTTCTAATGGGATTGGACAGGGAGAAATCTTAACAACACCTATTCAATTAGCTAATCTAACAGCAATTATTGCTAATAGAGGTTGGTATAAAACCCCACATTTAGTAAAAAAAATATCAAAGAAATCTCTTAAAGAAAAATATACTGAAAAAAACTTCACTACAATCGATTCTATTCATTTTGAAAAAATAATTGAAGGGATGTTTAATGTTATTCAAAAAGGGACTGCACAGAACGCAAAAATAAATGGAATTGAAGTAACTGGGAAAACAGGAACAGCTGAAAATTTTATTAAAATTAATGGCAATAGACTCCAACTTACAGATCACTCAATTTTCATAGGTTTTGCTCCAAAAGACAATCCTAAAATAGCAATTGCTGTTTTTATTGAAAATGGTTATTGGGGAACACGATGGGCTGCTCCAATTGCTAGTTTAATGATGGAGATTTACTTAAATAAAAAAGTTAAAAGAAAATATTTGGAAAGATACATAGTTAATGGCAATTTAATGGAAGAGTATAAAAAACCATATTTAAAATCTAATTTTAAGATAAATGAGTGAGATTAATTTAAATAAAATTGATTTAACTACTCTATTCACAGTCATTTTATTGATTATTATGGGTGCAGTAAATATTTATTCTACAACACACGCTGATAATCTTGAATCTCCATTATTGTTGAATAATCCTTTTGGAAAACAAATTGTATTTATTTTAATTTCTGTATTTCTTTTTTTAAGTATTCAGCTTATTCCCTACAAGTTTTTTCAAAAATTTGCAAGCATAGCATATGTATTATCTATTTTATCATTGCTAGGGCTGTTTGTTTTTGGGAAAAATATTAATGGTTCAACTGCATGGTATCAAATATTTGGATTTGGATTACAACCTAGTGAATTTGCTAAACCAATAACAGCTCTTGCTCTAGCAAAATATTTAAGTGATATTAATGCTAATATTAAAACAATAAAAACTCAATTTTATTCTTTTTTAATAATATTTTTTCCTGTTTTATTAATTATATTACAGCCTGATCCTGGAAGCACTTTAATTTTTTTAAGTTTCTTTTTCGTTTTTTATAAAATTGGTCTTCCATCAATTTATATGAATTTCTTTATTGGTTTCATTCTATTATTTTTTCTAACTATTCTTCTTTCTTTAGAAATAATCATTTTACTAATTATAGTCATTTCCATTTTGACAATTTTGTATTTGAAAAAAAAGAAAAAATCTATTAGAAAAGCTATCATATACTCACTTATATTATCATCTTTTGTTCTTTCTGTAGACTTTATTTTTAATAATATTTTTGAACAACATCATAGAGACAGATTCAATATAGTAATGGGTATACAAGAAGATAATAGAGGAATAGGTTACAATACTAATCAATCTAAAATTGCATTTGCATCGGGTGGCCTTTTTGGTGAAGGTTTTTTAAAAGGGCCTCAAACTAGGGGTAATTTTGTCCCTTTTCAACATACAGATTATATTTTTTCAGCAATTGGTGAAGAATGGGGATTTCTTGGTGCCTCTATAGTAATTTGCTTATTTACATTCTTAATGTTAAGGATATGTAAGCAAGCTGAACTACAAAGAAATTTGTTTAGTAAAATTTTCTCATACTCTACTGCTACAATAATTTTCATTCATTTCTTTATTAATATTGGAATGGTTTTAGGTTTAGTTCCAACCATAGGGATTCCATTGCCTTTTTTTAGTTATGGAGGGTCTAGTCTTTTAGGTTTTGTTTTACTAATATCTATATATATAAGATTAGATTCAGAAAGAACTAGCAAATGGTAAACTATTTGTTGGTATTAAATAAATCTGAAAGGTTATTTCCTAAAAACATAAAACTAGTAACCAATAACATAATTGAAATGCCCGGGATAAAAGCCAAATAGGCTTTTCCTATAATAATAAACTGATAATTATCTTTTATCATTGAACCCCAACTAGGAATAGGTGGTTGTGTTCCTATGCCTAGAAAACTAAGACCACTTTCAATAAGAATTGCTGCTGCAAAATTAGCTGCGCATATGATTAAGATTGGTCCTATAATATTGGGTAATAAATGTTTAATAAAAATTCTAATATCGGAATAACCTAAAACTTTTGTAGCTACTATATAATCTTTATTTTTTTCTGAAATTACCTGTCCTCTTACTACTCTGGCAACCTCAACCCACATAGTTAAACCCACGGCGAGGTAAACTTGCCAAAATCCTTTTCCTAATGCAATAGAAATAGCAATTACAAGCAATAATGTTGGAATAGACCAAAAAATATTAATAATTGTCATTACAATTTTATCAACTATTCCGCCATAATATCCCCCTAACATTCCAATAGATAGTCCAATTATTAGAGAAATTAAAACTGCAATAAAACCAATTGAAAGAGATACTCTTGTTCCCAATATAATTCTTCCAAACACATCTCTTCCAAAACTATCTGTTCCGAATATAAATTTTCTTTGATTTATATATTTTTCTTCAATTTCTTTTATAGAAAGATTTGAAGGGAATAAATCATAATTAGCAAATAATTTTTCTTTGCCATAATTTTCATACTCAATTCCTTCTTCTAATAAATTATATTTTTTTATTACAATCTCTTTATTTGGATTTTTTTTTCCAAAAAACTTAACATTAAGATAAGACTCATTAAAATTGGAGGAATTAGGAATCTCTAAAATATAGGTTTTAAATCCAGGTGACATCGAATGAATGGATAAATGCATTTGATTTGAATATTGAGAATCATCTGGAATGATAAAATACGAAAAAATTGATATTAAGAAACAAAAAAAAATAAAAGTCAATGAAAGGAAAATTCCGAAATGTTTATTAATAAACTTTTTCTTTTTAAATAGCATTAATTTTTATTTGCAAGAATAGATTTTTTATTAATTAATTTTGATTTTAAATTATCTAAAACTTTTAAACCTTCATTTAGTTGAAAGTCAGATTGTAAGCCTTTTCTCCAACGCTTTCTTCTTTCCAAAATTTCTTTAGAATTTTCAATAGATTCTTCTTCATTTGCAATAAACTCAAATTCTAGATCATTTTTATAATTCTTTAAATCATCAAACTTTGTCAAATACTTTTTATCATCAGCTTGTGTTTTCTTAAAATTAGAATAGTTTAATGAAAACAATTTAGAATTCTGTTTTGAAGCTATCCATTTAGCATTTTCTTTTACTAATGAAACAAATTGACTATTATTAATTCTATCGTTACTTGATTTTATTACTTGATCTAAATTAAAATAACCATCCCATTTCTTATAGTTTGCAGAATCAATTTGATCCCATTCTAAGGGATTTTCTTCATCATTTTCACCGATTGGAATAAATGAAAGTCTATTTGGAATTGTAATGTCACTTTTAACGCCCTCTACTTGAACAGATCCGCCATTAATCCTATAGAATTTATCTGTTGTTATCTTTAATGCCCCTAAATCATAATTACTATTTGATAAAAACCTATTCAAATCAATAACATTTTGAACAGTTCCTTTTCCAAAGCTTTGAGTACTTCCAACAATTATCGCTCTATTGTAATCTTGCAATGCTGCTGCTAATATTTCTGATGCTGATGCAGACATCTGATTTACTAAAATTACCAATGGACCCTCCCAAAAGATCGAAGGGTCTTTATCAAATACAATTTGTTTTCTATCACCAAATGATTTTACCTGAACAACTGGTCCTTCTTTAATAAAAAGGCCTGTCATATCAACAACTGTTTGTAAAGATCCTCCTCCATTATTTCTTAAATCCAAAACTAAACCTTCAATCCCTTCTTTTTTTAATTTTATAATTTCATTTTTTACATCAGAAGCACAATTTCTTGTCTTGTAATTATCAAAATCAACATAAAATTTTGGCAAACTAATTAAACCATATTTTTTACTATCTTTTTTAATTATAGTAGATTTTGCATAAGTTTCTTCTAATTGAATCAAATCTCTTATTACAGGAATTACTTTTATTTCACCATCTATTTTCTTTCTTACAGTTAATCTAACTTCAGTATCTTTTGGTCCTTTAATTAATTTAATTGCATCTTCTAACCTCATTCCTATTACATCAACAGGCTCTTCATTTGCCTGGCCAACCTTAATTATTTCATCCCCAATCTCAATTTTTTTATCTTTCCATAGTGGACCTCCTAAAATAATATCTACAATTTTAATTCCGCCTTCTTGTTTAGATAATCTTGCACCTATACCATTAAATTTACCTGATATATTCATGTCAAAACGTTCTTTATCTTCAGGTTTAAAATAAAATGTATGTGGATCTAGCTGAACAACAAATGAATTTAGATAATTAGAAAACCAATCTTTTCTTTGTAAATCATTCATTAAATCAAAAACATTGTTAATGTTTTTAGATACTAAATCAATTGATTCTTCAAGAATTTCTTCATTTGATTTTACTTTATAATCTTTATCCTTCTCGACATTTAATTTTTGTTCAGAAATTTTAATATCATATATATCTAAAGCTGAATACTTTAATCGTTTTCTCCATCTATCTCTTCTTTCATTATTATTTTTTGAAAAAGAAATGTTTTCAAAATCTAGATTAATTTCCTCATTAATTGAAAAATCAAATTGGGAAGACAATAAAGAGGGGTAAAATTCCTCTACTTCCTTAATTCTCTGAATTAACCTTTGATAGGATAAATTAAAAAAAGACAAGTCATAATCAATTAATTGATTGTCTAATTGAAACTTAAACTTTTTAAACTCTCTATAATCTGAAGCTAAAAAATATTTTTTCTGAGAGTCTAATAAATCTATATATGTGTCAAACATATTTTCAGAAAACTCATCATTAATTTCTATTGAATTATAATGATATTTTTCTAAAACATACTTAATAATTTCAATTAATAATTTGTCTTTATTAGGATTATCAAATTTTGGATTAATTAATTTCCAACTAGCAAAAACCAGTGAAAAAGCTAAAAAAACTAAAATTAATTTGCGTTTCATAAAAAATATTCAAGCTACTTAAAAGTAAATTTAGGAAATTAGGTCAAAAATCATGCTATATTATCAATTTTAAAATTATTTCATTACTTGAATTGGATATATTCAAAGAAATATATTCTTTTCAGTATTTTTACTCAAATTTTATGAATGTCTAAAAAGCCCTTAATATTAGTAACTAATGACGATGGAATATCAGCTCCTGGAATAAGATCATTAATCTCAGTAATGAATAAAATAGGAGATGTCGTTGTAGTTGCACCAGATAGTCCTCAATCAGCAATGGGACATGCAATCACTTTGAATTCAACATTAGAATGTAACTTAATTAAAATTGATAATGGTCCACAAAAAGAATATTCATGTTCGGGAACTCCAGCAGACTGCATCAAGCTAGGTATAAATGAAATCCTAAAAAGAAAACCTGATATATGTGTTTCTGGAATTAACCATGGTTCTAATTCTTCAATTAACGTAATTTATTCTGGGACGATGAGTGCAGCATTAGAAGCTAGCATTGCAGGAATTCCTGCAATTGGGTTTTCTCTTTTAGATTATAGATTGGAAGCTAATTTTGATTCATTAAGAAACTATATAGAAAGAATTACAATAACAGCTCTAAAAGAAGGTATACCTAAAGGGAATGCATTAAACGTAAACTTTCCTAAATTAAAAGAAAAAGAAATAAAAGGAATAAAAATTTGTAGACAAGCTAAAGCTTATTGGATTGAAAAATTTAATAAAAGGACAAGTCCTCAAGGAAAAGAAAATTATTGGTTAACTGGAGAATTTATAAATGAAGATAATGGAGTTAATACTGATGAATTGGCTTTGAATAACGGATATATTTCTATAGTTCCTGTAAAATTTGATATGACTGACCATAATAATATTAAAAGATTGAATAATTGGAAATTTTAAAATAAATCAATGAAGTATTATGTAATAGCAGGTGAAGCTTCTGGCGATCTACACGGATCTAATTTAATAAAAGAAATTTATAAATTAGACTCTAATGCCAAAATCAGAGCCTGGGGAGGAGATAAAATGCAAAATGCTGGTGCAAAAATTGTAAAACATTACAAAGAATTATCTTTTATGGGATTCTATGAAGTGTTAAAAAATTTAAATACTATTTTCAAAAATATTAAATTCTGTAAAAAAGATATACTAAATTTTAAACCAGATAAAATTATTTTTATTGATTATCCAGGTTTTAATATGAGAATTGCCAAATGGGCAAAAAAAAACAAATTCAATACAATTTATTATATCGCTCCACAAATATGGGCATGGAATGAAAAAAGAATAAATAATATTAGAGATAACATTGATAATTTATATGTAATACTTCCATTTGAAAAAAAATATTTTGAGCAAAAACATAATTTTCCTGTTAAATTTTTAGGACACCCTCTTTTAGATAGTATTGAGGAATATAAAAAAAGTGAAAAAGAAGATTTTTTTACTAAACATAAATTAGATAATAAAAAAGAGATTATATCAATTTTGCCTGGAAGCAGAAAACAAGAAATCAAAAAAATTTTAGGGATAATGCTGGAAGTTATTGAGAATTTTCCAAATTATCAATTTATAATTGCTGGGGCTCCTAATATAAATTTGAATTTTTATCAAGATATAATAAAAAACAAAAATGTTTTTATAATTAAAAATGAAACCTATGGGTTACTTTCTAATTCTAAGGCATCATTAGTTACAAGTGGAACTGCCACATTAGAAGCATCTATTTTTAGAATTCCTCAAGTAGTATGCTACAAAACCAGCTTTATAAGTTATTTTTTAGCTAAAATATTTGTAAAAATTAAGTTCATATCATTAGTTAACTTAATAATGGATGAAGAAATCATTAAAGAACTTATACAAAGCAAATGT
>Ga0066372_10001111_pt1 | contig 10698 bp, 9 predicted proteins | sample Knorr_S15_td_250_FD_77011 | JGI IMG/M metagenome (GOLD analysis project Ga0066372, IMG submission 77011) | Marine microbial communities from Southern Atlantic Ocean transect - Knorr_S15_td_250_ad_251m_LV_A | ecosystem: Environmental > Aquatic > Marine > Oceanic | place: Southern Atlantic ocean... | reverse complement strand
CTCTTGATCGAGGATCGGTTGGATCAAGTGGATTACTAAGTCCTTGAACAACCGAGCTACCAATACCCGGAAGACCGAGATCTGCCTGGGTAAACCTTGGGACGCTCACTCCCTCGGGCTGTCCGATGTTCACAACGCCGAAGTCTGTTGGATAGTTTCCTGAGGAAAATGAGATAGAGTTTTCGGGTGAGGGTTGCGTGTTCTCATATGGGTCGAAAGAACGCTGATCACGCATTGACCTGCCGAAAATGAGCACCATAGCGTCATCGAGCGGCTTACAGCCGCTTAACGCAACAATTGCTAGCACCGCAAAAAATGCTCGGGGCAGCCATGAGCTAGTCATCAAGCTCGCCCTCTCTAAGTTCAATGGGCTGTTGTTCGTTCATGATCTGCCGCGCCTCTTCTAGGCTCTGGTGATTGCCTTCGACATAAACCCCATAGCGTCCTGAGCTGAATTCGGGATCGTATACAACTGTCGGCTTGATTGACGGGAGACGACTGAGAACGAAAAGCCCAATGATCGTACCAAGCGCACCAAATAAGATCGTCATTTCGAATGCGATGATTATGTAGGCGGGGATAGACACGATCGGTTTGCCGCCGACAACTAATGGCCAATCCATCGACGTCCAGGTGGTTAGCGCGAACCCTGTTGCCGTGCCGGTCAATCCGCTAACAAGTGTCCAAACACGCACCGGGCTCTGTCCGTAACCGAGTGCGTCTTCAATATGGTGTTCCGGGTAAGGGGAGTACGCCTTAACCGTCTCGAATCCAGCCTTCTTGAGTGCCTTGATTGCATCAACCGTGGAGTCAAGATATTCGTACGAGGCAAGTAGGCCTGTAGCATTTTCCATCAATAGGCCTCCCCGGTCTTCTTTCGTGTAGGCGCAGGAAGGACTTCCTTGAGCTCAGCAATTGCGATCGGCGGCAAGAGTCTGGTGAAAAGGAGAAACCAGAATCCAAACCAACAGAAGCTGCCCACAAGAAGCGCCATTTCCGTCAATGATGGGCGATAAATACCCCACGCAAACGGCTCATACTCGTGGTGCAGTGAAGTAACGACGATCACATAACGCTCAAACCACATTCCAATATTAATGAAAATCGAGATCACAAAGAGCGCTGGGATTGAGTGCCTGATACGTCTAAACCAGAGCATGACCGGAACGAATCCATTACAAATCAGCATCGTCCATGTTGCCCACCAATAGTCACCAGAAAGACGATTCCAGAATGCAGTCCTCTCTATCTCTTCTCCGCTATACCAAGCTAGGAAAAACTCAGACATGTACGCGTAAAGTACGATCAGCGAAGTGAGTAAACACAACTTCGCCATCGCATCGAAATGCTTCGTCGTGAGGTATGCCTCAAGACCAAAAATCTTCCTGATGGGCACGACGAGCGTGATGACCATCGCCACGCCTGAGAAAATCGCACCAGCAACAAAGTAGGGAGCGAAAATTGTAGCGTGCCATCCTGGCACGATCGTCATAGCAAAGTCCCAAGACACAACCGAGTGCACAGAGAGCACGAGGGGTGCGGCTAGTGCAGCTAAAAAGATGTACGCCTTCCCGAAGTGGTGCCACTGAGAGTCAGTGCCTTGCCATCCTAGTGAGATCACTTGGTAAAACTTCTTCCTCAAGCCGGTTGCTCGGTCTCGGGCTGCTGCAATATCTGGAATTGCGCCTAAGTAGAAAAACGTCGCCGATACCGTAAAGTAGGTAGTAATCGCAAATACATCCCAAACCAGTGGTGACTTAAAATTAGGCCATAGGAAGCGGGAGTTTGGATATGGAATCAGCCAATACGCGTGCCAGAGTCGCCCAACGTGAATTAGTGGGAACAGACCTGCAGTCATAACGGCGAACACCGTCATCGCCTCAGCAGCGCGATAAATTGATTGCCGCCACGGGGCCCGAAACAGAAAAAGAATCGCTGAAATCAGCGTCCCTGAGTGCGCAATACCGACCCAGAATACAAATGTTGTGATATAGACGCCCCACCCGACCGGTGAGTTGAGGCCGCTGACACCGATGCCCTTGTAGAGTTGCCAACCCCAGGCGCCAAAGAAAAGCACCACACCTGCAGCAGCCACAGCGAGAAGTGCCCACCAGGCTTTACCCGGGGTTTCGAGTACCCGAAGAACATCACGATTGACTTCATCATACGTGTGAACGTCGGGGTGCGGGACCGCACCCCGATCCGTTCGTCCCTCAAGCACCGAACTCACTCCTCATGTCCCACAGATGCCACCTCATGGAAGGTGACCTTCTTGAGGTAGTTCACAGCAGGCTGGGTATTTAGATCCTCTAAAACACGATACGTTCGCTCACTGGACGAAACCTGTGTGATACGGGCATTGGGATCTCGGATATTGCCAAAAACAATCGCCTCGGCTGGACAGCTCTGTTCACATGCCGGGACGACCTCATGATCACGGACTTCTCTCCCGCCTTCGAGTGCCGCACGGTTCTGCACCTCACGGATCCTCTGCACACAGAAGCTGCATTTCTCCATGACCCCGTTATCCCGAACAGTGACATCAGGATTCCATTGCCAATTTAGGGGCTCTGGTACCTCATCAGTGTACCTATACCAGTTGAAAACCCTCACTTTGTAGGGGCAATTGTTGGCACAGTACCGGGTACCGACACAACGGTTGTAGACCTGAGCATTCAGGCCTTCGGGTGTATGGTAAGTCGCAAACACCGGACACACTGTCTCACAAGGGGCATTCCCACAGTGCTGGCAAATCATGGGCAAGAAACGCACGTCCAGATCCGCAGCCTGAGTCGCGTCAACCTGTTCGTAGAAGCGCTCGATACGAACCCAGTTCATATCCCGACCCATAAGAATCTGTTCTTCTCCGACCCAGGGGACATTGTTTTCGGCCTGACATGCTGTCACGCAGGCGCTACATCCCGTGCACTTGTCCAGGTCAATGGCCATCGCCCAACGCGGTCCCTCTTGTGCGTCAGCATAAAGTCCGTGGCGCGATCCCTCTAAAGGAAATGCGGTCGGGGCTCCTTCGTCAGCAGGAACGGGGATAAAGCCACCGACCCCCTGAAGCTCTCTCAACTCTTCGTGACCCCCCTCTTCATGCTCATCGTCTCCAGCATGGCCCAGGTCAGCCAAAGCAACTGCTGGAGCGATCAAGCGATCGTGTTGGTCACTCGATCCCTCCACTGTGGCGAGTCGTCGGTTTTCACCAGTGGGTATTACGGTGACCGAAGTCACTGTAGTCACTAAGGCCCCTGATGGCTGCTCAAAGGTCGATGGAAGCAATCTAAGCGCATTGACTCCCTTATCATCTGCATAGCGTCCCATGCCCGTGTGGCCACCACCCATAGCCAAGGCGACTACGTCCTCTCTAATCCCTGGATACAGCCAAACCGGTACTTCAAGTGAGCCATGCGGCGAAGTGACAGTAACAATGTCACCCTCACGGATTCCGCGCAGTTCAGCAGTGTGTGGGTTCATCTCCAGCCAAGAGTGCCAAACAATCTTGGAGACGGGGTCCGGTAGCTCCTGTAGCCACGGACTATTCGAAAATTCACCAGCCCCGAATCTTGGGGACGGGTGAACGAGGAGAGTCAAGTCTCCCGGTGCATCAAATGTGGGGACCTCGAAGCTAAGTGCGATCTCTGGGGACTGTAACTCTAGGGCCCTGACCTCCTCACGTCTGGTGTCTGCCATACCTGTCCGCAGAAGTTCCTGCCAAGCATCCTCGAAATCGCCATCTGCTTCATCGTACGCAGATCGATGGTATTCTTGCAGATAGTCATAGAACGTTGCTGCATCACCCTCACCGCTGAGTCCGTTAGCCACAGAGAGAAGTACGTCGCCAGTCTGCTTCGATTCAAAGTGAGGCACAGGCTGCATAACCGGCTGCTGTACTGCGATAACCCCTGCAAGTGGGCTGGAGTCTCCCCAAGCTTCGAGAAAGTGCCGATCTGGGAGGATAAGGTCCGCCATCTCCGATGTCTCATCCAGTGCTGAGGCAAAAGAGACCTTGAATGGAACTTGAGCGAAGGCTTCGGCGAAACCCGCCTGGGGGGGTATTGAATAAACTGGGTTTGCCCCGTGAACCATCACGACTTCTGACTCACCCGAGGCCATAGCACTAACGGTGGCCTCCATGTCAGCATAAGTACTCACCGCTCCATTCACCGGAGCGTCATAGAGCACTGTCCGGCCGACATTACCTGCAACATGGTTCAGGATCATGACGGCGATGTTCGCCGCCGTTGCTCCACGGTGATGTGCACCCACGCCGGGGCCGAGGGCTAGGGTAGGAGCTTCCGATGCAAAATCCTCTGCGAGTTCAAATATCACATCCTCAGTCACTCCTGCTACCTGTGCAGCAATTCGAGGATTGTACGCTTGGAGGACGTTGGAGTAAGGACCTGCAGCCTGAGGGTCATCTCCAGCAATGACTGCTGCCATCGCGAGCGCTACAGCAGCCTCAGTACCAGGTCGTATCGGAATCCACTTATCCGCATTCAATCCGGTCAATGAAAGGCGAGGGCCAAGGTAAATAAAACGACCCTTCGACCCTGCAGCATCCACTGAACTCATGCGTGCAAAGCCCTTATTGTGCGCTACTGGTGATGACCCAGTTTCGATAAAGTCATTGCCAAATGAGAGCAGAAAGCGAGCGTTCTCAAGGTCATATTGTGGGATCCCCGTTGTGCCATAAACAATCCGGGCAGCTTCAGCTAGCGGAGCATCTGAAATCGCATCATAGCTAACCCTGACACCACCTATACCTGCAATAAAGTCATCCACAAGTTTGTTAAGGCTGGGGCCCATCCGGCCACTGATAAGCATCGGGTTCTGAGCGGAACCAAGACGAGCAGCAAGCAGTGATTCTGCCTCTTCCCATGTCACCTGGCGCAATTCACTACCGTCGCGGATCATCGGCCCAGGAAAGCGATCTGGATGATAGAGATGTTGCAATGTGGCGTGGCCCTTCGCGCAAAGACCCCCCTCCGAGACCGGATGGTTCGGGTTGCCCTCAACCTTGATCGCTCTCCCTTCTCGGGTGCGCACCCACATCCCGCATTGGGCTGAGCAACCGCCACAAACCGTCGTGTACCAAGTCGACACTCCGGGTGTGATATCGTCAGGAGCTACTACATACGGAAGCAGGCGCTCAACTTTTTCGGTCGAGCACCCTGTAAGTGTTGCTCCAGCGCCTGACACACCGAGTACCCTTAAGAAGTCCCGGCGTTTGATCCCATCTTTCATACTCTTATTCTCAGCCATCAGTAGTGACACACTGTGCAGTCAGTGGAAGCCTGTGCTTTTCCAGTATCATCCGGCTGGCGGTGGCACTCCACACACCAGCCCATATTGTCACCGCCCCAAGCAGGGTCACGACTGTCGAGGACCTGCAGCTCCTGTACCTCACCGTGACACTGTTGGCACTCAAGGCCAGCATTCAAGTGACGCATGTGAGGGAAATGCACATGGTCCGCAACCTTGTAGATACGAACCCAAGGAATAGGGTCTCCGCTCTGAATGAACTGCTGAATTTTTGCCACTTCTTCCGGATTGTTACTACCGGGAATAGCCTGGTGGCAGCCCCAGCAAGACGAAACCGACGGTATACCTGCATCGACGGATCGCTCTGCCGAATAGTGACAATACTGGCAGTCCATGTTGTTCTGGCCAGGCTGATTACCAGCGTGCTGATCATGGGGAAATGCGATCGGCTGGCCCGACGGGTATTCCGCCTCAACCATGTCTTCAGATCCAGGAGGCTCCTGAGGATCTTCCTGGATGAATGTGAATGCTAGCCCTGCGAGTGCGAGGAGGCTGGCAAGTCCGCCTATCAGCCAGTGCTTTCTCATCCGAAGTCTTGCTCCTGAACGAAGCCGCGCAGTCCAAACTTGGGTGTCTGAAGGGGTCTGTCGACGAGGCAAGAAAACGCTTGTGACGAATTGGAACAAGCCCCTGAACACGGCGCGGTACTAATAGCGGTCCAGGTAAGGCAGTGAGGGTGTACTTGATAGTGGCCCAATAAGCTTTCTCACCCCCACCTATGTTATGCTTTCTCTGCCTTAGGTCACTTCTGCCAGTGGTATGCAAACCAGTTTGGTCAGCGGGCCTCTTCGGCCTCAAACCAGTTACATCCACGTTGCCTGACAGGCCTGGTACGCAAGCGAATCCATTAACCCTATATGGCCTGAGTAGACGCCAAAAACCTTAAGAAGCAGGAGCCTCGTTCACAAAAATTTATCACTATGACGGGCGGTAGAGGGCGTGACTCCGTAGCACTCAATCGGTATCGTGGGATGACGATGACATTTTCACACAGATCCAAGGCTGACTCAGGCACCGGCCTACACATCGCGACAATCACACATGGTGGCCGTATCTGGGGTGCTTACCTAGAGTTTGACGATGACCCAACGAGGCCAGATGTGTATCTCGCTCGCCTCCGATTTGATGTGGCGAATCCTACCAACCTCGAAGAAGCTCCGCGCACCACAGTGATCATCATCGAAGAGTCCTACCAGGAAGCTGTCACCAAAGCGCGCGACTTCGACGACCGCCAACTAGAAGCCTTGTTACGGTCGGCACTACCTGACTAGCTAAACTGACCACACTGCAAACACGATAGTACGACCTTTTCTTCAGGCTTCCTTCACCCATCTCCATAATTCTGGAAGAGTTGGCCTTTTTCCTGCCATAAGAATTCCCACCTTGTAAATCCTGCCAGCTACCCAAGCGATCGCAAGAACCGTGAAAAGCATGAGTAGGAATGATAGGCCAATCTGCCAGGCCGGTATCCCACCACTCACCACACGTGCCCATATCAGGAATGGCGAGAAAAGAGGGAACAGAGACAACCATGTCGACATCGCAGTCATCGGTTGCATAATTACAACCGAGACCATCGCGATAGGGATCACAAGAAGCATAACCATGGGCAACCGCACCTGCTGAGCCTCCTGGTCGGTATTGCACATTGCGCCCACAGCTGCATGCAAGCCGGAATACATGAAGAATCCGAAGATAAATAAGCATACAAACAGGGTCACCATTCCGATTCCCGGAAGTGCCGAGAGGATAGTTTCTACTGGCATGAGCCCAGGACTTAGGCTGACCAAAAGAGGCATCCCACCAACTACAATCAGGAATCCTGAGACAATCCAGACAAGAAGCTGTGTAAGGCCAACAGCACCGACACCCAGGATTTTTCCTAACATGAGGTGCCATGGTTCCATCGAGGAAATGATCACTTCTACGATGCGACTGGTCTTCTCCTCTAGCGTCGCTCTCATCACTGAGTCTGCGTAGAATAGAATTACCATGTAGAGAAAGAAGGCCCCTAGATACGCCACCCAGAATTGTGGCTCCTCCGTTGAAGTCCGTTCCTCCGACAGTAATTCCAGGCTAAGGTCTCCCCCACTTAAGAGCGCCTCTGCATCGACCCCCCGCCTTTCAAGCTGGTACTCCATAACCGCACGGGTAATAGCACTTTGCAGGGTTAGCTGGCGGATGGGTGAAGGACGGGTAGTCACGTACACAATCGCTTCGCCAGTATCAAGTGTGAGTTCATCTAACACAATGAACCCCCAGAGGTCACCTTCAGTCGCTTCTTTACGGAGACTAGTCACCACATCCGGATACCACCGCTCCTCCTCAACCTCAAGTCCTTCGTTTACCAGGTAGGGCGCAATCCGTTCGTATAGCACATTACTACCATCAACAATCGCAAGCTTCTGTTGGGCCTGTCCTCCACTCACCAGGAAGTATGCTGGAACAACCATGAATAGAAGAATGAGCAAGGGGCCACCTAGCGTTGAAATGACAAACCACTTCGAACGCACCCTCTGCAGGTATTCTCGCCGGATGACTGCCCAAACATTAACCGACATTATTGAAGTTCCGGAGTAACATTCTTGGGCATCCCCGCATCACCAACTGACCCTGTCCCGGCATGACGAACAAAAATCTCGTGTAACCGCGGCTCTACAAGATCGAAGCGGTATATCTTTGCGCCGTATTCTAGGCCGCGCTTGAGAATGCTCTGGTGATCAGCGCCATCCTTCAGAATCAGGTGTAACTCACCGTTCGATTCATGGATGTAATCTATCTCCGGACCCTCTAGCCATTGATTGGAGCCTTCAAACCTCACTACTACGACGCCGGTTCGCTCTTTCGCCTTCAATTCTTTTAGATCAGCATCGAGTACCTTTCGTGCATCGGATATTAGACAGACTCGCTCACAAAGCCGTTCCGCTTGATCCATGAGATGTGTCGACAACAGAATCGTGGTTCCTTTGGAATGAAAATCTCGAATAATCTCTTCAAGCACGTCCTGATTGAGCGGATCGAGACCGCTGAAGGGTTCATCTAGAATTAATAGCTCAGGCTCATGAATAACTGTCCCGATAAACTGGACTTTTTGCTGCATCCCTTTTGAAAGAGCCTCGATCCTTCTATCAGCCCATTCACCAAGTCCCAATCGTTCAAGCCAATCATTTGATCGTTTCCAGCCTTCGGTGCGAGATACCCCTCGGATTTCTGCCAGAAAAGTCAAGAACTCAGTACATGTCATTTTTCTGTAGACGCCGCGCTCTTCTGGTAAATACCCTACTCTCTTGCGACGCACGTCATCAGGAGTAGCTCCGAGCAAACTGACTGATCCCGTATCCGGATGCAGAATTCCCATGATCATGCGTATGCAGGTGGTCTTTCCTGATCCATTCGGCCCAAGCAGTCCGCATATGGCACCCCGGGGTACATCGAAGTTCAGTTCGGAAACCGCAGCATGGTTGCCAAAACGTTTCGTAACACCATTGAGCCGGATTGCGTATCTCGTATCAATCACAAATTCGCGCCATCTAGGGATGACCTAAGCTAGTCGAGTACTGATATGGAGCTAGAATTCAAGTCCGATAGAGTCCTGGTTAGGTAGCCAGCGATCGCCTTGTGGGCTGGACAACCAATGAGAGAGGCCCTCCCAAGATACATACAACATACCTTATACTTCACTTAGCTATATCGGGGTTTTGTGCATACAGGAGGAGCTGCATGGCCATCTATCGTACCCTTTACTATACCGATGTCACAGTAGGTGTCGGAGGGCGGGTTACGATTCCCCAAGACATGAGGGAACACTTGGGGATCAAAGAGGGTGAGTCCCTAACCGTGAGAATGGAAGAAAATCCAAGAGGTGGCCGCCAGATGGTCGTGTGGCGCGCGGAACCGGAAACCGAAGAAGACTGAACCCAAAAAAAACATAGGGTCGTCAGTCACCTACTTCTTCCAGATCAACCCAGTGGACTAAGTCTCGAAGGGGACTGCCTCCATCATGGTGCCATGACGGAGGAGGGAAAGGTAATTCCGAGAACTTTGCGATACGTGACACTCCGATACGTCCCAGTTCTTCAGCCAATTCCTCTAAGTCCGCTCCCACACCCGCCACACCCACACTCTGAAGATGCCCCTTGTCAGGGCTCAACCTGTTGATCAAGTCACTTAGATTCTCAATTGGCTCCACGCGTACCACTCGGCCAACGTGATTGCATCTTAGCTCTGAATCCGGATCGAAAATCACTGTCCAGAAAGCCTTGCCACCATGATAGACACCTCCTGGTGAACCTGATGCAGCAAGCAATTCTGCAGCACCACGAACCTGATGCAGCGCTGCCGCTTCCTCTAGTTCCAGGTCACCACCTGGAAGATCATTTTCAATAGCTTCAAGGGCCGATGCCAGATATCCAGCAAAGGCTTCCGGTGTAATATCTCCACGGGACTCGACATAAATAGACCGTGGAGACACGCAGCCCCGCTGGTCGAAAACCGCCACGGCACGAGCAACATCCCGAGCAGCCTGTTCGACTAACCCTGAGGTAAGTGCCTGGCTCCCGACAACCCCCACGCTAATGCGGTGATGATAGGCTACAAAGCGTTTGGTCACCGGAGTCAATGCTCGAATACTCTCCACCGACTCGTCCCCACCATAAGTGGTTACAATACTCGCTCGATCAAGCACTCCTCTTTCCAAATCTGAACTGCCGCCCGGCCAATAAAGGACGGCAACATTTTCAGCCAGATCTTGATCTATAACTGCTAGTGCCTGCATAAAGAGTACGGGAAGTACCACATCTCCTCGGCCTGGCTTTAATAAGGTCGGCGCCTTGGTTAACAAGCTGCGAATCAACGCCGTCACCCCAACTCCAGGTACGCTACCCGATACAATCTGGACACAGAGGTCAGCGCCAATTGCCATTGTCTGACAGCCGTTCTGCTTAACGAAACCGTCCAATGTATCTGAAGTGCCAAATTCGTTGTTCAAAAGCTCACGGAGCCGATCCTCAACCCAATCCGCAGCCATGCCATCCAAAACAGCACGAGCCATTGGAGCTGACAGACCAGAGGCCCTGGGAAGCAGTTCCAACGCCTTCGTTCTGAGGGGGTCACCCTCCTTCAAGAATCGACTCCCTGCGATTCCTAGTATCTGAGCAAGATCAGCAGCCTTTCGCTTCCTCAATCTGCTGCTGCCCTCGATCAAGATGTCGGCTAATCCATTTAGCCACCGAGACTCGATAGAGAGGCTGCGCACAGAGAACTCTGGACCTAGGGCAGTAGAGGTTGCCCCCGGAACCTCCACGGAAGCTGGGATGGCCCAAGCATCGAAGATGTCTCGGGTCACCGGCGAGTGACCCTACTAGAGGCCAT
>Ga0066372_10001109_pt1 | contig 10710 bp, 7 predicted proteins | sample Knorr_S15_td_250_FD_77011 | JGI IMG/M metagenome (GOLD analysis project Ga0066372, IMG submission 77011) | Marine microbial communities from Southern Atlantic Ocean transect - Knorr_S15_td_250_ad_251m_LV_A | ecosystem: Environmental > Aquatic > Marine > Oceanic | place: Southern Atlantic ocean... | reverse complement strand
TCGCGAGCACGAAATATTCTTGACCTGACTGTCCCTACAGGGCAATCCATTACGCCGGCTATCTCTTCGTAACTTAACCCTTCTATTTCTCTAAGCATAATCGCAGATTTTAAATCCTCAGGTAAATTTTCGATAGTCTTAAGCACTGTTTCCTGTAATTCGTCTTTATGTAATAAGCTTTCTGGTGTCGTCTGCTCGGTTAGACTCATATTACCTTCAATTTGTTCAATATCAGTGACATCATAATCACTTTTTGTGATTTTACGTGATTGTACAGTTAGATGGTTTTTAGCTGTATTTACAGCAATTCGATACAGCCAAGTATAAAAAGCGCTTTCTCCACGAAAATTGGGTAATGCCCTATATGCTTTTATAAAAGTTTCTTGCGAAACATCTAATGCATCACTATGATTTTTAACAAATCTAGATATGAGATTAATGACACGTTGTTGATACTTAAGTACAAGAAGATCGTAGGCATTTTTGTCGCCGTTTTTTACACGCTCTATAATCTCTTTGTCTGTAATATTTTCGGCCATTAGGCCCCTCCTCGTGTGCTAGTATTTCGCATGTTAATATTGAAAAACTTTAAAAATTTTATAGATAGATATACTGGATATATTAATAGTATATAATCAAAGAGTTAGACAAAGAAATAAATATATTACCTTAACTTAATATGCATGACCAACTAGAATACGACGTTTTGATAATTGGTAGCGGTGCCGCTGGCCTCAGTTTGGCTCTTAAGCTTGCCGATCATTCAAATGTAGCCGTTCTGTCTAAAAACGCCCTAATAGAAGGCGCTACCTTTTACGCGCAAGGTGGCGTTTCTGCTGCGTTAGATAAACATGATTCAATTGAATCTCACGTGCAAGACACCTTAGCAGCGGGCGTTGGATTATGCGACCCTGAAATTGTCCATTTTGTCGTTAAGCACGCTCAAGAAAGTATTGGCTGGCTAGTTGATATGGGGGTTGATTTTACTCGGTCGAATGACCCTTCTAAATCGTCATCAACTTTTCATCTCCATAGAGAAGGTGGGCATAGCCATCGACGGGTGATTCATGCAGCAGATGCAACTGGCAAAGCCATCGAAACTACGCTTGAATCAAGAGTAAGGCAGCATAAAAATATTGAATTATTTGAACATCACATAGCTGTTGATTTAATTATCAGTAATAAATTCTTAAAAGATAAATCTCGTTGCATTGGAGCCTACGTTCTTGACGATGCAGAAAAGAATGTTAAAGTTTTTAGAGCCCGAAATGTTGTTTTAGCGACAGGTGGTGCGGGCAAAGTTTATTTATATACGAGTAATCCAGATAGTTGTACCGGAGATGGTATTGCAATGGCATCTCGTATTGGTTGTCGTATAGTAAATATGGAATTTATTCAATTCCATCCTACGTGCCTTTATCATCCTATGGCAAAATCATTTTTAATATCTGAGGCATTACGTGGTGAAGGCGCAAAACTAATTTTAAATGACGGTAATAATTTTATGGAACGTTATGACAGCCGTCAAGAGCTTGCTCCTAGGGACATTGTTGCCAGAGCAATTGATTATGAAATGAAAAGATTGGGATCCGATTGTGTTTATTTAGATATATCTCATAAATCTAAGGAATTTGTTGAACAACATTTTCCAAATATTTTTAAACGTTGTCTAGAGTTGGGTATTAATATAGCAACAGACCCAATTCCAGTAGTCCCTGCTGCCCATTACACGTGTGGTGGTGTAATAGTTAATAAAAATGGTCAGACTGATATTCCGGGACTTTACGCAATTGGAGAAGTTAGCTATACCGGATTGCATGGCGCGAATAGAATGGCGAGTAATTCACTATTAGAGTGTTTTGTTTTTGCTCATTCCGCATTTAAACATATAAAACAAACATTACCTGAAACAAAAATGCCTGAAAAAATATCTGAGTGGGATGAAAGTCGCGTCACAGACTCTGATGAAGAAGTTGTTGTGAGTCATAATTGGGATGAAATTAGAAGATTTATGTGGGACTATGTTGGAATTGTTAGAACAACAAAAAGATTACACAGGGCGCACCATAGGGTAAAACTATTGCAATCTGAAATTTCTGAATATTATGGAAATTTTAGAATAACAAAAGATCTTATTGAGCTCAGAAATTTAGCAACAGTTGCTGAGCTAATTATTGAGTCAGCCTTACAAAGGAAAGAAAGTAGAGGCTTACATTACACGGCTGATTTTCCTGCTATGGATGATATCAATTCCTTAAAAAATACAATTATAAGAACTAAAAATACGGTAAAAAGTGATGAGGCAGCATAAAAAAATAATTCTATAATAAGAACTATTAAGCAAAATATTTTAATGCAAAAAATATCAAATAAAATAATTTCATCAGCTGATAATATTACCAATTTATCTAATGAATCCTTAAATACTCTATTTATTTTACAAAAAACGCTGGATATAAATGTACTTATCGAACTATTCGATGACGAACTAAAAAGACATATTTTCCATGATTACTTAAATTATAAAAATCCAGATGAAAAAATAAATATAAATATAGGTAAAATAATTCAGGAAAAATTAACGTATGATCTTCAGTTAAATAACAAGAATCTTGGGACACTAATAATATCGAAGAAAAAAATATTTACTGAATCTGAAATTGAAAAAATTGAAGATCTTATATCACTCTTGATCTATCCAATAACAAATTCATTGCTTTTTAGACAAGCCATCACTAATGCTAGTATTGATCCAATAACAAAATTAAGTAATAGAATGTTGTTTGATAAAATTATCGAACAGGAAATTGAGTTCGCCCAACGTTACAAGCAAAAACTTTTATTAATGATGTTAGACTTAGATAACTTCAAAAAAATAAATGACAGTTTTGGTCATAATACAGGTGATATATTACTCAATAGTATAGCGCAGAAATTAATAGAGTTTATGCGCAGAAGCGATCTTGTATTTCGTTATGGCGGTGATGAGTTTTGTATAATCCTTAGAAATACATCACTTAATGGTGGAAATATTCTTGCTAATCGTATTAAAGAAAATATTAGTGAAGAAGATTTTAGCTGCAATGGAGTAAAAATAAAAACCTCATTATCTATAGGGCTTGTTGAACTACACGATAAAGATAATTCAATAAAATTTATCGAACGTGCTGATAATTTGTTGTATAAGGCAAAGAATTCTGGTCGAAATAATGTGATTACAGAAACGCAGATTAATTAATATTTAACCCCTTCTTTTCTTATCATTTTTAAAAATGACCTTTCATCAATCTTATTTACATTTAGTTCGTTAGCCTTCTCATACTTACTGCCAGGATTATTACCATATATAAGGTAATCGGTATTCTTTGACACACTAGATGTCACTTTACCTCCCAATGAAATCAATATATCTCTTGAATTTTCCCGTGTCATCTTTTCTAAAGAACCTGTGATTACAAAAGATAATCCATTAAAAGGTGTTTTTGCGCTAATTTGAATACTATCCCAATTAATTCCATGTGATATCAATTTTTTAATAATCTTTAGATTATTTTCTTGAGCAAAAAAACTTTCGATATTTCTAGCAACTATCGGTCCAATGTCTGGGATGCTTTCTAGTTCGTCAATTGGTGATTTTTGTATGCGCTCAAGCGTATGAAAATAGTTTTCTAATGATCGTGCTGTAGTTTCTCCAACTTCAGGAATACCGAGAGCATAAATAAATTTAGCTAGTGTTGTAGAACGGCATTTTTCTAGAGCCTGTATAATATTATCCGCTGATCTTTCCCCCATTCTATCTAATTTTATAAGCTGCTTTTGCTCTAGTAAAAAAAGATCAGAAATATTATTTATTAATTTATTTTCTGTAAGTTGGATCACTATCTTTTCACCGAGCCCATCAATATTCATTGCCTTACGTGATGCAAAATGAAGAATCGCTTGAATCTTTTGCGCGGCACAAGATAACCCTCCCATACAAACAAATGCAGCCTTACCTTTCTGCCTTTTTATGTCAGATCCGCATACTGGACATATCAATGGCATTTTGAATTCTTTTACGTTTTCGCGTTTTTCTTTTATTACCCGTACTACTTCGGGAATAACATCTCCGGCACGACGAACATAGACCCAATCGCCGATCTTAATATCTTTTCTGTTAATTTCGTCAAGATTGTGTAAAGTTGCGTTTGTTATATTAGCTCCAGCAACATTAACAGGTATTAGTCGTGCTACAGGTGTTATCGTTCCGGTTCGGCCAACTTGTACCTCTATATCGATTAGTTGAGTTATTTCTTCTGGTGGGGAAAATTTGTAGGCAATAGCCCAACGGGGCGATCTTGACACATATCCTAAAATTTTCTGTTGATTGATGCTATTAATTTTAAAAACAACACCGTCTATATCATAAGTTAATTCTGATCTTTTATTGGAAATTTCTTTATAATATTCTAAACACATCTCTAATCCTTTGAGTGTTTGAAATTCAGATGAAATAGGTAGCCCCCAGTGTTGAAGTTGATTTAATACTTGTGTGTGTTCAGATAATTTCAAAGATCCTTTGTAATCACCAATCCCATAGGCACAAAAAGATAACGGTCTTTTTGAAGTTATCTTTGGATCAAGTTGTCGTAAACTCCCAGCAGCTGCATTTCTTGGGTTTGCAAAAACTTTTTGATTATCTTTTTTTTGTCTCCTATTTAAATCTGAAAAATCTTTACGCTTAATAAATACCTCTCCCCTTACTTCTAATTTCTCTGGAATATTCTTACCAACCAAAGTCAAAGGTATTTGCGATATAGTTCTTATATTCTGAGTTATATCTTCTCCGATATAACCATCGCCACGAGTAGACGCTATTTCCAAATGACTTTTCTTATAGAGAATACTAACAGCTAATCCATCAAATTTTGTTTCGCCACTAAATACCAAATCTTTATCTTCTAATTTACCTTTTACACGATCATAAAAACGTGCCATTTCATCTTCATCAAATGCATTTGCTAAAGATAGCATTGAAACTGCATGCTTAACTTCTTTAAATTCGGATAATGGTTTAGCGCCAACTCTTTGTGTTGGAGAATTCGGTGTAATTAAATTAGGAAACTCTTCTTCAATTTGAATTAATTTATTAAATAATTTGTCATACTCAGCATCAGTAATTTCAGGATCATCTAAAACGTGATACTGATAGTTATGATCTGAGATTATTTTACGGAGTTTTTCTGCTCCCCTTCTAGCTTGTTCTAGATTCATTTAGGTTCATTTTTCAAAAAGTCTTTCATTGCATATGATCTTAATTTTTCTCTAATAGATTGAAGTAAAGTGACATCAAGCAATTTATGCTCTGAAGTTTTTATTTCACCACCAAGATATTCTGCTATACGTTGTACATTTGAGAAAAACATACTTTCGAATATTTTATACCTATTAATTGAATCTATCTCATACATAAAAACTACAATACCCTTTGTTTTTAATTTATCCATTTCTATAGTAAATGTGCCAGGCTCAAACATATTTGCAACACTAAAAAGAGGCTTGCCAACATTCTTATTTTTCAGTTTTACATCTCTATCATAATTACCTGCTATATCGTTTTCGTAATAATGAAAAATATTCATATCTCCATATATCATTCCAATATCAGTTAATATTTTTTTAATAGCTGTGCCATTAAATTGATTATTAATCGGAGCAGTTATATAGAATGCCAATATATTCTCTTCTGTTTCATTATCGTTGTTTATTTCATCAATACCCCTTTTTGCCGCCCGTTCAGTATCGACCTCCTCTATTCTTTCCTTACTCGCATTTATGGCTGATTCACTACTTAAAGAATTATTTTGTAAATGAGCGGATAACTCAGTCAGGTCAGCAATAGCTTTATTATAATCTTCATCTGAGAAGTCGCTAATTGGTGTAATTGGTATATCGGGAATCTCATCTGCCGCATTCAAGATATCAGCTTTATTTCTTTTTTGTCTTTTTCGAAAAATCTCCCACAAATAAACCCCTAGGACTAGACAACATCCAATAATCAGTAATATTAAACGTAAATCACTCATCTTTTATTATGCGCAAGATTCTAAAATATGGATAATATTATAAGATCTATATAAACACTTGATACCAAAAATCTATAATTTTAATAGCTAAGCAGACTCCGCCATTTCGACTGCCTCATCAACATCAACAGATACAAGTCGAGAAACACCAGCTTCATACATAGTCACGCCCAGAAGTTGGTTTGCTATCTCCATTGTTATCTTATTGTGTGTAATAAAGACAAATTGAACTTCATTTGACATGGACTTAACTAACTCGCAAAAACGACTAACATTGTGATCGTCAAGAGGGGCATCAACCTCGTCTAATATACAAAATGGTGCAGGGTTTAATTTAAATATTGCAAAAACTAGAGCAACTGCAGTTAATGCCTTTTCACCACCAGAAAGTAAATGAATATTAGTATTTTTCTTTCCAGGTGGTTGGGCCATTATCGAAACACCAGTACTTAGTAATTCTTCACCAATTACTTGTAGGTACGCATGACCACCACCAAATAATTTTGGAAACATATCTTTAATATTTCGGTTAAGCTCATCAAATGTTTCTTTAAATCTAGTACGTGATTCTTTATCAATTTTACGGATTGCATTTTCAAGTATATTTAAAGCATCCATTAAATCCTTATATTGATTATCAAGATATGTCTTTCTTTCAGAATTTTGGTTGTATTCATCGATAGCTGCGAGATTTATTGGTCCTAAACGCTGAACCTTTCGATCTACACTCTCGAGTTTATTTTTCCAGTCATCCTGACTAGCTGTTTCTTTAATCGAACCAATTAAATCTTTAGGAGATTCTTTTAATTGCACTAATTGTTCTTCAACTGTTTCAATTTTAACCTTACAACTATTTACATCGAGGCGAGCTTTCTCAAGATTACTCCTTAGTCCCTCTAATTCTTGTTCGTATTTATGTCGCTCTTGTTCAGATTCTCTTATTCTAAGCTCAATCGATTCGACGCTAGTACGAGCATCTTTTAGTTTATCTTCTGCCCGGATTTTATCTTTTAGTAATTTGTCAATTTTACTTTGAATATCTTTTACTGGTGTTTTTGTATCTGATAGTCCTTGCTCAAATTCTGATATACGCGTTTTAAGATTATTTAATTGAATGTTATTTCTTTCAATAACTTCTTGAAACGATGTGCGTCTTGAACTTTTTGATGCAAGTATCTCTCTGAGTGCAGAAATGCTATCTTGCTGTTCCGTCAGTAATGATTGATGCTCATTTAAAATCAATTCGCTTTCCTGTAAATGATCTTCTGCCTCACTTAATTCAGATTCATGCAATTTAATATTTTTTCTACTTTCATCAACCTCTTTTTTAAGGTGATCAATTTCTTCCTCTCTATATAATATACTTTCATTTTCGTCAGTAATATTATTTACAACTACCCAATCTTTATTTAGCCATACACCTTGTTTAGTAACGACGCTTTCCTCGCCATTAAGTTTAGGAAGTATTTTTAGGGCATCTTTTAACGAATTAGCTATAAATATATTCTCTAAGAAAAACGGTGTTCGTACATTTGTCTTAATCTCATCTAAAAGTCTTGGAAAACTTCCTGCTTTCGGTAATTGTAAATTTTGAGTCTTTGATGAATTTATTAAACCAAAACTACCAGGGGCATCTTCAAGTTTATCTAAATAATTTTCTACATTATCAACACAGAGATGATGAAGACGAGAATTTAACACAGTTTCTAATGCACATCTCCAGGCTGAATCAATTTTAATTAACTGAGAAAGACGAGATTTTTTCTCAAGATCGTTGTCTTTTAGCCATTCATTCAATTCCTGATTTTCTTCTACTACAGAATTCCTAAGTGTTTCCAACGAAGCTAATTGGCCATTTAAGCGCTGAAAATCTTGCCGCATTGAATCCAGTTCAGTTAATAATTCTCTTGTTTTGCCACGATATTTTTTTACGTCATTTTGCTTAGTTGCGAAAAGTTCATGCGCCTCTTTACTATCATTTCTGTGGTCATTAAGCTCCGGTTCTAATTTTGTTAATTCTTTATGAAGATTTTCATATTCTGCTTGATCTAATTCCTGTTGTTTCTGTATATCAGCATGTGTACCACGCGCCTTTACGAGCTCAACCTCTGTATTAATAATTTTCTCACGTTCATGCTGCAAACTTTGTTCATGTTGAGATATATCACTGCCGACTTGATAAAAATTTGACTGCATTGTATTAAAATTTTCATTAGCATCAGCCAGATTATTACGTAGGCCTTCGATTTCACTTTCTTTCGAGCGTGCTTTTGCAACTACTGCTTCAACAGCATTTTCTTTTTCTGATGCATTAATTTTTAGTTTATTAATTTCACAATTCAGATCACGCCAATTTAATGCGAGTAACTCTGAATTGAGTTTGCGATATTCGTTTTTTAGTTTTTTATATCGTTCAGCGCCCTTAGCCTGACGATCTAAATGATTTAATTGTTTTTCAAGCTCATCACGTAAGTCATTTAGCCTGTCTAAATTTTCTTTTGTATGCTTAATTCTATTTTCCGTTTCTCTACGTCGTTCACGATATTTTGATATACCCGCAGCTTCCTCTATAAACACTCTCAATTCTTCAGGTTTAGCCTCGATTAGCCTTGAAATCATGCCTTGCTCAATAATTGCGTAACTTCGTGGGCCCAAACCGGTCCCAAGAAATATAGCGGTTATATCTCTTCGACGACATCTTGTGCCATTTAAATAGTAAGTCGAAACGGCATCACGATTTATTTGTCGTTTAATTGATATTTCATTGTAGCTCGCATACTGCCCGCCTATTTTCTTTTCAGTATTATCAAAAATTAACTCGACTGAGGCCTGACCAACCGGTTGTCGTGCGCTAGAGCCACTAAAAATAACATCAGTTAGCGCTTCTCCTCTTAAGTGTTTTGCTGAGCTCTCGCCCATAACCCAAGTTACAGCATCAATGATATTGGATTTTCCGCAGCCATTTGGTCCTACGATCCCAGCAAGGTTGCTGGATACGATAAAATTGGTGGGGTCTACAAATGATTTAAAACCAGAAAGTTTTATATTGCATAGACGCATGATGCGATACGATACTAGAGTTCTAGCCTCCTGTCCAAGTCTATGAAATACTAATAAATTACATTAATTATTCTTAATAAAATATTGTATTTATTATATTTTATAAATAATTTTAATATAAAAATTTAAATCTTATTTAGTCGACTACTTGCCCGCTATAATATAGATTCATGCCCTAAAAACGAAGAGAAAAATAAAATGCCGAATCAGTCTATTGAGCTACTAGAAACATTTCCAAATCCAAACACAGCGCGTGACTACACAATAAACTTCGAAATTCCTGAATTTAGTTGTCTATGCCCAAAAACAGGACAACCTGATTTTGCTACATTGGAAATTGATTACATACCTGATAATTTGTGTATCGAACTCAAATCGCTGAAACTTTATGTTTGGTCATACCGTGATCATGGAGCTTTTCACGAGGCTGTTACTAATGAGATCCTGGATGATTTGGTGGTGACAATCTCTCCAAGATACATGAATATTGTCGCAAATTTTAATGTCCGTGGCGGAATCTATACTACCGTAACCGCAGAACATATTTTGGATGGATGGTCTTTAGGTTCAGAAAAAATGTAACCAAAAAATGTCTGAATTTAAACGAGGCTTTAATTATCTATTATCAGGATTTACATTAATTCTTATACCTAAAATACGTTTTTATTCGTTAACTCCACTACTTCTAAACATATCATTATTTCTAGTACTAATATTCTATTCCTACGGTGAATTAGAAAAAACTATCTCATCCCTTGAATTGCAGTGGCAGTGGTTAGAATGGTTAAGCTGGATGATATGGCTATTTTTTTTTATTGGCGTGTCAATTGTTATTTTCTTTTGTTTTTCTATTCTAGGAAATCTAATTAGTGCCCCGTTTAACAGTATTTTGGCTAAGGCAGTTGAAGAAGAGCTCTTAGGGAAGAAAATAGATGCTGACAAAGGGCAGTCGCTATTTGATTTGGTTATAAATTCTTTTAAATCTGAATACCATAAGCTTCTCTATTTTACCTTCAGAGTGCCTATCCTTATTGTTTTATTTTTTATTCCATTGCTAAATATTGTAGCTCCGGTTATTTGGTTTATTTTCAGCTCATGGATGATAGCTATAGAATATTGTGATTTTCCAATGAGTAATCATGATATTGAATTTGCTAGACAGCGAGAAAGACTTTCTAAGAAATTACCGCTTGTATATGGTTTTGGTGTCGGCGTACTACTATTTACAATAATACCTGTTGTGAATTTCATTATTATCCCAGTTGCGGTCGCTGGAGCAACTAAAATGTGTATAGAATCAATGAAATTAGAACAATAAATGAAATTAGAACAATAAATGAAATTAGAACAATAGAAAAATAATAAATTACAATATTGCTCATTTCGAATCTTTCTGGTATACAGTCTCGCTGTTTTTTATCTAATGGGGTGCAGTAATGCCTACCAAGAAAAAAGTAATTAAAAAGAAGGTCGCCAAGAAAAAGGCTGCGGTCAAAAAGAAGGTCGCCAAGAAAAAGGCTGCGGTCAAAAAGAAGGTCGCCAAGAAAAAGGCTGCGGTCAAAAAGAAGGTCGCCAAGAAAAAGGC
>Ga0066372_10001108_pt1 | contig 10713 bp, 9 predicted proteins | sample Knorr_S15_td_250_FD_77011 | JGI IMG/M metagenome (GOLD analysis project Ga0066372, IMG submission 77011) | Marine microbial communities from Southern Atlantic Ocean transect - Knorr_S15_td_250_ad_251m_LV_A | ecosystem: Environmental > Aquatic > Marine > Oceanic | place: Southern Atlantic ocean... | reverse complement strand
TGCAAAAACTGTTTCGTGGTGAAAAGATCACGAATTACGGCATGGATCTACAGCTCCCGGTGGACTATGATCCGATCCCGATATTCCTTGCTGCGAATCAACCTAACATGCTCAGATTAGCAGGCAGGCTTTGCGATGGCGTGATTCTCATGGGTGGCGCGAATGTAGAATTCATAGAATGGCAGATGGCCCATGTCCGCGAGGGCGCCGAAGGTGCAGGAAGAACCCTGGATGATATTCAACTCGATCTGTGGTTCCCCATGTCCATCAGTGATGACAAAGAGCAAGCCCTTACGGATATTAGGCCTTGGGTAGCTTCACAGGCAGAAACCTTCAGCTTCTGGAAAGACCTACCAGATTTTCTTGAACCATACAGGGACGAGTGTGCCGAGATCGGGGCAGCATATGATAAGACGCATCACGTTTCACGGCATGCGGTTCATAAAGAGCTAGTCAGCGACGATCTGGCGAATTATCTGGCCGTCGCTGGCAGCGCCCAAGAATGTGTTGAGAGAATCGAAGAAATAACCAGCTTAGGAATCCATGGGATAACGACCGCACTTCTTCCAGGTGATAGGAAGGATAGACTGCGTACGATGTCCGAAAATATAATTCCGGCCTTGGCTTAAACATCTGATCCGGAGATATGCGTGAAAGACCAGATTAACGGAGCAATAGCTGCCTGGGACGACTCTGGGGTTGGTGATCCTCTTGTATTGATTCATGGGCTTTCGGAATCACGAGCTGCTTGGCAGCACCAATCTCAAGAGCTAAGCAAACACTTTCGGGTTATCAGCTACGATGTCCGAGGATTTGGCGAATCAGAGCTTGGAGTAGCCGAAGGCAGACCACAGCAATTCGCTAGTGACTTGGCCGGGTTGTTGTCGAATCTTGGTGTTGATCGGGCGCGATTATGGGGATTTTCGATGGGCGGTGTCATCTCGATGCGCTTCGCTATAGATTATCCCGACATGGTTGAATCCTTGATTCTAGGGTCCAGTTCCTGTCTGATAAATCGGCAGGCATTGGAGTTCTTTGAGATTCGAACGGGACTCACTACAAGCGATAAACCTGATGAGCTTATAGACCTCAATGCCGAAGACGCTAAAGCATGCATCAGCATTGATCGACCTGATTTGATCCGAAAATACGTAGACTTGAGAACTAGCGCTATTCAAGACCTTAAGGGTTATGCGAATGCCTGCGCTGCTATGTCTACCCTTTTCGAACATCCTTTGACGGATGAATTGCCGAAGATAAAATCGCCCACTCTGGTTATCACGGGTGACCTAGATATGTTTTGCCCGCCCAAAGCATCGGGTATTATCCACGATCGGATCCCCGGATCGATTCTGCGCATCCTCCCAGGAGCAGGACACTGCGCCCATTGGGAGCAAGCGGACACTATAAACGACATTGCTTTAGAGTTTTTGTCTGGCATCGGGAACGCCTGACAGATCCTCTTCTGATTCATTTCATTTCAGGGGACGAGAATGGAACTTGGTTTAGTTGGAAAAATTGCGATCGTTACGGGCGGAGCATCTCATATCGGGAGGCGGATAGCCCTCGATCTGGCTAGTGAAGGCGCCACCGTCGTCATCGCCGATGTTGACGATAAACAAAGCCATCAGGTCTCCGACGAGGCTAAAAAAAACGGCTGGAAGGTCAAGCCGGTGCGATGTGATGTCACATCCGTCGAGTCGGTCGAGGAGATGATCAAAAAGACCTTAGATGGGTTTGGCCAAGTTGATATATTGGTGAATAATGCTGGCTGGACCGCAGATCGCCTGTTCGTGGAAAAGCCGCGCCATGAATGGGAGAAAGAGATAAATATAAATCTCTGGGGCCCGATAAACTGCATCCGAGCTGTAGTCGACCACATGATCGAACGTCGCTACGGCAAGATCATCAGTGTTGATTCTGACGCTGGTAGATCAGGTGAAGTTCGAGAAGTAGTTTATGGCGCGGCCAAGGCTGGCGCGATCGGTTTAACGAAAGGTCTGGCAAAGGAGCTTGGCCGATTCAACATAAACGTTAACGCGGTGTCTCCATCGCTGACGCTGCCTGATAGCCAAGACGAAGTCGGTGAATTGAGCCTGTGGCATGAATCCAGCTCTCAAGCGAAGGTTTTTGAGGACCCGGCACTCCGAGAAAGGATCGCCAAAGCGTACCCCTTACGCAGGATCGGCAACGCTAACGATGTATCCCCTATGGTCGTTTTCCTTGCCTCAGACTTAGCCAGTTTTATCACTGGTCAGACGATTAGCGTGAATGGCGGATATATCATCTAGGCCGTACGTATCGTCCGAATATGGCCGTTCCATTATTTCAATGATCATCTCTCATTGACCAGATGATCGTTAATGCAGGTAGCATGCTGAAAGGACGCCGAGAAACACCGCCTCACTTAGAGACCCAGTATAGGCAACAGGGTTTCTGGACCGATAAGGTGCTGACTGATTATCTGGAAGCCTGCATAGTTAAGCAGCCAGACCGGGTAGCAGTGCTTGATGAACGATCGGGGAGCGTCACATACTCGCAGCTTGGCGAACGAGCAACGAAACTAGCGCTTAGGCTGTACGAGGCCGGCGTCAGAGAGGGCGATTTCTTCATCGTCCAAATTCCCAATTGGCACGAATTCTCAGTGGTCCATTTGGCTCTGACTTATCTTGGTGCTATCTCGGTGAGTGTCCCTGTGACGTTCCGCCATCATGAAGTGGAATTTGTTGCACGAGCTACCGGGGCCAAAGGTATCGCTATTCCTGACGATTACCAGGATTTCAACTTTGTGGAAATGATGGGTGCCTTGCGAGGCGAGTTAGCCAACCTGGAGATAGTTCTGGTGATCGGAGAGCACGCCGTCGCCGGAACGCTTAGTTATCAAGACCTCATGTCGGGTCCACAGATGGTGGCGGATAGCAGTAAAGGATTTGGAGAGACAAAGCCTAGTCCCGACGACGTTACCTTCGTGGTCTTCACCTCGGGCAGCACCGGTGAGCCTAAGGGGGTGATGCACACCTCCAACACCCTGGCTGCTATTAACGCAACCTATGTCAAAGAGTATGGGGTAAGCAGTGATGACGTGATCTTCATGCCTGCTCCGTTAGGTCTCTCAGTTGGGTTGATGCATGGGGTACGGCTCGCAGTTTTTACAGGCGCGACGCTCCTGTTACAAGAACGATGGGAACCTGAGAAATCTATCCATCGGATTTCGCAAGAACGCGCGACTTTAACCGTTGTCGTTCCAACCATGCTCCAAGACATCGTGACCAGTCCTGAACTATTAGATCATGAGAGCCTTCCATCACTCCGGTTGGTCTGGGTTGGAGGTGCATTCGTGTCTCCAAGTCTGGTGCAGCGTGCCCATGCTAATCTCCCTCACACACTCATCAGTCCCGGTTGGGGGATGAGCGAAGGGATCGGTAGTTGCTGTAATGAGGACACTCCTGTAAGTAAAGTGCAAACGACTGACGGCCGAGCATTCCCCGGCGCTGAGTTAAAGATAGTTTCTCCCGCAGGTGATGAGATACCTTACGGAGATGAAGGAGAGCTAGCGATGCGCGGCCCTCAACTCTTCGCTGGTTACCTTCATCGGCCAGACCTCACTGATGCCGCTTTCTTGTCCGACGGTTTCCTTCGCACCGGGGACTTGGCCCAAATGGACTCCGATGGTTATGTCAAAATCACAGGCCGGGTCAAGGATTTAATCATAAGAGGAGGGTTAAACATCTCTCCTGTAGAAGTTGAGGAGATACTGTCGGGAGACTCTAGGATAGCTACCATTGCCCTAGCCGGTATGCCAGACGAACGATTAGGCGAGCGAATATGCGCCTTTGTAGTTCCTAAAATCGGCATGGAATTAACGTTGGAGGATTTGGCTGACCTGGCCGAAAAATCTGGGTTAGCGAAGCAGAAATGGCCAGAGCGATTGGAGATATTAACCGAACTTCCTATGACGCCTACCGGGAAAGTTCAAAGATATGCGCTGAAGCAGTTGATTACTGAAAAGCTAACCGAGGAATCTAGGACAGCATAGGTCTTGCGGTGTAATGGATGATTTATGACTTTTGACCCATTCGCTTCTGCGACCGATATGCTACGGGCCATGCGAAAGAAAGAGGTCTCGTCCGTAGAGTTGTTAGAGTCGCATTTGCGTCGCATCGAACTCCATAATCCCACATTGAATTCTATCGTGAGCCTAGATGTTGAGGCCGCGCTAAGAGCCGCCAAACAAGCCGACGATGCATTGGCTCGCGGAGATCATCACGAGTTGAGTGGACTGCCGCTGACCATCAAGGACTGCATCGACGTCCAAGGCCTCATCGGAACTGGCGGAGTTAAGCAGTTTGCGCACCGTGTTCCAGACGACGATTCCAGGTTAGCAGCGAGGGTCCGTGCAGCGGGTGGTGTAATCATAGGGAAAACTAACGTGCCTCCCAATGCTGCAGATTGGCAGTCCGATAATCCTATATTTGGACGAACCAACAATCCATGGGATCTGGGATGCTCCCCTGGAGGAAGTACAGGTGGAGGCGCAGCCGCGTTGGCGGCAGGTTTGACGCCGCTGGAGTTTGGAAGTGATATTGGAGGTTCAATACGAATTCCAGCAGCATTTTGTGGTGTTTTCGGGCACAAGCCGAGCGAGACCGCCATACCCAGAAGCGGCCATTTCCCTGGTTCACCACATCCAAATGCTGCAGCAGTGATGTGTGTTCAAGGCCCTCTTGCCAGAACTGTACAAGATCTGGAGTTAGCCTTCGACGTTGTATCTGGGCCAGATGTTGGAGAGGATGCGGCGTGGAACCTAGCTGTTCCGCCACCGCGCCACGATCATTTGGCTGCGTTTAGAGTGGCGATTCTGCCGACCATCCCGTGGCTGCCTGTAGACGATGAAATAACTGCTACGGTAGAAAATCTTGCTGCAGAACTTAGCAAAGCCGGTGCCCAGATAGAAATCATTCAGCCCGATGGATTTGGGGATTTACGCCGGCACCACGAATTATATTGTTGTTTGTTATCTGTATGGTCTTCTATAAATTCCACAGAATCCAGGAAACAACATCTTGCTGAGAATATGCGAAAAAGCGACGAGTTTGGGGAATTCTACGCCCGAGGTCTCCTAGCTAGTGCTTCCGAATACCTCATCTGGCATGCAGAGCGGGAAGATCTTCGCCGCTCTTTTCGAGAGTTTTTCAATGAGTGGGATGTGATGTTGGCCCCAAACAATATCGTTCCACCGTTCCCTCATACGAAAGCTCCATGGCCTGATCGTTGGCTAAATGTAAATGGCCAACAAGTTCAATATGGACTACAAAATGTCTATCCGGCGGTTGCTACTCTTAGCGGCCAGCCAGCTACAGCCTTCCCGGTCAGTCTGAACGATTCTGGTCTTCCAGTTGGATTGCAGGCGATCGGCCCGTATCTGGAAGACAGAACTACGATGCGATTCGCTGCGTTGATCGAATCAGAATTCGGTGGATTTCATCCTCCTCCTGGGTACTGATTTGGCAGTGGAATACCGAGACTGCTACTTTAGGAGACCGCATGTCTGACCTTATTTTCAAGAAAACAGGCCATATTGCTTACTTAACCATTAATCGACCAGAAAAAATGAATGCGATGAATCTAGAGATCCTGAATGCGTTGGATGACGCATGGATCCAGATAAGGGACGATTCTGAGATTTGGTGCGCCATAATCAACAGCGAGGGTGACAAAGCCTTCTCTGCTGGAGTCGACCTTCAGGAGATTTCGGATATTGCGCAGATCGCCGATTCGGGTGACCTGCAAGCGGCGAAAAAGCTGAAACCACAGCTTCTTTGGAAGTCCCTGGAAGTTTGGAAACCTATCATCGCTGCGGTAAATGGTTATTGCCTGGCTGGCGGTCTGGAATTAGCGCTGGCTTGTGATTTTATAATTGCCTCAGAAAGTGCCTCATTCGGGCTCCCAGAGGTGAGCAGAGCGATAATTCCAGCTGGTGGTGGAACCCAGAGGCTTCCTAGGGTAGTCCACTTCCGCAAGGCACTGGAGATGCTACTCACAGGAGAACGTATCGACGCCCGAGAGGCATACAACATTGGATTGGTAAACCACGTAGTACAGTACTCGAATTTGATGTCGACCTGCGAAGAGTTAGCAAACAAGATCAACCGCAATGGACCTTTAGCGGTGAGAGCCATCAAAGAGTTAGCATACAAGGGAATGGATATGGAACTTGGTCAGGGCGTTGCTTTTGAGGAATTGTTGTCTGACCGGATCAGTACCACTGAGGACGCGAAAGAAGGGCCGCTTGCATTCACAGAAAAGAGGGAAGCAACCTATAAGGGACGCTGACTAGAAGTAGCCGGGATACGGAGACCGTCGACCTACAAACAGGCGCTGATATGACGTACCGCCGGTTTCCCGACGGGAGTTTCAGCGATTGGCACAACGCTCCCCGGGTCCAATACGTCATCACCCTCTCCGGCCAGATGGAGATCAGGATCGGGGACGGCACAAAACGGATGTTCAACCCCGGGGATATATTGCAGGTAGAAGACGTGGACGGCCAAGGCCACACCACGCGGTCTATAGGTGAGCGCATCTCGGCGAGCGTGGCGTTGTCGGTCTAGGACGTCCGTCCCACTAGAGACCTAGTGGCAACTGCGGTCGGATCGTCGCTACACGCGGGGATGTCCGCTTCGGGAAGGTCATGCGTTGGTGGCAAATTCTTCAAGGCTTCATATGTGATGAACCCATTAGCCGTAGAAGTGCAGACTTAAACCGAGACCTGATTGATTTACAATATGAATCGAGATTAGCCCTCCCTTGTTGTTTATATTGAGATGGGTATCGCTTAAGGGTTTCTGACTATTTATGATGCTGACTATAAAGTTGCTGGTGCTGGTAACGGCGTTCACGACCATGGGGGCAATAATAGCTTGTTCGAGTTCAGATACAGGATCGGGTGCACTCGGCTCACAACCCCCAACTTCATCGCCCACGACGTTGCCCACCTCTCAGGCTACTATTCCAGCAGACCCAACAGTCGAGAGACCTGGCCGCTCCCTTACACCAATAGCCCCTAAGATCGATTCGCAGCCGAAGGTAGGAAGACAAGTTCCAACTCCCCAGATTCAAACCTCACCGGAACGAAACCAACACGTTCCCAATCCGATCCATACTCCATTTCCACTAAACGAACCCGATCAAAAAGATACAGGTCCAATCCCCGATAAGTTAGGTGAGGAACGTCTACAGAACAAGCCTAAGGTAAGACCAGCTGGTGACTTGCCATATAAACCGAACCGAAACGTCGAGCCGCTCATGCAAGATCTTCCGTCACTGGTTGTTCCTATTGCCCGAGCATCAGAAGTTTGGGAACCTATAACATACGAGGGAAAGTTCCGATCGATTGCAGCCGTGACAGCCCATGATGTGGATGTGTTGGAACTGGCAGATGGTAGCTACAGAGCTTACTACGCAGTGGAAGACAGAAAAATTATGAGCTCTGCCTCCCAGGATGGTCTTACATGGGTACAAGACCAGGGAGTCAGGATCAGCAATGTCGCGTTCCCAAATGCTGTTCTGCTAGACAGTGGAGACATACGACTGTTTTATCAGGACGGAATGTCGATAGGCAGCTCAATATCGTCTGATAGTGGGATAACGTTTACTAAAGAAGGCGGCCATCGGGTTTCTTTCGGTTTGATAAATGGTATCAATCTCAACAATCTCGGAGCACCAAGCACTATAAGGCTATCTAACGGTACATACCGGATGTATTTCAGGGGAGGAATAGAGGATCCCACTTACTGGAACGGGCAGCGGTCTTACGTCTTCTCCGCTTCATCCCCAAATGCATTTGAATTCACGATCGACCCCGGTATACGAGTGGATCCATCAGACTTTATCGATGGAGGAACCGGAGCTCCTCCCGGTTACGGGCGCGACAAGATTCATTGGGTTGATGGCAATGACGCCACCTTGGAGCCTGATGGGTTGGTACAACTCTACTTCTTCTCTGGTTTTTGCTTTGGTCTATGTATGGCGATCTCTGAAGACGGCCTAGAATTTAATAACTATGAGCAAGTGATGTCTGAACAGGTGACCCCAATGAATGAACTTGCTAACGGGAATGGCAGAATTCCGGGAGACCCTTCTGTTCTCCGGACATCAAATGATCAGCGTCTGATGTATTTCGGACAGGGTGGACATGACGTTGAACCACGCGAGCTATGGGGCGTATATATAGCGGAAATCAAACACTAACCGGAGTGTGGCGTTGGCGCCCGATGTTGTACTGCAGTTTGGCATCGGCACCCGAGATGCAAGATAGAAGCCATAAATAAACTGGGTGTCACCCCAGATCAAATCGTCGGCGACTCTTGGTGGGCTAAGCCTTTCTATTTCCCGATACACCTGTTCAGCGTTCACGCCTAATCACCACTACACGAACATCGGGATGTCTTTGCGTGATGCCGCCTTTGGGGACCGAACTGGCCTGTCCGGGTGCGATCTTTATTCAGACAAGAAAGAGACCAGTTCCCGGTTCACTTCGTCTGGGGCTTCCCATTGCAGGAAGTGGCCGTAGTTGCCCATGTCCTTCCCACGGACCTTGGGGAACACCGATCGCCAAGCATCATCCAAAGGCCCGGCGCCCGATGCCTGGGCCGTATTGATCCGGCGCGAGCCGTACAAGAACAGCACCGGGGTCTGCAACACTCGGCTGGCGTCCGCCTGCCAATGGGGCGGGTCCTCATAGGCAGCAGCCCTGTAATAACTGAAGCCGCCCCTTAGTGCGCCCGGTTGGGAATATGCCCGGACGTATTCTGCGATTTCGGCGGCGCTCGGTGGGTATTTGTTGATGGTCCAGTCTTTGAAGATATGGCGCAGATAGACCTCCTCCCGGCCTTCTATAAGCTTTTCAGGGAGGTCGAACTGCTGATGGAAATATGAGTGCCATCGCTCTCGCACCACTGACGGGGCCTGAGGCCCCAGTTGCTCCATCGGGGGAGTGGAGTCCAGAAGCACCATGCGGTTGACCATCTCTTCGTGGTCTAGAGTGAACCGGTAGGCCACCCGGACGCCGATGTCATGGGCTACGACGGACACCTGTTGGTGGCCCAGTTGTTTGACCAGTTCGTAGATATCTGACGCCGCAGACCTGGTGTCGTAACCGTGCAGAGGCTTGTCTGAATACCCGAAGCCCCTCAGGTCAGGGACAATCACCTGGTAGCGTTCCGACAGGACTGGGATCTGTCGGCGCCAGCCATACCAGAACTCGGGCCAACCATGGATAAAGACCACGGGTTCGCCTTGACCTTCGATCACGTAATGGATATTGATCCCATTGACCGATGCCATCCGGTGTTCCCATTGATCAGCTTGATCAACCATTCCAAATCTCCTTCTGGTCTAGGTTGTGGGAAATCTTGGCCTAAAGACGGTGAACCGAAGGCTATTGTAGTAATTGGGTGCGCAGGGTTAGTCCACAGGCAACTTCTGTTTAACTCGTCAATTGTACGGATTCGCCGTAGGTCTCCAACAGCTCCATGAAAAGGTCATGGCGTGGCTGGTTGGTAGCTTCCACTTCCGATTTGCGTAGGTAGATCCTCAGGACCGATTCCTGGTTCTCGTCCAGGAACCATACCGAGTAACTTGGCAGGCCCCGTTCGTTTACTTCGGTATATTGGAAGCGTACCGCCTTGAGCATGTCTAGTTTCATGTGCAGATGTGTGCCGTTCTCTGCCATGAAGGTCACAGTTTCACCGTCATCTGAGAACCGTACGTCATCCATGTCCATGGAGACTTCGGCAGTGGCGACCGAGTTGTATAGCATCAGCACTACTTCGTTAAACCCGACGCCGTGGGACCCTTTCTGGCAGTGTTCAAGTATCTTCTGAATCATCGTATCCTTCTTGCTCTTCGGTCTGTTGCGCCTATCCGGTACATGCATTGATGGTCAGTAACCGCTCGAAGAGCCATCTGAGCTGCAATGTAACATTCATGTGAAAAAGCCGCCATATGCCCAGACCGGGAGCAGGGAATACTAGCCACTCTTTTTGACCAGATGATCGTATATAGATCAGGTAGTACTAAAAGGGAGTACGAGGGCGCCATCAGAGCCTCGGAACATAGTTGGACAGACTTAAGGATTCACCTTAGAATTCAACCCCCCATAGAGAATGATTCGCTATCAGTGACGATCTAGCACGAGGAAATTCATTGGCGGGAAATACGAACTCTGAAGTGACCACATTGACCTCCGAGGAGTTGCTCCGCCGGGCCTCGGACATGGTGCCTGTACTGAAATCACGTGCGGCTCATACCGAAGAACTTCGCCGCATCCCTGATGAGACGGTTCAAGATCTTCGGGGAGCGGGTTTGAACCGCATCGAAGTGCCGAATCGGTTCGGCGGCCTGGACGTAGCTGACGGCTTGGTTTTCCAGGTGGGAGAGGAGTTGGCCCGGGGTTGTGCTTCTTCTTCCTGGTGCTATTCGGTCTGGGCGGCCAACGCTTACATGGCAGGATTTTGGCCTCTTCAAGCGCAAGAAGAGCTATTTGCTGACGGCCCAGACGTTCTGCTCTCAAGCTCCCTAACTCCAGGAACTTCCAAGACCGAGTCAGTGAATGGCGGGTATCGTCTGGCTGGCCGTTGGGAGTTCTCCAGCGGATGCGATTCCGCCAATTGGCTGATATTAGGCGCGGCCGGGATCGGAGAACGCACGTGG
>Ga0066372_10001107_pt1 | contig 10713 bp, 12 predicted proteins | sample Knorr_S15_td_250_FD_77011 | JGI IMG/M metagenome (GOLD analysis project Ga0066372, IMG submission 77011) | Marine microbial communities from Southern Atlantic Ocean transect - Knorr_S15_td_250_ad_251m_LV_A | ecosystem: Environmental > Aquatic > Marine > Oceanic | place: Southern Atlantic ocean... | reverse complement strand
TTCCCTGAAGGCTTCGACTGGACACACTGCTACGCAGTCTTGGTACTTGTTACCCACACATGCGCTAGTGACAACGTGCGTCATCTAAACCCTATCCAATGGCCGAGCCGCAAGCATAAGAATACTTGGTAGGGCTAACAATCAGTCGGCCAATAATGAGATCAAGTCAGTGGCCACAGAAACAACATCCTGACCTGGATATACTGCGATTTTGAATCTCCCTTTGGCTACTGTTATTGAGTCGCTCTGACATATCTCTGCATTCCCTCTAACCAAGTCCGACAACGAAATCCTGAGGTGCAGGGTTTTCTCATTATCTATTCTGGAGTTCAAGCCTTCTTCGAGGATAGTATCGAGAGAACGCTTGCTCATTCGAGCAAGTGATTCAGCAGCACCCTTCTTCGACATCTTCGCAAAAAGAGTTGTCTGAGGGGCACCCCGTGCCGATTTTCCCCTTTTCATGGAGATTTCCGCTTTATGCCCCGATAGCCACCTCAGAGAATCAGAGATGACTTGGATGTCATCGATGGCGCTGGCATGGATTCTCCAGGTGCCACCATGAAGACTCATATTCTTGCGTGTTGCTATCGGGACTTCAATCCGACGTTGGTAGAGCATAGTTTAGTTTGGCATTCCGTTCAAATACTGGTTGCAGGTCGCACGGTCCGCAAACGGGGCAGCCCCCGAGAATAGGAGTCGTTTCAATGGCTAAAGGAGCATCGGCTAGAGCAGCGGCTCGCAGGCAGAAGGACAAGTGGAAGTCCAAGCGTTGGTATTCAATCAGGGCTCCTCGGAACCCGTGGTCTTTCAAGGTGATTGGTGAGACCATAGCCGAGGATGATCAGATGTTGATAGGACGTCACTATGAGGTTGTCCAGAGCGAACTTGACGGAGACTTCACCAAGATGCACGTGAAGATCAGGTTCAGGGTAAGTGACGTAGTCGGAAATGACGCTCTCACTGAATTTGTCGGGCATGATGTCATGAAGGACTTCGTTAGGCGTCAGATTCGTCGTGAAAGAGGGAAGATTGACGACACTATCGATGTAGTTACCGAGGACGGATACTTCATCAGACTCAAGCCGTTCATCGTTACCCGCTCCAGAGCCAAGGGCAGCCAGAAGCAAGAGATGAGGAGCATTGCGAAGAATGAAGTCATCAAATTTTGTGCTAAGAGCACTTGGATGGATGTACAGAAGGCTTTGATGGACGGATCTCTTGTAGAGACAATAAGTAAGGCTGTCTCTAAGATTCAGCCCGTGAGGACGGTGTTCTTTAGACGCAGTCAGCTAATCCAGACTGGAGTGATTATTGACGACGGACCCACTTTAGAACAGGTCATTGCGGAGGAGAAGGCTGTGAGCGAGGCAGACTCGGTTCCTGAGGATTCCGATGTAGGGGAACTGGATTCTGAAATCGAAATATTAGAGGGCAGCAGCGAGGTCGAGGGCGATGAAGCCCTTGCGACGACACCAGTAGAAACTGAAGAGAAAGCTGAGGTAACTCAGGCCGAAGTAATTGAAGACCAAACTCCTGATTTGTCTGCCTTGAGTAGCAAACTCAAAGCGGAACTGATAGAAATCACTAAGACGCTAGAACTTCAATCGAGCGGTACCAAGCAGGACTTGCTAGATAGGATATACGAATCTATGTCAGTAGCCCAACTAAAGGATCTTCTAAGGCAGGCAGGGAAACCGGTTTCCGGTAAGAAGGCAGACCTCATATCACGACTTTCGGAGTGAGAGTATGGCCCGCATTGCGGTGCTTTGCGGCACCGGAATGAGTGCATTCGCCAGCACCTTGTCAGGTAGGGCGGGTGCTATCTCCGACAGCATGATGGTAGAGTCTGAGTGGGGGGACGTTCCAGTTGAATTGGTCTCTATTCCTAGTGGTGAAGTCGTAATAGTAGATCGGCATCATTCTAAGGGCAGCAATAAGACCCCCCCACACTCTATCGAGCATCGCGCCAATGTTCATGCAGCAACCAGTTGCAATCCAGATCTTATTGTCAGCGTCAACTCTGTCGGCTCGATACGAGATGACATTACACCCGGCATAGTTGGTGTCGTGGGCGATGTGCTCGACCTAGCCGTCCAACCGTGGACCTACCATGATGACAATGCAGTACACGTTGACCGAACTTCACTGTTTGATACTCGTGCATCGGAGATCTGTACCCGAACCCTCGTGGAATTGCAACTAATCGCGCCAAAGGGACTTGTAGTCGCGCAATGCGTTGGCCCCCAATTCGAGAGCCCTTCTGAAATCGACGCTTTGGAGCGTTTGGGTGCCCATGTTGTGGGAATGACATTGGGTCCAGAATCGAGATTGATTACCGAGACGGGGTTGCCATACGTCGCTCTGGCATGTTCCTCAAACTGGGCCGCTGGAAGAACTCCCGGCAATTCGGTAGCGACAATATCTCACGATTCGATAGATGTCATGGCTTCCGGAATGAGGGACGTGGTTTCGGCTTGTATCGAAGAAATTCTCATTGATCTCGGTTAGTTTGATTGATATTTCTAATAGTTTGCAACTACTTTGATGAGTCTCCACGTTAGCCAATGCGCATGGAACGACCCGTGAGCGTAGATGATTGGCTAGATTTAGAGGTAAACGAGCACCCAGATGGCTCGTGGATGACCATGATGTCCAGAGTCGCTGCATTTCATTGCAAACACGCATTTGCCTCAGAGGATAATAACGGTCACGACATGGGATACAGAGTGGCTCTGACAGTCGAGGAACTTGGTGAATTCTCATCTGCCATTACCAAAGGTAAGCCGGATGAAGAAGCAGCAGAAGAGTTAGCTGACCTACTCATCCTTATCCTTGGCCACTCGTTGGCCATGAAGGTAGATCTAGAAAATGAGTTTCACCGCAAGATGGATCAAATAATGCAGCGGGAAGCCCGCATGGGTAAGCTTGGAATTAGGGTGACAGAGTACACTGACTAGCGTTTAGTTAGAGCATTTTAGTCTTGCAACATAGACTCAGAAATATGGGAGAAGGGCCTGGGCCGGGAAATAACAACAAAACCCGGTCCCCGGAGGACCACTTCCCCCGGGTTCTCCGGGGCAGCCCTCGCACAGTGTCTGCTCTTTGAATGAATTGGTCACAATGGGGACCACTATAATCCATTAAATCATGAAATTGTAAACACAGAGTAAGTGGAAGAGTACTCGTTATCATTATCAGGTTCTTTGGTCTCGATGACCTCTTCGATCCATCTGTTTCTGTTCCATTCTGGGAACTTTACCTCTCCACTTCCAGTAGTATGAACAGTAGTGATGTGAATCTCGTCGACGCGGTCGAGAAACATCTCGTAGATCTGGGCACCACCAATCACCCAACACTCTTCACTGCCTTCAGCGAAGGCCAACTCGATAGCTCTCCCTACGTACAATGCGGTCTCGGCACCCTCTGCACTCCATCCCGTATCCCTTGACATAACGATGTTGACTCGTTCGGGAAGAGGTCTGAATGTATCGGGGAGTGAGTCCCAGGTTTTTCTGCCCATAATCACAGAGTTGAATCCGCCTCCTTCGGTGAGTCGTTTGAAACGAGCCATGTCACTCGCAAGCTTCCAAGGAAGATCGTTTCCCTTGCCAATGAACCCATCCTCGTCCATTGCCACTATTATCGCCATCTTCATGCGATCACTTAGACTGAGATAGGGGCTGCAATGTGGGGGTGATGGTTGTAATCTTCGATTGCAATATGCTCGTATCTAAAGTCGTCTATGGACCTCACTAATGGGTCGAGCCTCAGAGTGGGTAGTTCTAGAGGAACTCTGGAGATCTGTAGTTTAGCCTGTTCAAGGTGGTTCAGGTAGAGGTGGCAATCACCTCCAGTCCAGATTAATTCGTCTGGCTCAAGTTCGCAGATCTGCGCCATCATGCAGGTCAGAAGGCTGTAGGATGAGATGTTAAATGGCACACCAAGGAATGCATCAGCGCTCCTCTGGTACAACTGACAGGATAATTTACCATCATTGACGTAGAACTGAAAGAATGCGTGGCACGGCATCAGCGCCATCTCCTCTAACTTTCCGACATTCCATGCGGAGACGATGATACGACGGCTGTTGGGGTTGCTGCGAATCTGGTTGATTGCATCATCGATCTGGTCAATCACCCTTCCGTCATCAGTGTCCCACTTGCGCCATTGCTTACCGTACACGGGACCGAGCTCACCGTGCTTGTCAGCCCAATCGTTCCATATCCTGACGTTATTTTCCTGGAGATAACCCACATTAGTGTCGCCTGAAAGGAACCATAGCAATTCGTGGATTACGCTTGGCCAATGAACTCGTTTGGTTGTGACTGCAGGAAACCCATCTGACAAATCAAACCTCATTTGTTGACCGAATATCGAAATTGTACCCGTGCCAGTACGATCACTCTTATGTTTGCCTTCATCAAGTATTCGGCGCAGGAAATCAAGATACTGTTGCATGTGTTGACATAGTTCCGAATCGGAAGTCCATCAAGGATGCGATTCCCTAAGGAGCACCTCTTACCCTAAGAGTCTCAATTAATTGGTCTGTGAAGCACCGGTAAATTCTCCTCATCTCCTCATCTCTAACCTCTTCGTCCATCTTCGTGATTGAATCGACCTTCTCGTTGCTCAGCCTACCTCCATCGACATGAGGGGCCCATTCAGCGAAAGTGATTGGATCATCGATCACTACATCGACCCTTTTCCATAGTCTCGGAAATATTGATCCTGGCGGCATGAACTCTCTAGACCCTATAAGGGCTATTGGCACCACTGGGATATGTGGGAACTTGGCTGCAAGCCTTGCAACTCCTGTCTTGCCCTTCTGTAGATATGGTGACTCAACCTTTCTAGATCGCGTTCCCTCGGGAAATACTCCCAGACATCCACCTGAACCTAGTACATCCACGGCTCTGGCTAATGCATCCTTGCCACCCGTCTCTCTGAAGGTCTCAATCTGACCTGTGCTAATCATGACAAACCTATGGGGTTGCTTCTGGAAATGCCCTTCCTTGGCCAGGAAGTGTATAGGTCTCTGGGCCGAAATAATCTTGATGAATGGGTCAAGGTTCGAGACGTGGTTGGCTGAGAATATTGCTGGTCCTTCCCTAGGTATCTTATGCAGGCCCTTGTAGTATACGTTGGTTACCGTCCTGAGCAGCGTTGGCACGAAACCCTCTAGGAATCTGTAAATCATAGGAGTAGAGAATGACTCATCTGTACCCTCAATTCCCACTAATGAAGAAATCGTTTCAAGTGACGACTCTGACAGGCTGCCCACATGTACCCCTAATGGGACTCGGTTTCATAGTTTACCAGTAAGGCAAATTGATTGGGGGGGGACAGTACGGGCTGTCGTGTCAGGCAGGAAGCTTAGTATCGTCATCGCGCTAATCTTCACAATACCTATGCTCGCACCGACTGTGGTAGGGGAGTGGAAATCAGATAATTGGTTAGCAAACGTCATTGGCCCAGAGAGATTGACTCTGGGCGATGAGTTTGGATGTCAGGGTTATGAGGGTTTGAGCATCAATGAGGAGCCATGGACCATCGCAGCTTGCCGTGATTATCTGATTGAGCTTACCGATGCTTCGAATTGGGGCGCCAAACCAATTTCATTCGGACTAGATGGTGTGAAAATTTCGCCTTCAACCGAATCTGCATTGATTGGTGCAGGATTCGAGATTGCCGGAGATGCTAATGGGACCACATCTGGTCTTAGACACTTTGGGATTAATGGCGGCACTCTGGAGAAGAATCTTGCAGATAAATCGAGCTTCGAATCAACGGAGCAGCATTCACTCGTCAGCATTGCATGGATTGCTAGGATTCACGACCTCAAGGTGCGTGAAGATCAGGAGTTTATTTCATGGTTAGAACAGCAAGAAGTATGGTTCACGACATGGGGTGAATGGCATCACCACCAATTAGCTGGCTCCGAAATAGACGTATCCACGAGTGGAAGTACGATTACTGCGAACCTGAGTGAATCTTATTCATGGGCTGTTCCAGGGACCATCAAATTGCAGTTTGAGGAAAATATCTCCTCGGTGTCCGGGCAAATGTATTCTGAATATCCGCAGATAGAGGCAGAGTCTAGGCACCTAAAGATAGGATGGAGACAAATTGATGATGGAATACTCCTCACAGTGGCTCCAGGGACTACTGTAACTATAGAATTAGAGGCCGAGGCAGACGTTGTACTTGTGACTCCATGGTCAACGTTCAACGGACTTCATCACGCTGTGACAATTGTTGGTAAGCACACGACTAACTTGTTTCATTGGTCCTCTGATTTCCAAGGCTCAGATTTGCGATTTACATGGTTGGTTGAGCGACCCAGTTCAGAGGGAGTGGGTTGGATGATTCCTGCTATGGTAATCACAGTCCTGATTGCAGTCCCAGTTTCTGTTAGGTATCTAGTGGGAAAGGATGCCAACGAGCAGATCATATCTAGGGTTTGATTAGGGGGCCTTCTATCTTTATTCTCTCATCGGACATCTTTGCCAAAATCCGGGAAATGACCGCCGATGACAAAGTCTCTGGTGCATGAACTCCTGGCGGTAGCATGTCAGGGTCACTTAACCACTCCTCTATACAGCAAAGTGTAACCATTCCAGTGCATCTAGCCATCGAGTGACCGTCATCTCCACCGTAATCCTGTACTCTCCAAGTCATTGTGGACGCATCGAGACTTTCTGCCTTTACTTCCATCCAAGTGAACTCTGGAATCTTGTGATCATACTGCCATTCACTCGATAATTTATCTTCATTCAATATTCCTGCGCTCCTTTCGTCAATGAATCTTTGAATGTGCCCAGGCCATCTGATTGTGTACTCTGACATTTCGATGGCGGGAATTGAGTTTAGTACACTTCTAAGGCCATCCGTCAGAAAAGCCTCCATCTCACCTCTTTCCGGAACCTGAATCATATGTCTCTCAGAAAGGGCAGGAAGTGTGACCTGCTCAGAATTTCTAATCACTCTAGCCGGACGCGTATATTCCGCAATAACGTCTTTTGGGGAGAAGGGGGCCATGTAATTCCAATTCCCAATAGGGCCGGTGGGATTACCGCCGACTCTTACCTCTCCCTTCCGTAAAGGTCCCATGGACCTATATGCCTCGGCAAGAAGCATGTTTGATAGGCCCGGGGCAATACCAACATCCCACAAGATTGTAGCCCCGTAATCGATTGCCTTCTGGGGATTTCTGTCTGGGGTGAACTTGCTGAAACTTAGATCTACTACCTTGTATGGAGATTCGTTCAGAGTCTCAATCGCAGCGTGCCCTATGTCCCCCGGAAGCAAGTTGACTATGATGTCAAACTCTCCGTAGGTATACATCTCTTCACAATGTTCTATGGCATCTCCGGGGTGTACAGTAATTCCTTCAATTCCATTCACCCTCCATGGATGTAGATCGTGGACGTGGACTTTGTGTCCATTTTGATCCAACTTCTTGGCAATATATGATCCAACCAATCCCGAACCAAGGCAGTGAATGACAGCCATGTGTGTCGGAGGGAGAACATGCTATTCGGTGTAACGGTCCGATACTCTATTGTGAAATTCGAGCGATGCCTTGATTGAGTGCTTCGCTGGCGGCAGAACATGGCCAAAGGGGATAGGATAGACCCTTGGTCCTCTGACCAATCCACCGACTACGGTCGTATAGTCGACCAGTTTGGTCTGGAGACCGTTGACCTCTCGTCCATACCCAACCCGGGGATGCTTCATCGCAGGGGCATAGTGTTCGCGCACAGGGATCTGGACGTGGTCGTTGGATGCATTCATCAGGCAAATCCATTCGGTGTCCTGACTGGCCTTATGCCCAGTGGAAGGATGCACCTTGGACACAGCATGGTGATAGATCAGGTCAGGTGGTTCCAAAATCAGGGCGCCGATATCACGGTCACTGTAGCTGACCTCGAAGCGCTTGCAACCCGGGGCACTTCACTGTCTGAAGGGCGCAAGACAGCGATTAATGAGTACGTGCACAATTACGCTGCTTTAGGTCTAGATCCTCAGACAACTAATGTGTACTTTCAGAGCTCTAGGCCTGCAGTCCAGCGACTTGCTTTCACACTAGGACGGAGAACCAACTTATCAGAGTTCGAGGCCATTTATGGATTCGGTGGCGATACCAACCTAGCCCATGTCCAAGCCCCACTTGTTCAAGTGGGCGACATATTACATCCTCAACTTGAGGAATTCGGAGGATTGAGGCCTATTGTGGTTCCAGTTGGAATTGACCAAGATCCTCATCTAAGACTAACTAGGGACATAGCGCAGAAGACCAATTGGTTCAACGTAAAGATAAGAAAAGCAGGAGGAATCACTGTGGCCTTATCAATTCAGGAGGATAACGCCGCAATGTTTGGCTTGATGAATGGTGGAACTGTGGACAAGGGAATAAGGACACGAGTGTTCAAGAAGATGGAGACGGGCATCAGAAATCTTGGATTTTCTGATTTGTCAACCAACGAGAAGCATGGTACATTGGAGATTTATGGAGCGACACCGTCCGACCGCCCATCTATCCGTATGGTAATGCTTTCCTTAGAAAGGGAAATGGGTGGGATGGGTTTGATGCCTCCATGTTCGACTTACCATCGATTTGCAGTTGGCATGACGGGCGACAAGATGTCATCATCCAAGCCCGAGACTACTATCTTCATGGACGATGAGATTGAAGAGATGAGCAAGAAGGTTAAGCGTGCTCACAGTGGAGGGCAACCCACTGTGGAAGAGCACCGAAGGCTCGGCGGAGATTGTTCCAAGGACGTAGCATTCCAGTACTTGCAATTCTTCTTTGAGAAGGACGATTCGGTACTCGATGAAATAAGAAGGGACTATGAAAGCGGTAGATTGTTGGCAGGTGAAATCAAGCAATTATGTATCAACAGCGCGTCCGAATGGCTCCTAGATCTCAAGGAGAAAAGAGATCAATGGGAAGGCAGGCTAGATGAATTCCTCTCTCAGGACTCGCTTTAGACAATTACTCAATTTCTGGTAATTCATAGCCGACCTTAAGCAAAGAAATCTCCGATTCTGTGAGGTTTCGAGCCACCGCTTCTACATGTAAGATTTGACTCCTCCCACGGGGATCGAGAAGAACTAACTCTGCTCCCAATTCACCATTCTTTATCCTATTCAGGTCCACTAGTAGTTCTATAGCATCATCCCTGACTTCGCCAGAATTACTATCGGTTCCATTCAGAACAATTCCTATGGCATCCTCAAACCTTTTGATTACTCCTTCTACGTTAGAGATGAAACCACTAGATGCGCTTCCAGGAGTAACCTCCAAGTCCAAGCCGGATATTCTGACTGTGCAAGAGGAAGATCTCACAACTCTAGTAGACATCTTATCTTCCGAGTCTAGAGATAAGGACCAAGAACTAGGCTTGATGCCGTCTGATGGGATGAAATCGGTGTGCTTCCATCCACATGAGTCACACATCAAGGTGATCTGGGTGTGCTCCCCGAAGTAAGCAATCTCTGTGTTCAAAGCCAGCATAGTGAGGCCACTGCTGGTGCATTGGGGGCACGGCAAATCAACTGAACTTTCCATGGGGGACCCTCAATCAACCCTAGCGCTTTCGAAAGACGGCGGTAGCAGGAGCAGCCTAGAGTGCCCCAGTCTGACTACTTGGCCACTAAGATCCTTCTCCACGAAGTACTGAATATTGTCTACTGCCATGTGTAGCTCCATCTCTCTTTCAAGGAGCCCAGTCATTTCTACAATAACCAAATCACCGTTTGCGACCCAGTTCATCAAGACGCCAATTCCAGTGATGTCATCAAGCGTTGCCCTGTGTACAATCACATCACCCCTGGCTCTAGGAACTGGCGCGTCAGGATACTTCATACCGAGGTCGTGATAGTCTTCACCTGGTTCAATACCACTGAAAGAAACCTTTGACATGCTTGGCATATCAACCCATTTGGGACCACTGTCCTTTGAACTCATGGTTCATGGAGATATCCACATCCCTTGATATCTTCTGCTCATTCGCTTCAAAGAGGCCCATTGTACATTATCGGCAGAAACAGGACTGTGTCCCGTCGCATTGATAAAGGGTCGATTTTGAGTTCTCATCACTCGGCCGGTCGCCGGTGATTATTATGGATGCAGTGACAGACCCAGTAAAGACCGGTACCAGCACTGTCGGAATAACCTACAATGGCGGCGTAGTTGTGGGCGCTGATCACAGGGCCACAATGGGGCATTTCATAGCAAACAAGTCTGTTCAGAAACTCTTCAGAATTTCTGACAACGTGGCTTTGACTACGGCTGGACTAGTGGGGCACGCCCAGTCGCTGTCTAGGGTTCTTGCTGCTGAATTGAAACTCTTTGAGCTGAAGCGTGATTTACCTATGACCGTGAAGGGGGCTGCTACATTGACAGCTAACATTCTCTCTGGACGTGCTCATTACGTTCAACTCCTCATTGTGGGTGTTGACGAATCAGGTCCCAGTGTCTACAGCATTGACTCCGCCGGCGGTTCAATACCTGATGTGTATTGTGCCACTGGATCAGGTAGCCCATTCATGTATGGAGTATTGGAGGACCAGTACAAGACCGGCATGAATAGGGATCAAGCTCTGGCTCTTGCAGCTAAGTCTCTACTGGCTTCAGCCCAGCGCGACTCCGCGAGTGGCAATGGCATGGATCTGGCGCACATCACTGCTGATTCTGGCTTTTGCAAG
>Ga0066372_10001099_pt1 | contig 10736 bp, 11 predicted proteins | sample Knorr_S15_td_250_FD_77011 | JGI IMG/M metagenome (GOLD analysis project Ga0066372, IMG submission 77011) | Marine microbial communities from Southern Atlantic Ocean transect - Knorr_S15_td_250_ad_251m_LV_A | ecosystem: Environmental > Aquatic > Marine > Oceanic | place: Southern Atlantic ocean... | reverse complement strand
CAGGGAAGGTCATTGTGTCCATCAAATAGAGGTACTGATGACAATGCTCTCTCTACCTTTTGGATATGTTCTTCCTGTGAATGACCTGACGCAACTGTAGCAAAAAGCATTATTCCACAAATTATCATGTACTTAAACATAGAGTTTTTCCTTTTCTCCATTTCTACAAACATTTACATCCTACTTCCTAGTAACCCAAATAACATTTTGTCTTTCAACAACTAACAAGAATCATCCAGAGCTTAACTTACTTCCCTTAAGTAAAAAAGCAGCGAAAAATAAGATTACTACAAAAAAGGCCACATAAAAAAACATTCCGACACCAATCACTCTGATCAATAACATCTGCCAACTTATGACTTGGTCAGAGGTCTGATGTCCTGGAGGGGAAACCTGAATTACTATTGCTGTCGTTAACAAAACCATCTGACCAATCCGTATTTCCTTTGAAATTCTGTCCTTCAGCTTCTCTAAATTTTCTGTATGCTGGAAATTTTTCCTAACCAATAACCAATTCAGCGCCCCTAGAGCGATGCAAACAGTTGCTAACACTATTTTCAAGAGCAGAAATTGCCCGTATGAAGTCTTCGCCAAATCACTAACAGCAGACAAGTGAGCCGAAGAAGTCAAAACACCCGAAATCACGAGAATTGCGACGCAAACAATTGAAGATGTTGAAATCTTGAATCGTAGTGCAGGAAATAGTGATCCTACAGTTTCATTTTGCTTCCTCCAGGCCCTATCTAGAACCACAAGAAATACGAGAGAACCCAACCATCCACTCGCTGCCCATACGTGAAGAACATCCGCTGCAATGATCAATCCAGATACCCCCTCAACAGCATTCGCATGTCCTGAAAATGAAAGAAACATGGATCCAGCAAGAAACAACACTGTGGCAAATCGCCACCCTGGGTTCCCCATTACATACAGAATAGCTGTAGAACAACTAGTGGCTATCAGTGTAGCAGTCCAAGATAAACCCCAATAAGTATGCCTTAATAATAGCCAAGCATCTTCCATCCAAGGAACAAAGGGATCACGAAAAGCAACCAACTGACGAGAAAACAGCAACACCATCGCAAGAATGAGAAGACTTCCTCCTTTTATTGCTGTCTTGAGGAGAAAATCATCTATAAAGCTGCTGGGTAGATTAATGCCCTTATCCTGTCCAGTGAAAAAAATCCATCTGGACAGTACAACACCCACGACAAACACGAGGATCAATAGATGAAACCAGCCGATGAGCGTATTAACTATCAACACCACTAGATTTCCAAATGCTATTGTCCGGCCACCGAAAAATCCCAATCCCCATTCACCACATGCCCATCTTGGCCTATACCACGCCAAATTACCTCATATTCACCAGAACTTAAGAAACGGCCTAAGTTCGCTGTAAACCTGCTTGCATCTTCTGGATCAACTTGAAAAATAGCATCAGGTACAAGAGATTTCTCTGGACCAACGACTCTTATAGAGACAGAATTTTCTTGAGGATTCTGCGTAAACCACACTTCAATCCTAGAAACGGATTGAGCCTCTTCACCCTGAACTGGAATAGATCGGGAAATTCCAAAATGATTCACCGAAAAATCGTTCAGATATGGAACAAATCCAGCTGAGAAAAGAATCACAAAAGCCGTCATACAACTACGAAATAACTTGATCTTCATTTCTTCTATTCCCTCTTAAAGAGTGTTATCAGATCGAGGTTAAAGCAAAAGCACTCAGGGCAGAGAGGAAGAAAACTATTCCGGACCCCTGCCCTGAGTCTTTATTATACAAGCAAGCTGTTTATTGAAGCTCAGGGACAGCGATTGTGACTCCAACCCAACATCCACCTTCCTCCTCACCTCAGAAGGCCTGGTGTCAATCAGGAAAGCAAGCCCCGACTTCACAGGTGTTAGCTCAATAGTTGTAGCTTCCTTGCACACCTCAAGTTCATATAAACATCCCAGCCGACTTTTTGCAATCCCACGGGTCCCATATGACATTAATCCCTGAATGATCTAAGGAGATTCAAATTAAGCTTATCCGAAATCACTGGGTCGTCCCCCTTAGGTGTTTCAAGAATCTTTGGTACTCCTCTCAACCGAGAATCCGTCATTATATTCTTAAAAGGTTCTCTACCAAGAAATCCATCCCCAATATTCTGATGCCTATCCTTGTGGGACAGATATGGATGCTGTGAGTCATTCATGTGAATAAGACCTAGGTTTTCGATTCCAAGAATAGTATCGAACTGCTTCCAAACGCCATCATAATCATCAACCAAATCGTACCCTGCTGAATAGCCGTGACAAGTATCGAAGCAAAACCCCACCCTACCCCTTAATTCGGAAGGAATAAGATCCCTGATCCCAGCTAAATGCTTAAAAGTACCGCCAACGCTGGTGCCACTTCCCGCAGTCAATTCCAGCAACACCTGTGTACCTTCTGGAACTGCTTCTAGGGCAGAAGTGATCCCCAATGCATTAAGCTCGATCCCTTTCTCCAAATCATCCCCAAACTCTAACAATTCCCTCCGCCTTAGATCTTTCAATTCTTTTTCTTTCTTAAGTTGGAGTCTAGCAAGATCGTCGGATGTCGAATCAATCTCCTTCTGAATTTCATCCAGTTTTGAGTTAACATCCTTTAAGCCCTGCAAACGTTCTTTATTTTCAGGATTTTTGGCAGTAATCCCTGTAGCATTCCCTGGATGAGTAACAACAAAATCGAGCTTAAGGGATGTAGATCGTTCTAACTCTGCTTGAAAAGATCTCTTAGATTTCTCCCAACTATTCGGATTAGGCGAAGAAAGATTGATCAAATAAGAATCGTGAGCTCCTACGAAATCCAAGTCATGTAATCCCCTTTCAGAAACAAACTGAGTTATGACATCTCTGCCCAAGGTAGGCTCAGTCCAACGTTGCGCTTGCTTAGTAAAAAGTTGAATACATTTAGCCCCAATTGCAGTGGCCCGAGAAGGACAATTCTGCACTCCCCCCTCAGCTGACACATGAGCGCCCAACTCATCTGACATGAGAATCCTTACTTCTCATGATGACCATTGGTACCGTTCTCATTCTGGTAATCCTGGTTCAGTCATTTTCCGCACATCCAGGGCATCGTCTATTTTATCTGGATCTATCAACTGACGACGTTCCACTACTTCTCTCACAGAAATACCTTCCCGAGCTGCCTCCTTGGCTACCTCCGACGCTTTATCGTATCCGATAAAAGTGTTTAAGGCAGTTGCTATTGAAGGATTTTTCTCCAGCAACTCCTTTATCCTTTCTTCATTAACTGTAATCCCTTTTACACAACGATCAGAAAATACAACCGCCATATTGGAAAGAAGTGTAATCGATTCAAGCGTTGTATAGGCTAAGACTGGCATTGTCACATTTAATTCGAAGTTTCCTCGCTGGCCAGCTACGGTGGCTGTGCTGTGATTACCCATGACTCTCGCAGCTACCATCATCATAGCTTCTGACATGACTGGATTTACCTTGCCAGGCATAATCGAACTTCCTGGTTGAATCGCCGGCAACTGAATTTCACCAAGCCCCGAAGTCGGGCCACTCGCAAGCCACCGAATGTCATCCGCAATCTTGAAGTAGCTAGTTGCTACTGTATTCAAGCAGCCAGAGAGCTGAACGATAGCATCTTTACTGGCCTGAGCTTCAAAGTGATTTTCCGCTTCACAGAAGTCCATGGAAAGTTCTTCTGATAAAAGTGAAATCGTTCGTTTTGCAAATTCAGGATGTGTATTGATCCCTGTGCCAACAGCAGTGCCGCCAAGTGCTAACTCCATTAACTCAGTTGAACCTCTTTCCACCCTCTGTATTCCCTTGCTTAGTTGATGAGCATATCCACCGAACTGTTGTCCCAAACGGACTGGAGTGGCGTCCATCAAATGAGTCCTCCCCGATTTTACAACATGATCGAATTCATCAGCTTTACAAGAGAGAGTATCTTTCAGTTTCTTTAAAGAGGGAATCAAGTCCAATTCCAGTGAAATTCTTGCTGAAATGTGGATGGCTGATGGAATGACATCGTTTGATGACTGCCCAAAATTCACATGATCATTGGGATGCACAAGGTCATTTTCTAATAGTTGATTTGCACGTCGTGCTATCACCTCATTAGCATTCATATTGGTCGAAGTCCCCGACCCAGTCTGATATATGTCTAACACGAAGGCGTCGTCCCATGTGCCATCTGCGACCTCAGCGGCAGCTTTGACTATAGAGTCCGCCAGGGTCGAGTCGATGTAACCGAGTTCTTTATTGACCGTTGCCGCACATTTTTTTATCAGACCCAATGCCTGAATGAATCTCCGGCTAAAGCGATAGCCACTGATGGGGAAGTTCTCTAAGGCTCTCTGTGTTTGAGCGCCATAAAGAGCGTCGATAGGAACTCGAACCTCCCCCAGTGAATCTTTTTCTATACGATACTTCTCAGACATTATAGCCCCTTGGTTTATAGGCCAGGAATACACATGCTATCAACAACAATAGTCTACGTCCTCTTTCCGAAGTAACAAGATGGACTGAAGATTTTTTTGGATCAATGAACCAATCTGACATGTCCTTAAGCTTTTCCGACCATTCACAATTTCACCATCTCATCTCAAGTCAATGGTGGCTGGCTAGGCCTCATCTCAATCCTGCTCATGTGAGCGTTGTTGGGATAGGACAGAAGGTGCAAGGTTGCCTCTGCTACGTCATCTGAACTCAATGCCCACGCCTTAGGACTTCCAGGAGAAAAGGAGGTATCAACACTACCTGGCATCACAATGCTCACCCTGATCCCTTTTTGACGCAGGTCTAACATCATTGCTTCTGTCATCCCCAGCAAACCAAACTTGCTTGCATTATAACCCGTACCCCCAGCAAAAGAATTGCGACAAGCTAGAGATCCCACATTCACTATCCAACCTTGCGTCTTTAGTAGGTGTGGAACAGCCAGTTGTGAGCACACAAACGTTCCGCCCAAATTAGTGTCTATTTGCATCCTCCAATCTTGTAGCGAGAGCTCTTCTATTGATTTGAAAATCCCAATTCCCGCGTTATTAATCAAAACGTCTAGCCTTCCAAACTCCTCAAGAGCACACGAAATCAGATGTTCACATTGATCTACCCTACTAATATCCGCTTCCACACCATGAATTCTTCCCGAACATTCTTGATTTAAACGATCAACCACCTTTTGCACCTCATCATCATTCCGACCGTTGATCACTAGATCCGCTCCTGCTTTCCCCAGAGCTCTAGCTATTGCATAGCCAATACCTCTGCTACTCCCCGTAACTAGACAGGTCTTGCCAGACAAATCCATACTCAACCTCCTTATCTACTCCTCAAAAGGAGTCCTAATACAACATTTACCTTGCCATGACCGACCCACACCATAGGTTTCACGCATGTCTCGAGTCGCCCTTATTACTGGTGGTGCTGTTCGTGTCGGACGTGCCATTTCCATCGCGCTAGCACGACAAGGCTACGATCTAGCCATAAGTTACAACTCGTCTGACAAGCCCGCCAAAGATTTACAAAACAGTCTCAGACAAGAAGGGCGAGAAATACTCCTACTTGAAGGAGATTTGTCTTGTCCAGTAACGATTGAAAACATGGCCGCAACCTTCCAAAAGAACTTTTCTCAATTGGACCTCTTAGTAAATAATGCCGCCAATTTTTTTTCTACATCTCTATTGGAGACAAATTGTGATGAATGGGACGAGGTAATGGCAGTCAATCTCCGAGCTCCTCACTTGCTAGTCAAAGAATTTGCTCACTTACTTACCAAGTCCTCTGGTTCAGTCATAAATATATCAGACCACTTAGGTATTAAGCCCAGATCTTCCTATGCTCATCACTCTATTGCCAAAGCAGGCTTGATTCACCTCACTCGCATTCAAGCTATGGTATTAGCCCCTCACGTTCGTGTAAACGCCATAGCGCCTGGCCTGGTACTTCCCCCTGAAGACATGGATGATGAAAAATATAAACAAGAAGTTTCCAATACACTTATTGACCGGGCTGGAACAGTGGACGACGTCACACAAGCAATGACATTCCTTCTCAACTCTCCAAACATTACTGGACAAACCATAGTGGTCGATGGAGGATCAACAATCTCGTAAGATCCATACAAGATATCTCGGTCGAATCAAACAGGTGGTCCCTTCCTAATGCTCCATGAGCAACCAACGCTCGGCTTCCAAAGCTGCCATACACCCAGTTCCTGCAGCAGTCACTGCTTGCTTGTAGTAATCGTCCATGACATCTCCTGCAGCAAAGACTCCTGGAACAGATGTCTCTGTCCTCCAAGGGACTGGTGTCTCAATAAACCCATTCGCTTTCAAATCGACTTGGCCCTCTAGAAAATCTGTATTAGGAGTGTGACCGATAGCCACAAACAACCCCCCTACCTCTAACTCACTCTTAATTCCTGTTCTCACATCTCTTAACGAGACTGCACTGATCACTTCATCTCCCAATACATCTTCAACAACCTTGTTCCACTCGAACCTTATCTTCTCTTCTTGGAAAGCCCTCTCTTGCATTATTTTTGACGCTCGCAATTCTTCTCTCCTGTGAATCACCACTACTTCTTTTGCGAACTTTGCCATATACAAAGCATCTTCCATCGCACTATCCCCCCCACCCACAATTGCTATAATCTGACCTCTGAAGTGTGGAAGAGCACCATCACACACAGCACAAGCAGATACCCCTCCTCCACTTTGAGCCAAACGTTGCTCATTCTCTAGTCCAATCCATTGAGCATTCGCCCCTGTAGCAATGATCACCGTATCAGTTTCAATAACCTTACCTTTACTGGTACTCAATGCTAGTGGACGTCCAGAAAAATTCACCGACACAATATCCTCCGATAGAATTCTTGTGTCGAAACGTAGAGCCTGTGCTCTAAAATCCGACATCATTTGCGGACCAGTGACACCCTCTGGAAATCCAGGATAGTTTTCTACCTCCGTAGTAAACATTAGCTGGCCACCGGGAACCATTGTACGACTGCCGACACCCTCAACCACAAGAGGGAAAAGATTCGCGCGGGCACCATATATCGCTCCAGTCCAGGCTGCAGGTCCCGAACCAATAATTACCAATTGTTCCTTAGAGTGTTCTGACATGTTTGTTCGGTCCTTAACAAGTTTAACAAATGAAATCTGCATCAAAATACATTCTAACGTGCCTTCCCTATCTATCTTTAAATATCTTCAGATTCGTAGAGTGTCCAGGATTGACTCTCGCTTCTGGATCTAAATAACGAACAATATTATTGACTGCTATGGCGGCTTCTGAAAAGCCTGTAGCTATCAGATCAAGTTTTCCCTCATAGGACACCAGGTCTCCAGCAGCAAAAACGCCCGACTGGGAGGTCATCATCAGGGAGTCAACCATTAATCTATTTCTCTCCACAGCGAGCCCCCAAGATTTAATAGGTCCCAAGTCAGGCTTGAAACCCAATAAGCAGATGACAATATCCACATCAAATGTAAAGTCTTGATTAGATTTGTTATCGAAGATCGTCACCTTCTCAACTGTCTTTTCTCCCATTATCTCCCTGACTTCATGAAATGTTCTTAACTTCACTTCCTCAGAGTCCACCGCCGCTTGCAGCTTATTGACCGAGTCTTCGTGAGCTCGAAAATCAGCCCTGCGATGAATGAGTGTCATCTCTTCAGCACGATCCTTTAAAGCCAAGACCCAGTCTAATGCAGAGTCTCCTCCACCCACAATGAGGACTTTCTTGTTTGCTAACTGTTTTGGATCTTTGACCATATATTGGACGCCCTTACCCAGAAATTTGTTATACCCAGGACAATCCAAATGTCTTGGCTCAAAGGCTCCTTTCCCTCCAGTGATCAATACCGATCTAGACAAGAATTCAGCATCTGGTCCACGGAGAAGGAAATTGTCACCGTCTTGTATTAATTCTGTTATCGGCTGATCTAGAAAAACTTCTGCTCCAAACTGTAAGCCCTGTTCGACCATATCTTTGGCTAGATCTTTCGCCAAAATTTTCGGAATGCCTCCTACATCATAAATATATTTTTCCGGATATAAAGCTGCCAACTGACCGCCAAGATCTGGGAGAGAATCAATTATGCTCGTCGATAATCCACGCATTCCAGAGTAGAACGCACCAAAAAGGCCAGTAGGTCCACCTCCCACAATTGCTATGTCTTTGAGATTTTTCTTCATTTTCAATCCCTCACAAAATCACACCAATGTTACCGAAACCCTATTTTTCCAATATTTCACTTAGACTTAGGGACCTTAGAATTCCTATGGCTCTTTTAAGTACTACCCGAACATTTTCGTAGCATAGAACCTCCAACACCTCGTCCATGGGGAACCAACTGCAATCCGTTATCCCCTCGGAAACCTGCGGTGTAACAGCCCCCTTTTTAGATCTCATCAAGAAGTACTCACAGTACTTATGGACCACAGTTCGCCCACGACTGTAATACCAGTCAACTGTACCCAATGCTGTCACCAACTGTACTCCTGTTAGTCCGGTTTCTTCCATTACTTCCCTTATCGCTGCTTCTTTACTGCTCTCTCCATGCTCAACATGGCCTTTAGGCAAGCCCCACTTTCCATAAGGATCTAGGATCAGCAGAAAATGAATTGAATCGCCAATCAACCTGAAAACCACTCCACCTGCACTGTACTCATCCGTCTGTTTTGAAACGGTCACCCTAAAAACTCCAGCAAGTTTAAGTAATCGGATCGAGCCGGATCACCGACCAACTTCACACTCCCTTGAGTTAAACAAAAAACAAATCCGTTCAATGGACAATGGGCTAGCTTGCCTATTCTCTCTTGACCCACCCATAAAGCTCAATTACAATCTGCCTAGTAGTTTAGGTTCATTTCAATGATTTCCCCAACCAATCCATTTTGATGTGTCTTATGTAACGTTAAGGCACTGACCTCCTAACAATGGTATAACGGAGTACCAAGGCTTGAGTCACCAATCTAGTTACGAGCCCCCTGTGGCAAACCATAAGGAAAGAGAACCTGTATATGTGAGCCAGGTACGATCAAGTACCCTAGGTGACCTGCGGGAACTGGCCAAAGATCTCAACATATCAAACTACGCTGGCCTCCAAAAGAAAAACCTCGTGTCGAGAATTGAACGAGCTTTAGTGGATCAAGAAAGGAAACTGAAAGGCGAGGGAGTCCTTGAAATTCTTTCTGAAGGATACGGATTTCTTCGTTCGCAAGAATCGAACTACTTGAGCAGCCCAAACGATATTTATGTAAGCCCATCGCAAATAAGAAGGTTTAGCTTGAACACGGGAGATGCCATAGTGGGTGAAGTTCGCCCCCCCAAGAGCAGTGAACGCTACTTAGCACTGTTGAAAATAGAGACCATCAATGACGAACTTCCCGATAACATCCAGTCCAGAACGTCATTTGACGATTTACGACCCAGGTATCCAGAACAAAGACTCACCTTAGAGGTCGCAGGCACGGATCTTTCAACCAGGGTGATGGATCTGGTCGCCCCCATAGGAATGGGGCAACGCGGATTGATCGTATCGCCCCCCAAAGCTGGAAAAACTATTTTACTGCAACATGTTGCTAAGTCGATTACCGTCAACCACCCAGACGTTCAGCTAATGGTTCTCCTGATTGATGAACGCCCAGAAGAAGTCACGGATATGAAGAAGCAAGTTGACGGAGACGTTTTATCTTCAACTTTTGATGAATCGGCAGCACGACATACACAAGTTGCAAATATGGTTTTAGAGAGGGCAAAAAGACTTGTGGAACAGGGAAAAGATGTCGTGATTCTTCTTGACTCTATTACTCGACTAGCAAGAGCATTCAATTCCACTATGCCTCACTCTGGAAAAGTGTTATCTGGTGGAGTAGATGCAAAGGCACTACAAAAGCCCAAGCGCTTTTTCGGTGCCGCCAGAAATATTGATCAAGGTGGCTCCCTGACTATCATAGCAACAGCTTTGGTCGATACTGGTAGCCGCATGGATGAAGTGATCTTTGAGGAGTTTAAAGGAACTGGTAACATGGAATTAATTCTCGACAGGAGTATATCCGACCGACGGGTATTTCCAGCGGTCGATATCACCCGGTCGGGGACTCGTAAAGAAGAGCTGTTGCTTTCTCAAAACGAGCTCAACCGAGTCCACCTACTTCGAAATTTCTTTGCAAACATGCCACCATCAGAAGCTATTGAGTTCCTACTGGAACGTATGGGGAAAACCGACACAAATAAAGAATTTATGGACTCTATGGCAGCTGGTGCATAGGTCAGGAAAGGTATCCATGAAAAAAAATGCGGACACTATTCTAGAAGAGATGTTAGAAAACAAACCTGTCAGAGATCCGAGAATAATCTGCAGAGAGCAACTACAAAAACTCAGAGAAATTGATCGGAAAGCTTATCAAAAAGCCTTGAATTACTACGAAGAAACACTTTTATCAGAAATTACAGGGGGCAAGGAAAATTGTCTCAGTTCCTGGGAAAACTATGCCTGTTTTGTGGCTAACCTATGTGACCCAGGAATCGTCGTAGAGATAGACACCGATGGCAATCAATTAAACCGTGAAGATCCAACCTTTGCCGACCGAATGCTATTGCACATGCCAGAAGTCACTTCGCGCCGCGCGATTGCAGTCACTCTGCCCCTAGAATTGTCAGTGGCTCAAGATGCCACTTATCAGCTCCTGGTAAAGGGATCACATCAACTT
>Ga0066372_10001095_pt1 | contig 10753 bp, 7 predicted proteins | sample Knorr_S15_td_250_FD_77011 | JGI IMG/M metagenome (GOLD analysis project Ga0066372, IMG submission 77011) | Marine microbial communities from Southern Atlantic Ocean transect - Knorr_S15_td_250_ad_251m_LV_A | ecosystem: Environmental > Aquatic > Marine > Oceanic | place: Southern Atlantic ocean... | reverse complement strand
GTTTATATAGGGCCCAAACTTTATTTTACTAAAAACCAATGAATATAGATCGGATTAGCAATTTTTTAAATACGAGTGCCCGTAGCTCAGTAGGATAGAGCACCAGATTCCTAATCTCAATGGACACTGTTTGAAGGTGTACTAGTGAATACGATTATTTACTAAGAACATTGGAATACCTTAACTTTTTCAGCAAATCATCTATCAATAATCCGATCCAATACGCAACACGGTGGTACCATGGTGGTACCACGCAAGTATGGAGCACGATACTGAGATGGGCAGATTAACAAAAAAAATAATAGAAAACTTTGATACATCAATTGCAATTAATACAGCATTGATCAACCCAATGATCTTCATCAGTTTTTATTAATTTATTTTCAATTTTACCAGTTTTACAATTTTGTGATGGATTTTGACACCTTGAAGAAAAAACACATCCAGATTTTCTTTCAAAAATGGAAGGAACTTCACCTTTGAGTTCAATTTTTTGATTTTTACGATCTATATCAGGTTTTTTTATTAATGATATTAATGCTTGTGTATAAGGATGTTTTGGAGATTTAAAAATTTTTTCAGAATCCCCCCTTTCCATTATTTTGCCAAAATACATAACTGTCAATTCATCAGTTATATGTCTTATTACATTTAAATTATGACTTATGATTAATATACTCATGCCATGAATATTTTGGATTGATTTTAATAGGTTTAATATTTCTCCTTGAACAGATACATCCAATCCAGCAGTTGGTTCATCTGCTATTAATAATTTAGGTTTAAGAGCTATAGCTCTTGCTATACAAATTCTTTTAGCTTGACCCCCACTTAATTCATGAGGATATCTATCTAAAAAATCACTTGATAAACCAACTGATTTTATTAATTGATTTACCTCATTTTTTAAATTTAAATTATTAATTTTATTAATTCTAAATGGTTCTCCAATTAAATGTTTAACTTTAATACGAGGGCTTAGAGAGCCAGCTGAATCTTGAAAAATCATACTGACGTCTTTTCTAAAATTTTTGTCTCTATATTTTTTTGATAAATCAATCTCTTGATTATTAAAATTTAATTTACCTATTAACGAAGTGTGTAATCCTAAAATTGTTTTTGCAATAGTAGTTTTTCCAGACCCACTTTCTCCCACAATACCAAATGTTTTATTTTTTTTAATAGTAAAAGAAGTATCAATAACTGCGTCTAATTCAATATTTTTAAATAAATCTTTTAAAGATTTTTTAGATTTAAATTTAACTGAAAGATTTTCTAATTTTAATAAATTCATATTTTTAATTGTTACAATTAATACAACATTGATCAACCCAATGATCTTTTTCATATTCGATTAATTTATTATTAATAATACCTTCGCTACAACCATGACTGGGGTTTTCGCATCTTGAGGAAAAAATACATCCGTCTTTTAAATTTATAAGATCAGGTAAATTACCTTTAATGTATGGAAATTCAGTTATTTTTTTTTCTATTTGAGAAGGATCACAGCTAAATAATTTTTTTGTGTAAGGATGTTGAGGATTGGAAAATATATTTCTCATCGTTCCTTTTTCTAAAACAACTCCTGCATACATTATCAAAACATAATCACAAAAATCTGCAATAAGACTTAAGTTATGAGTAATAAACAAAATTGAACATCCTATTTTATTTTGCAAATTTTTTAATAAATTGATTATTTGTATTTCAGTAGTTACATCTAATGCTGTTGTTGGCTCATCTGCGATAAGTAAATCTGGCTTAGATTGAATGGCCATTGCAATCATTATTCTTTGACGCATTCCTCCAGACAATTCATGTGGCAAATCATTAAAACGTGATTTAGCATCAGGTATACCAACTAAATTTAACATATCTAATGATTTCTTAACTTTTTCACTTTTAGAAATTTCTTCATGATGTTGACTGAGCACCATTTGTTTTCCTATACTCATAACAGGATTTAAACTTGTCATTGGATCTTGAAAAATAACCGAAATTTTATTTCCAAGTATTTTCTTCATTTCAATTTTTTTTAAATTTAAAATCGATTTATTTTGTAAATAAATGTTACCTCTCTCAATATTGGCATTTTCTGGAATTAGACCTATAATTGAAGAAACTAAAGTTGATTTTCCACAACCACTCTCTCCTATTACTCCTACAACGGTATTTTTAGGAATATCAAAATTAATATTCCTTAAAGCTTTGAGATTTCCGTTATTTGTTAAATAATTAACATATAAATTTTCAATACTTAGAATATTTGCCATAATTTATAAATTAATATTTTTTTTAAGTTTTGGATCAATAAGATCTCTTAATCTTTCGCCCAAAAAAGTAAAACCTATAGTTGTAATAATTAAAGGTAAGCCACCTGCAATTAAAGGCCAGGGAGAATTATCTATAAATGAATAGCCATCATTTAAAATACTACCCCAACTAGGTATAGGAGGTCTAACACCCATGCCTAAAAAACTTAATCCAGCTTCAATTGCAATTACAAAAGGTATATCCATGCTTGCTAAAATAAAAAGAGGTCCAATAACATTTGGAATAATATGAATAATCATTAATCTTATAAAATTTATACCCATAATTTTTTCTGCTTGAATATATTCTGAATTAATAATCATTAAAGTTTGCGTTCTAACAATTCTTGCATAAATTGGTGATTGTGTGAGAATAACAATTAATATTATTGTTTCTAAACTAGGTCCAAATAAAGTAACTATTGCTAGAGCAAACATTATTGTTGGGAAAGATCTGATAGTATCAAAAATGAATAGAAAAAAATTATCTAACCATTTTTTCCCAATCGCAGCTAATATTCCGATTATCATTCCTATAAGCATTGAAATAAAAATAGAAATAAGAGCCACTTTTAAAGCTATTCTTCCTCCGTATAAAACTCGCGAAAATAAATCTCTACCTAATTGATCGGTTCCTAAGATATGTAAAATAGAAGGATTTTGTAATTTATCTCTTATATTTATTTTTGAGGGTTCAAATGGAGCAAATAAATCTGCACCAATTGAGAGAATAATAATAGAAAAAACTAAAATTAAACCAATCAGCCCCAATGGTTCTTTGATAATATTATAAATTATTTTTTTGATTGAATTCACTTATTTATTATCCTTGGATCTAAAATAGCATTTACTATATCTGATAATGTAGTTGTTATTACGAAAAGTGTTGATGTAACTAATACTGCTCCCATCACAACTGGATAATTTCTATTAATTACTGACTCATAAATTAATTTTCCAATTCCAGGTCTTGAAAAAACTATTTCTGCAAAAACAGAACTTGAAAATAAAATACCTATACCTGTTCCAAGTAAGGTTATTGTAGGTAAAATAGCTATACGTAAAACATAGTGTAAAATAATTTTCCTTTCAGATATTCCATATGCCCTAGCTGTCCTTACATGATTTTCTTTTAATACTTCAAGCATTGAAGATCTTACAAGTCTTGCTAAATATCCCACCCAACCAAGTCCAACAGCAAATGATGGAAGTATAAGATGTGATATTTTGCTACTTAAATCACCAGATTCTCCAACGCCAATAGCTGGTAGCCACTTAAGGGCAACTGCAAATATTAATAGAGAATATAAAGCAACAACAAATGGTGGTATTGCTATAAAACTAATAGTGATTATACCAGATAATTTATCTGAGAGACTTCCTTGGTAAATAGCATTATAACACCCAATAGGAATTCCTAATAATATAGCCCAAAAAATACTTACAACTACTAAAAGAATTGTATGTGGAGTTTGTTCTAAAAGAATTGTTAAGACTGGTCTTTGAGTTAAAATATCTGCTCCCAAATCACCTCTAAAAATATTTTTTATAAAATTAATAATTTGAATAAAAAGTGGATCATTCAAACCCAATTTAATTGAAAGAGCTTCTTGCATTTCTAAGGTTGCTCTAGGCCCTAATAATACTTTTATTGGATCACCAGGGACCATATGTATCATACAATACAGAGTTGTAATTGAAGCTATGATTATGAGAAAACCAATTAATAATTTATTAATAATAAATTCAATCATTATATTTTTAAAACCCTTTTCTTCTTATTTTATATATTTTATTTTTTCTAAAAATATTTAGATGATTATACTTAGCTATTATATTTGTTTGTAAGTAAAAATTATTTTTATCACATGTTAAAATAACTAAACCCATTATATTGATTAACCATTTATTTCTTTGAAAATTATATTGAAAATTATATTGAACTTTAGCACTTAATGGATCATTTTCATTCAAAAAATATTTTTGTGATGTAAAATCTTCTGTAATTAAATTAGCATCTTTTAATTTTATTTTTCCAAAAAAATCTTTGACATAATAAGTAGTTTCTTTTGTTTCTATATTTCTAGAAATTTGCCTTAATCTTTTAGGTTTTATTATTTGATTATAACTTATAGGTTTTGATTGTTCAGGTTTTTTAAATAAATTGTATTTAATAAGATTTGTTCTTTTTGGAAGTTCAATAAAAGAATTTTTTAAATAAATTGTTAGTTTAAATTTTTCAGGTAAAGGCCAAGCCATTGGCCAATAAGAAGTTGATATTGATATTCTAATCTTATTATTTTTTTTAAATGCATATCCAGTATCATTAAGATTTAAATTAACTTTATATTTTTTGTTAGCTTTTATTTTATAATTGATATTTTTTCCATTTATTTGATTAAAATTTAAGATTCCAAAAGTAACAAGATTGGAATCTCCATTTTCATTAATTTCGCATAATCTAGTAGCAATCATTCCAAAATTTTTATTAGATGATAATTCAACAGTTAAAGATGTTTTGCCTAAAATAACATAGTTATTTTTTAATTTATTAGAATCAAAAACTAGAGATTCTGAGTCATCTATAATTTGATTATCAGGTAATTCTGCACCATAACCAGAAGCAAACCAAGGCATGTATTCACCTGAGTTTAAACCACAAGTTAAGGATGATAAAATAGATAACTTTTGAATCAAATGTGATTTTTTTTTGTTAAGTTTATTAATGCCAAAATATAATTTATCTTTTTTTGTATTAATTTCTTTTTTATTTAAACTGACCCACCATCCTTTCTTTTTATTAATTTTAGGATTGGGTGCATGACTACTGTTAATCCACAATCTTAAACTTTTAAAATTCGTTTCATTATTTTTAAGAAATGAATTAAAAAATTTAAGAGACTCTTGCAAAAAACCAATTGATGGGCCAGGCTTACCAACATGAGGATATGAGTGACCCCAAGGACCAATAATTCCAAAACACTTAGTATTAGTATTTTCTATTAATCTTATAACGCTGTTAGGCCAACAATCTGCCCAACCCCCAACAGCAAGAATTGGTATTTTGATGTTTAAATATTTTTGACTAATTGAATTTTTTAACCAATAACTATCATTTTGTTGATGATTTAACCAAATGTTTAGAAATGAATCTGTTTTTTTTAATCTATCTATCCATTTCTTTTTCCAATTTTTACCAGAGATTAAAGGGTCTGGCGGCCTGGAATTAAAACCTTCCATTAAGGCCCCCCATCCTACTGTTTGACCTGGATAACTTCCCAAAAAATAGCCTGCATCATCATAATATCTATCTACAGAATAATGAACTGGTACAATTGCTTTCAAAGATTTGGGTTGAAGAATAGCCATTTGCAAACATATTATTCCACCCCAAGATACTCCTGTCATGCCAACTTTTCCATCAGACCATTTTTGTTTTGTAATCCAATTAAGAATTTCCAATCCATCATTTGCTTCTTGAGGTAAATATTCATCAAGCATTAGTCCATCTGAATCACCTGTTCCTCTCATATCAACTCGAATACATGCATAACCATGACCTGCATAATAAGGATGACGAATACTATCTCTTATCGAAGTTGTGTCTCTTTTCCTATACGGAATGTATTCAAGTATTGTAGGAATTTTTTTTTTGATATTTTTTGGCAACCAAATAGAGGCAGCTAGTTTATTTCCATCTTTTAAATTTATCCATATATTTTCAATAAAATTAACTTTGTATGGAAATTTTTTTTTTATAAAAGTTTCCATGATTTAAAAACCTTTTCTTAATATTTGTTTCTTTATTTTTTTTGTAAAGAAATTTTTATTATTATTAAAGGTTTCAAGAAAATAATTATAATAAAAAAATTTTTTATCACAACTAATTGTTGTTAAAGCAATTATTTTAATATTTAATTTGGATTTTTTCATAATGTGTTCATGTTTATAACTCGCAATAGCAGATAATGGATTGTTATTATTAATTGTGAATTTTTGATTAACAAAAGATTGAAGAATCATTCCGTTATCATTAATTTTAATTAATCCAGGACCTATCCAGGATGCATCATGAAATATTTCAAAAATAGTCATATCGTTTTCTTTATCTTCTAAGATTTTTCTAAATCTTTTTTGTGGTTTTTTTAAAGTAGAAGTTTTTCTAAATTCTGCAATTTCAGGTTTCTTAAAATTAAATGATGTTTTTTTGTTTATTTTTAAAATATTTTTAGGTAGCGTTAATGAGCATTCATCTAACTTCAATCTTAATTTAAAATTTTTAGGCAATGGCCAAGCCATTGGCCAATAAGATGTTGATAAAGATATTCTTATTTTATTACCTTTAGAAAATTCATAACCAGTATCATTTAAATTTAAAGAAATACTATAAAATTTATTCTTTAAAACCCTTAAATTTTTTTCTCTTCCATTACGTTGAGCTAAATTTATAATTCCAAATGTTACTAAATTAGATGATCTATCTGGATTGATTTCACAAATTCTTGCAGCAATCATTCCACAATTTTGATCAGAAGAAACTTTTAAACTTAATTTTGGTGATCCTAAAATTTTATAGTTTTCTTTAAGTGAATTAGTATCAAAAACTAATGATTTAGCATCATCAATTTTTTGATCTGTAGGCAGTTCTGGTCCATCCCCAGCTACAAACCAAGGCATATATTCTCCTGAGCCATAACCAGTATTTTGAGGTGAACTAAAGATTACATATTTATTTTTTAATGTAGTACGTGAATTAATTAATTTATTTTTGCTAAAATAAAATTTTTTATTTATGCTAGTTTTGGGAGGCCATGAATTTTCAGTAATCCAATAACCAGGTCTATCATCTCCTAAAGAATTAGGAGTCATGCTTTTTCTAATAAATGCTGTTATCCTAGGGTCTTTATCGGCATTATTTTCAATATTATTTAACCATTTGTCCCACCATCTTATACATTCCTGTAAGAAACCTATTTGAGGCCCAGGTTTCGCAAAGCAACTATAGTTATGGCCCCATGGTCCTGAAATTCCTTTTACGTTTACATCTAAATTTTTAACTAATCTTCCTACTGTATTAGGCCAACAATCAGCCCAGCCCCCTGCACTTAAAACTGGGCATTTAATTAATTTGTAATTTTTTGAGATTGTTCCTTGAAGCCAATATTTATCTTTTTTCTGATGACTTAACCATATTGGAACAAATGGCGGAGTATTTTTTAGTCTATTTTTCCAAACTTTTTCCCACTTAGAGCCAACTATATCTGGATCTGGTGGACGAGTTGATAGAGAATCCATTTCAACTCCCCAACCAATGGTTTGACCAACTAAGCAACCTAAAAAATAACCACCGTCATCATAATACCTATCTACAGAAGATGTTACAGGTATAATTGCTTTTAAACCTTTGGGATTTAAGCTAGCAACTTGCATTGCTGTTATTCCACCCCATGAAAAACCTATCATGCCGACATTGCCAGAACACCAAGGTTGGCAGGAGAGCCAATTTACAACTTCAAAACCATCTTTTTGTTCTATTTTAAGATATTCATCTAATAATAGACCATCTGATTCTCCAGAACCTCTCATATCAACTCTAACAGATACATATCCATAGCCTGCAAAATATTTATGAACTGCATAATCTTGAACTGAAGTATAATCATTTTTTCTATAAGGAATATATTCCAAAATTGCTGGAACTTTTTTATTACTAGAAATATTTGGCTTAAATATTTTAGCTGCTAATTTGCAGCCATCAGAAAGAGGTATCCATATATTGTCAATTATTTTAACTTTATATGGAAACCTCTTTTTAATAGAGAGTTTTGCCACGAAAATTATAAAAGGAAATTATGAACTTTTAAATTTCCTATAACAAGCATTTCCGTTAGGCCAAATTGAAGGCACAACACTTTCATTGGCTAATGATGCGTTAGGTGGATGAGCTATCCAAACAAAACAACCAGAATCCTCCATAATTTTCATCATTCTAACATACATATCATTTCTTTTTTTAGGATCTAATTCGGCTATGGCCTTATAATGAAGTTCATCATACTCCTTATCGCTAAACCATTCCCAATTCCATATGCCAGCTTGTTCTGTTAGAAACCACTGAGTTCCCCAAACAGGGTCAGGTGGTTGGAAATACAATTTGTATGTCATTTCAAGTCCTTGCTCACCTTTTTGATCAGCTAACCCCCAATAAGTACCTCTATCACTACTATTAATGGTAAGGTTAATACCAATATCAGCAAGATTAGCTTGCATAATCTGACAAGCAGTCAATCTATCCGTTTCAGCAATAACTTCAACTTCAGCATCAAATCCTGATGAACCAGCTTCTTTCATTAGAGCTTTAGCGCCTTCAAGATCTCTTTTTGGATTGCCACCTTCTATATATCCTGGCATACCTGGAGCTATCATACTACTTGCTCCTTGTGCGGCTCCAAAAAATGCTCCGTCAAGAATTGCATCTATATCTATTGCTTTTCCAATTGCTTTTCTAATTCTTACATCTTGATACTTAGGGTGATTCTTGTTTATGCCTAACCAAAAATAATCAAGGGAGGGCCTAACTGTCAAAGTAGCTCCATCTGGGGTGTTCTCTTTGAAACTAGGAACCGAACTTTCACTAACATGCGTAAAATCAATATCTCCAGCTAAGAAAGCTTTTTCAGCACTTTTAGGATCACCAATAGGTATCAACTCAATTTTATCAAAATTTGGTTCTGGACCAGTCCAGCCATCATGTTTAGTAAGAATTAATTTTTCTTCTGGTTTCCATTCTTCAATTTTGTATGCACCACATGTAGCAGGTGGATCAACTGTAAATTTTCCACCAACACCTTCTACTGCTTTTTTACATAATATATATCCAGCAGAATAAGGAAGGACGCTCCACCACATTGGTGCAAAAGGTTCTTTGGTTACTATTATTCCAGTTAAATCATCTATAACCTCTACATGAGATAAAGGTGACCAATCCCCTCCATTAGGTGCAGCTAAATCAGGATCAATATATCTTTCAAAAGAAAATTTTACATCTTCAGCTGTAACTGAGCCAAAACCATTTGTCCAAGTAAGTCCTTTTCTTAATGTAAATTTTGTTTCGGTATCACTTAAAACTTCCATTGACTCTGCTGCAACAAGTTCCCATTTCCATTCTGTTCCCCCAACAAAATCTATAAGTTTTCCATGTATTAAGTTCATCGTGTCAAAGTCTTGACCAGAAGTCCAAAAAGGTGGATCAATGGCTCCAATATCTGACATTATTCTTGCTTTAAGAGTCCCTCCAGTATTAGCATAAACTAAACCACTTTTGCCAAGAGCTAATGCTGCTACACCTGTTAAAGTGCCTTTCATAAAAGTTCTTCGATCTGAATTTAAAAATTTCATTTTTGTCCTCCTAAATTAAATCATTAAATAATCTTGCATACAAACATACAAACAATAATCATTCAAATTAATTAAGTAATATTTTTGAATGATCTAGGGATATAAATAATCTCACATCTCTCAGATTTTAGTTTAATTATTTGTTTTGACCTGATTATTTTCCCCGTTTTATTTTTACAATTCCTGGGATCACACGAAAATTTAAGAAGGTAAATCCATCGCCATTCCCTGCAATATATGATAATTTAAAAAAATGGTGGTACCATGGTGGTACCATGAATTTTTTAAAGTTCAGTCGGACTAAAAAAAGTGTTGAAAAACAAGTAGTGCCCGTAGCTCAGTAGGATAGAGCACCAGATTCCTAATCTCTACAGAGCTAGTTTGCAGGGTTACGCAGACCTACCTATGTTAGCGATAAAGGTAGGAAAACCTTAACAAAAAACACAATTTCTTTTATCAGGAGTGCACCCCATTACGCGGGACGGTGGTACCAATGTGGTACCAGAAATTTTCGTCCCAGAAATGGAGTGAGCACTATGACAAAACTAACAAACAAGTTGATAACAGATTTGCCAATCAAGTCTGCAACCTACATCGTATGGGATGATGAAATTAAAGGTTTGGGAATCCGCATTAATGATAAGGGGCGAAGAAGTTTCATTTTGAAATACCGGGTTGGCCAAGGACGCAGGTCCATTGTCCGCAAGCCCAACATCGGAGTCTTTGGCGTGATGGTGACCGATCAGGCACGACGCAAGGCTAAGCAGTGGCTCGTCAAAGCTGCAGAAGGAGTGGATCCAAGCGAGAAGAACAAGAGCGATATTCTTATCAAAGAATTTTGCCAAGAGTATTTGGTCCAGCACGCCGAAGTTAAAAAGAAAGCATCAAGCACGGAAGAAGATAAACGCTTGATGAAACTCATCATCATTCCTGCCTTTGGAAAGTATCGTCTCAGAGATATTACCAGAGCAATGGTAATCAAACTTCATCACAGCTTGAAAGATACGCCCTACAGAGCTAACCGCTTTTTAGCCTTGTTG
>Ga0066372_10001090_pt1 | contig 10770 bp, 5 predicted proteins | sample Knorr_S15_td_250_FD_77011 | JGI IMG/M metagenome (GOLD analysis project Ga0066372, IMG submission 77011) | Marine microbial communities from Southern Atlantic Ocean transect - Knorr_S15_td_250_ad_251m_LV_A | ecosystem: Environmental > Aquatic > Marine > Oceanic | place: Southern Atlantic ocean... | reverse complement strand
TCAACAGCGACGGATCCCGCGACGAGATGGATATCATCTGCAACCCCGACGAACTTCGTTGGGAAATCTCAAGTAATACGCAATCGATGGAAGATAGCAGCGCCGAGAATTTTTCAGTTGATGTGTCTTACATCATCAACGATAACTACCAGGTCAACTACAAGTTCGGTTCGCACGACGTATCGACTCGTACTATCAACGACTCCGACCAGTTAAACCAACAAGGTGGTGGTGTCTGTCTTGCGGGACATCCCAAAGTAGTGCCCATCGTCGCCATTGGCGGCTGGGTTCAACTTGAGGACGGCAGCTGGGACCAACCGCTGACTGCAGTACTTGACGCAGACGGTAACCCTGTCCCCACGCAACTCCAAGCCGGTCAGTCGAGCCGTTATTGCTCGCTGGACGGCGGCGGTGTCGGAGCATTTACCGATGCATCGCTCGATGCGATCTTCACTTCGGAGCAGACCAGTCACGAGGTGACCTTGATTTCAACGTTGGATGGGCCGTTTAACTTTACCGTTGGATTCACAACGATGGACGGCGACGAGCCTAACGTGTACTCCGGTCGAGATCACAGTAGTTACGAGGGTGATTGGCTATATACGGATACGTCTGCCGCGTGTAATGCGGCCCTTGCAGGACTTTATGGATCGGGCGGTAGTCTGAGCGGCGGCGTCAGTTGGCTGCTTAGAGATCTTTACACCGACGCAGCTGCCATGTCTCAAACGGGTAGTGGCGGGAACTTGTATGCTTGTCCTGGTTCCACAGAACTGGTGGGCTTCTCCGATACTGGCAGAGCGACATTTTTGTCCAATCCAGACGGCGAAAGTTGGGCCTTTTACGGCAACATGGAATACGAATCCACTGGCATCTACTTCAACGCTGACTACGTCGTCAATGACGAGTGGAGCGTGTTCGGGGGGATGCGACACGACTCCGACGACAAAGGTCGGACCGAATCATCGTACGCCGATCTAATCGGTATCCAAGCTGATGGCACAGCGTGCGGCGATCAGAATTGGGAGAACTGCTTCTCAATCGTCGGCATCGGCGTCCGCGACGGAAGCGTCGATAACTATGCAGGACGCGGAGATCTTAGCTGGAGCGCCACCACCTGGAACGTCGGTACTGAATACCGGCCAAGCGAGGAGGTGATGATCTACGCACGAATCTCCACAGGCTATCGTGCGGGCGGATCTCTAGGTTACGGCAATTCTCAAGCGCCCTGGCAGTTTGATTCCGAGGAAATGATCAACTACGAAGTTGGCGTCAAGGGTCTCTACTTTGACCGCACGTTGCAGTTACAAGCGACTTATTTCCTACAAGATTTTGATAGTTATTGGGTTTTCGCTAGCCGGCTGAAGACGGAAGCGGAAAAGCAGATGGAACCATTTGCGAGCCCCCTTACCGGAGAGGTCAATCCGATCGGAGGAACCACGATCGGGGGTATTGAGCTTGATGCGGCGTGGAGAATTAACGACTCATTCACATTGCGCGGCTTTTACAACTATCTCGACTCCGACATTGGTGACTACGATGCGCTTTACCCGTATGCCATTCCTGGTCAAGCGGGAGGATGGGTCGCGCTTCCATGGGTCGACTCCGAGGGTAATTCCCAAAACTCATGGATCTTTGGATCGGCTGACCCCGTTCAGTACGGCGGTAATCAACTGGTAAACCAGCCTCAACATAAAGGCTCTCTGACGCTGGCATACGAGACCGAACTACCCGGTGACAAGGGCAGCTTGGAGGTTTTGACCATCGCCAACTACCGCAGTGAGAAATTTGTCGAACCGCTGAACTTGGACGCATACGCCATTGACCCCTATACGCGATGGGACCTGCGTGCCAACTGGCGATCGCAAGACGCGAAATGGACCGTCACCGCATACATACAGAACCTGCTGGATGAAGCAGCTCTGCAAATGTGGTCTCCCCGTGAGGGTATTGGTTCGCCCTGGGGCACGATCGTGGAGCCAAGACAAGTGGGATTCAGCTTCAGTTGGCAAAACTGAGTTAGCTGTAGCCTAAGTAATCCGGCCGTTAGGAGGCCGTACCGTTTGGATCCAACGGTGCGGTCTTTCGCGCTTAGCAAACGAATCCTTGAGATTATCTGACGATAAGCCCGGCCGATCTTTACAAATACCGTTAGATTCTCAACGAATGTAGATCGCGCCAACTAGATAACTATTCGTCTATTCGGGCTCTATTGAGTCAGGCCCTCACCGAACCTCAGAACCGTCGTCTTGCCGCCATCGATGTCGCCGAACTGCTCAAGACTCCCGTCTGTCCATCGAACGGATACGTTCCGAACGCCCGTTTCGTCGCCAAGCCCTATGTGCACCCTTGGATCGTTCGACGCGAGATAACTACCGGCCGTTTGAACATCTCGGCGGACGCGTATCGGCCCAACATCCGCCGAGACAGTGGCGGCATATGCGTCTCGATTTCTCTGATCCAGGACTCGAAAACGAATCCAATTCCCTTGATTTGAAACCTGGTTCATCAACAAATTTGCCGGACCGTCCCGATTCACGATCAGCAGATCCAAACCACCGTCGTTGTCGACATCGCCGATAGCCATACCCCTGCCGGCGTATACAAGAGGCTTGCGTGTGCCGCCCTGCAACTGAACTTCTTTGAACCTGAAATCTGGCATTCCCCGTAACAGCACATCGGGCTCGGCGTAGACCTGATCGTTTAGGGTCTCTCTTGAAAAACCAATGGCTCCATTGGCCTCATACAAATCAAGTCGCGAATCGTTGTTGAAATCAACCAAAGCGACGCCGAAACGCGTATACCGTTTTGTTGCTGCCGCAAGTCCAACGGAAACCGTCGCGTCCTCAAAAAACGTTCCGTTGTTGCGAAAAAACGAATCTGTCTGGGTCGCTAGGTTCACCACCAACAGGTCCGTATCACCGTCATTGTCGTGATCAACAGCAGCAACGCCCATTCCCGATTTAGGGACGCCATGTTCGTCGACCGCACAACCAAGTAGCAGCGCCTCGTCGTCGAATCGTAGATCACCTCGATTAAGCCACAACTGATTTTCGCCCATGTCGTTGGCTACAAAAACGTCGGTGCGTCCATCGTTGTCGGCGTCTAGCCCCACCACCCCTAATCCGTTACCAAACGCTACATCGAGTCCCGCTTGATCAGACACATCCGTGAAAGTACCGTCTCCATTATTGCGATATAGACGGTCACGCGCTGGAGCGTTGTACGCAGTTGGCCAACAATAATCGGCGAGGGACCATCCCGTTGCAGTACTAAAACAGTCCTGTTCAATTGATACGCGCCAGTTGACGTAGTTGACGACGAACAGATCGAGGTCACCGTCACTGTCGAGATCGAGGAATGCGGCTCCTGTACCCCAGTCTTCATCCGCTACCCCAGCAATATCGGAGACGTCTTCGAATTCACCATTGCCGTTATTGTTGAGTAGGACGTTCGGTCCGTAATTCGTAACGTATAGATCGATGTCCCCGTCGTTGTCATAGTCACCCGCCGCAACGCCCATCCCATAGCCCGTATCCAGGGCGTCGCCAGACTCTGTAGCTTCTTCGAAATACCCATCGCCACGATTGAAAAAAAGTTTGTTGCCAGAACCATCCTCGGCGACGAGTTTTCCACCCTGAACAAGATAAGCATCGAGATCGCCATCGTTATCGATATCAGCCAGGGCTACCCCACCACCCATGATTTCAGGGAGAAAGTAGCGTTCCTCGTGCCCAGATTGGTAACGGAAGTTGATCCCGCGCTGCATACTCTGATCTTCGAACCATGGATCCGGTTGCCCGTCCAACATATTCGTCGTTAACGCCGTGCCGTCGGAACAACCAGGCATGCAAAAGAGTGCGGTAATCAGCGTCGTCCGATATGCGAATCGCATTAGCCAGGTCCTCTTTCCAATCGAGCAAGGTAATTGAGTGCACGAACCACATCGCCCTCGTGCGTTCCGAGCGCTTTGGCCCTCTCAAGCGAAGCACGCGCTTCCGAAAAACGGTTTTCCCTTGCAAACGCGAGACCAAGATTTAGGTGCCCTAGGGTAAAAGACGGGTCCACGGTAATGGACTGTTTGAATCGATAAATAGCCCTGTCCCAGCGTCGCAATAACGCCTCAACATCACCGGCGTAAAAAAAAATGTGCGGGTCGTTAGCGCTAGCACTAAGCGCGTTTTCAAAAGCCCCCAGTGCTTCTTCATATCGACCCAGTTTCTGGAGCAGCAGTCCCTTTCGAGCGCGTGGGAAAGCCACTGCGGGATTCAGTTCGATCGCCCGATCCAAATGCTGCAAGGCGATTTCGTGGTCGCCACGGTTTTCATAGAAAGGCGCGATGTTGGCATGCACTGTGTAATCAACCGTTTCCCTTCTCAAGGCCCGACGCAACGTTAAGAAGGCTTCCGTTATTTCACCAGACTTCGCGTACGCACTGCTAAGCGTATTAATGACCACTGGATTTCCTGGCTCTTCCTCGATAAGCGCTTCAAGAATTGTCAGCGCTTCACCTATTCGGCCGAGTTTGAGCATCCGCTGCGAACGAAGAACGCGCGCCTGAAACCCGACTTCGTATGCTCTTTTCTCCTCTTCCCACTCATCACTCCAACGGATCGGCTGCTTCGTCCTGCCTCGCGCCAAAGCAATTCGCGCATCGTCAGCACGGCCCAACTCGCGATACGCCCTACCGAGTAGTTGATAGATGCTCGGGTAGCTTGCTTTCTGCACCAACGGCTCCAGGATCGCAACCGCATCTTGCGGACGATCCTGATGCAATCGTAATCGTGCAATTCCGGCCTCGGCCACAGCCCCTAGACCAAGCGATTTCGCCCGTTTAAATCCTTCCTCGGCCTGACCCTTCAATCCGAGATCGAGAGCCCACGTCGCACGCCACATCCAAGCCGCTGCGTATCCCGGTTCAACCTCGATCACCCGATCCAATGCAGTTAAAGCCTGCTCGTAGGACCCCTGCTTAGCCAACATCAACGCTTGGTAATACGGCCATCTAGCGTCGGCCGGTTCACGACTTTCGGCTTGAACAAAGCTTGTGTATGCGGCGTTTGGAAATCCATGAATCTCGTACGCTATGCCGAGTTCGCCGCGCTTCGACCCGGAACCCGGGTCATTACGCGCGTTATCAAGCAGGCGTCCAACAAGAACTGCAACTGCGGGCTTCATATCCGAAAAAACGACTTCAATAGGAGTCTCAACGACGGGCGATTCTTCGTTTCCACCAATTGAACAAGACATCGACCCAATAAGATGCAACAACAAAACGAGGACGACGAGAGGATTCTTCATCTGCGCGATTCGACATTCGGGCACCGCCGGGACCATATCAGATTCGATTGCTCATCGGAGATTCACGCCAAGTCCACATCACTTTGAATTATGTTTTTTCTCCAACCCCGACAAATAAGCGATCGCTTCTTGGACGTCGCGTTGGTGCGTATCCAATGCTGCTGCGATAGACAACGCGTCGCGAGCAGCTTCAAATTGACCAGCGCTAGCAAGACTCAACCCCAGCTTTATGTGCCCCAGCGTGTATGAAGGATCAATACGGATCGAGTCTCGATAATGTTCAATCGCATCCAGCCATCGTCGTCGCATAGCCTCAATATCGCCAGCACGGGCGAATAGTTGGGGATCGCTTGCATTCCTATTTCGCGCAAGTTCAAACGCGGCAAGTGCTTCCGGCAACCTTCTTTGTCTCTGAAGCAACAAGCCTTTTTTTTCGTAAGGTGGTGAAACAGTAGGATTAAGTTGAATTGCTGCGTCAATATGCTGAAGGGCCAACTCCCAATCGCCACGCTTTTCGTAGAAACCTGCAATATTGAGATGCGTCCGATAGTGAGCCGAAGAATCTTCAAGTGCCCTACGCAATACCTCAAAAGCTTTGCCGTCATGTCCCATCAAAACGTAGGCATTACTGAGCGTATTAACGATGCGTTCATCGTTTGGTTTCTCATCGACGAGCACTTCGAGAATGGGGAGTGCTTGCTCAGTTTTGTTTAGTAAAATCAACCGTTGTGCACTGCGTAACCGCGGCGTTACACCCACTTCGTATGCGCGTTTAGCGTCCTGCCAATCGTCGTGCCAACCAATCCGTTGGGCGGATTTCCCTTTTGCCAACGCGACGCGTGCATCGTCCAATCGACCACTTTCACGGTAGGCTCGACCGAGCAGCTGAAACACGCTGGGAAACGGGAAATCACGAGAGAGAGGTTCGAGTAGCACTATCGCCTCTTCTAGGCGATCCCTATGCAATAGTACCCTTGCCTGACCCGCTGTCGCTGCCCATCCTAGTCCAAGGCCTTTTGCCTTGGTAAAAGCATCGCCCGCTGGTCCCACCAGACCCAATTCGATTAACCACGTTCCCCTCCACATCCATGAAGAGACACGCTCCGTATCAAGGCGAATCGACCTATCCAATGCGTCTAACGCCAACTGCAACTCACCTCGTTCGGCCAACAGGAATGCTTGGTAATACGGCCACCTAGGCTCTTGGCTATCGAGTTTTTCGGCTTGCTGATAGCTCTTGAACGCCGCTCGCGGGTACCCGTTCGTTTCGTAAGCCATCCCGAGCTGGCCCCTACCGACCCCGTTCGTCGGTTCTCGCCGCGCTTTGTCCAGAAGATCCTGCAACATTTCGCGTTGGACAGGATTCAAGCGATCAAACGATACCGTCAAGGGGGACTCGATCAGCACCGACATCCCGGCTTCATGTGCCATATCGCTCGCAACCGACCACACCGAAATCAATGGAGGCAGCAGCAGCCAAAGACCGGCGCGTCTGCCCAATGAATTACACTGTAAGCAGCTTGCGACGGGTCTCAAGAGCAAAGCGTTTTCGAAAAATCTACGCCACGTAGGATCTAGACGACCCGAAACTAGGCTTACTGACCGATCCCACATAGTTCGATGAAAGTCTGCTTCTGCTCGTCGGTCATCTCACTGAAGATGGGGACGCGCATCTCGGTTACCGGTAACTCGGCAAATTCCGGCGAATCCATCTGCAACGTGGCCGCAATATTGTGTAGACCATTCCCGTCTTCCCCACCTTCCCCCAAAGCGGAGCCTACTTCCGTGGGCCATGCTCCTACTGGATCGAGCATTCCACTCGGGCTTCCCTTACTATTGATCGGGTAGTTGAACGGATTGGCTGTACCAGCATAGTCAACGATCGCAGCCATCAAGACCTGTTCGTCCGCTGATCGCTGACGTTGCCCCTCCCGGCCATATAGAGCACCAGATTGGTTGCACAGATACGCCCAAGGAATCTGTACATGGAACCCCGGTATGGTCAGGGCCTCTTGGGGAATTCCATCACCCGCAGTCACGCTGCCATTCCGGACCATGATGTAGTAGCCCGAGTGGGTACGTCCGTCCTGCATCAGCCGAGCTGGCGCATGGGTATAGTCTTCCGTAAAGGCCCAGTTAATCGTATCTGGAAGATTAGCCGCTTCCAGTATCTTGATTGAACCCTCTGAGCACGCCTCACCCCATGCCTTAGATCCGAATTCTCCCACCGGCTCCAACGTTGCCATATCGATTACTGGCATCAGTGTTCTCCCTTTGACGAATTTCCAATTTGATCGTCTATTTTGACCGTTTTCGAGACTGGGGAAAAATGGCCGAAAACCTTAATTCCCCCATTCTTCGCAGATCCTTTTGTACCAATGTCATTTTAACGAGAATGGGGGATTCACGAAATCTTCGTTCCGACATTCAGGCTGCCTGTGGTTAAATCCAGCGCGAATTGGCTATATATTGTCGTTGTGACTCATCGAGTATCCGCGAATCAGGAACCCTCCGTTGGGTTATCTCATGTGCTCGCACATTCGTTGCTGGTTTGGATCCTGATCGCCAACATGGCGAGCGCCGGCACTAGCTCAGCAAGCAACGACAATCCCGATTCAGACTATGGCTTTCCAACCCGGGTCTTCTTCGGTGATACGCACGTGCATACTGCCCTGTCGGGCGATGCGTTCGCCCTCGGAACGCGATTGCTTCCAGAAGACGCGTATCGGTTCGCAAAAGGCCACGAACTGCTTGCGACCGGCGGTTCGAGCGTGCGCCTTAAACAACCCCTCGATTTTTTATTGGTTGCGGATCATGCTGAAAATCTCGGCGTTCTTCGTCACCTCGTAAGCGACTCGAGCAGGTTACCGGACACGCCAGCGAGGACGCACTGGTCCGCGTACTTCGAAAATCTGATCTCTTTAGTTGATGTCCTGAACGCCGCTTCAGTCGAAGCATTCAATGAAGGGAACGCCGCATTAGGTAAAGCGAAAAGCGCTTGGCAAGCCGACTACGCCATCGACGACGATTTCCGCCAGAGGATATGGGACGAGGTAATCGCAACGGCAGAGCGTCACAACCGCCCAGGGATATTCACGACGTTTGTAGGATTCGAATGGTCGGGCCGAGCACCGAATATGATTCATCGAAATGTGCTTTTTGCAGACGGCCCAGAAATCACGAGTAAGGTCCTCCCTTTTTCTCGCTTCGACAGCGACAACGTCGAAGATCTCTGGAATTACCTTGCGAATTACCGGGATAAACACGGGGGTAACGGCATAGCTATTCCGCACAACGCCAACCTGAGCGGCGGATTGATGTTTAACCCCAAAGACCAAACAGGTAAACCTCTTTCGCGCCGGTATGCCCAAGCTCGATCACGGTGGGAACCGATCCTAGAAGTAACCCAAATCAAAGGCGACAGCGAGACACATCCTTCTATCTCCCCAGACGATGGCTTCGCCGACTTCGAAACCTGGGCGGGCGGGCCCGTCAAAGGCAAAACTAACAATCAGGATGTGGATACGCTGGATTGGGCTCGGCAGTCTTACGCCCGATCCGCGCTTCAGCTTGGCCTAAAACACGGCGTCGAACTGGGAATCAACCCATTTAAGTTTGGAATGATTGGGAGTACAGATACGCACACGGCGCTCGCGACCGCAGACGAGAGCGCTTTCTGGGGAAAAATGGGGCTCAACGAACCAAGTCGTTATCGGGCTAAATCGCAGTGGGTTTTTAGTGCATCTGGATATGCAGCGGTCTGGGCTGAAGAAAACACGCGAGAGAGTCTATTTCGCGCGCTCAAGCGAAAGGAAACCTATGCCACCACTGGGCCCCGCATGCACGTTCGGTTTTTCGGAGGCTGGTCATTTACGTCAATAGACGCCGACCACCCTAACGTTGCAACGCTCGGGTACAAGAAGGGTGTCCCGATGGGGGGGGACCTCAGCACTCCGACGGAGCCACTTGCTCCGACCTTTCTTGCCAGTGCCGCGAAGGATGTCGAAGGAGCAAATTTAGACCGCATGCAGATCGTTAAGGGTTGGGTTCGACCCGACGGAACGATCGCCGAAAAGGTATACGACGTCGCCGTCGCGCCTCAATCCACCCGCGCCACTAGTACCGTCAATGTCGACAAGTCGTCGCACATGAACGAGGCTGGCGTGGCTATTCTGACGACCGTTTGGCGTGATCCGGACTTCAATCGATCGGTACCCGCTTCCTATTACCTACGCGTCATCGAGGTCCCGACCCCACGATGGACAGCGCACGACGTCGGTCTTTTTGGGCTCGATAACCTTCCTAAGGACGTACCGCTTGTTGTACAAGACCGGGCTTATACATCACCGATTTGGTACACACCCGCACCTCTAGGGGCCAACTAATATCTGTTGATCAAGTCATCGACGAAAGCTTTTGCACGTTGAGCCGCGTCTGGGACAGGAAACTATTACAAATCCGTCTTAGAAGACGATTGCAATTCGACAAACTCTCGGTAATAGCCCGAATCAATACTCATCAACTGCTCGTGCGTCCCCTGCTCCACCACCCGTCCCGCCTCTAGAAAGACGATCTTTCCTGCATTCACAATGGTCGACAGACGATGAGCGATAATGACCACAAGCTTGTCCTTGGCAGCCTCATGTAGCGCCTGAACAAGGTAGGACTCCGTTTCAGGGTCGAGCGCCGACGTGGGTTCATCCAGAATCAAAACACTTGCTGGTTTAAGTAGGCCACGGGCAATCGCGATGCGTTGTTTCTGGCCTACAGATATTTTGCTGGTCACGGTACCTAGAAGCGTTTCGTAGCCGTCGGGAAGTTCGGAAATGAACCCGTGTGCGCCAGCGGTATGCGCGGCACGCTCGACCTCTTCCCGACTCGCTGTCGGGTTACCGTAACGGATGTTGTCGAGAATCGAATCTGAAAACAACTGCGTTTCCTGAAACACGTACGAGACGTGGCTACGTATGCTACTCAACGCAATATTCTGCGTGTCAACGCCATCGACTTCGATAGACCCCCGCGTTGGTGCATAGAACTCAGGAATTAAGTACGCCAGACTGGTTTTTCCAGATCCCGTCGGACCCACCAATGCCGTGATTTCACCCTTTTTAAATTCCAGAGAGATGTCGTCGAGCGCCTGCCGACCATCCGCGAATGTCAGGCTGACTCGGTGCAACGTAATGGCATTGTTAATGGATTCGAGTTCTTCGCCGGAACGATCTGCTTCGCTCGGTAAATCCATAAGAAAAAACACCCGCCGTATGCCCGGGACATCCGCTTGAATGCGAATCCACAGATAAGGTAAGGCGGTGACCGCCCCAGACAACCACGAGTAGTAATAGAAAAGCACGCCGTAATCCCCCGGTGTCAAAACACCCTCAATCACCCGGCTTGAGATGAAGTAAAACGCGATGAAGCCCATCAACCCGCGCGCACCTCCGTTAGCAACGCCATATAAGAGCCGTACTA
>Ga0066372_10001082_pt1 | contig 10782 bp, 8 predicted proteins | sample Knorr_S15_td_250_FD_77011 | JGI IMG/M metagenome (GOLD analysis project Ga0066372, IMG submission 77011) | Marine microbial communities from Southern Atlantic Ocean transect - Knorr_S15_td_250_ad_251m_LV_A | ecosystem: Environmental > Aquatic > Marine > Oceanic | place: Southern Atlantic ocean... | reverse complement strand
TAAGTGTTATCAGAGCTTTCCCAAAATGCTTTACGAATTAAACTAAGCGACATAGGGCCTTTTGAAAGTTTCTTCGCAATATTGATAGTTTCTTCTTCAAGGTTGATATCCTCACAAACCCTATTAATTAATCCCCATTCCAGTGCCTTTTCAGAGCTTAGCCTTTCACCCAAAATTGCCAACTCTTTTGCTCTGGCGTTTCCAACTAGCCTAGGTAGTAGCCAAGTTGAACCTCCATCTGGGACCAGACCTATCCTTCTAAAAGCCTGCAGAAAAAAAGCCGATTTAGAAGCTATTACTAAGTCTCCCATTAACGCAAAAGACATCCCAACTCCTGCCGCTGCACCATTTACAGATGTAACTATAGGTGTATTGAGATTTCTTAATCTTCGTAATATTGGGTGGTATTTGGTTTCAAGAGCTTGACCCGCATCTTGTCTCCCCGAGTTAGACCTATCAGATCCACTTGAAAGATTTGCACCAGCACAAAAACCCTTACCTTCACCAGTAATTATAAGGCATCTTATTTGTGATTTAGGATTTTCAATCTCATTAAGGCATTCCCAAATCCCATCAAGCATATCTGCTGAAACTGCATTCATGACATCAGGGTCATTAAACTTCATAGTTCCTATATTCTCACTTATTTGCAAAGAAACTTTATTAAATTCGGTCATTGAGGTCTCCAAAAAAAATTATATGTCTAGATTATCGTATAGATTAGCTTTTTCTCTTATGAATTCAAATCTTAATTCAGGTTTATTGCCCATGAGTTTCATTATTGTTTCTTTTGCCTTTCTCTCTTCCTTAAGTGGTATCACAACTCTTAATAAAGTTCTTTTACCAAGAAGCATTGTTGTTTCTTTAAGTTGAGCCGGCATCATTTCCCCTAATCCTTTAAAACGATTGATTTCAATTTTTTTATCTTTATTAAAATTTTCTTTAATTAGTTTCTCTCGGTGAGAATCATCCCTAGCGTACATGATTTTCTTTCCTTGAGAAATTCTGTATAAAGGAGGAACTGCTAGATATAATTTACCTTTTTTTATTATTTCAGGCATTTCCTCATGAAAGAAAGTTATAAGTAAAGAAGCAATATGTGCACCATCAACATCGGCATCTGTCATTATGATTATTTTCTCATAACGTAGATTTTCTTCATTAAAAAGATCTCCATAACCGCACCCCAATGCTTGAACTAGGTCTGAGATTTGTTGGTTATCTTTTATCTTTGACTTTGATGCGTTAGCAACATTCAAAATCTTACCCCTCAAAGGTAGAATAGCCTGATAAATCCTATCTCTAGCTTGTTTAGCAGATCCTCCAGCACTATCTCCTTCAACTATAAATATCTCAGTTCCTTCTTTGCTGTTTTCTGAACAATCAGCCAATTTTCCTGGTAAACGGAGCTTTCTAATAGCATTTTTTCTCGTTGTTTCTTTTTCTTCCTTTCTTCTCAATCTCGTTTCTGTAATTTCAATAATATAAGATAATAAGTTATCTGCTTGTTGTGGTGAATTTGAGAGCCAATGTTCAAATCTATCTTTAATAATATTTTCCACGTACTTTTGAACTGATTTATTAGATAATTTATCTTTTGTTTGACCTTGAAATTTTGGTTCTGGTATAAATATTGAAATTGCTCCTATAATATTTCTACCTACATCATCTGAGTTTATTTTTGAGGCCATCTTATTTCCTGTTCTCTGAGCATGAGATTTAAGGGCCTTAAGGATTCCTCCTTTTAAACCAATTTCATGAGTTCCACCCTGAGGGGTAGGGACTGTGTTACAATAAGAGTTTAAAAATGTTTTTGTTCCCAAAGACCAGTTAATTGCCCATTCAAATGATATGTTATTTTTATCTTTTTCTTTCTTTCCAGAAAAAATTTCATTTAACACACAAGATGATTTATCTACTTCATCATTTATGAAATCCATTAAGCCGTTTGAAAATTTGAATTTATCTTTTGACGGGATGTTAAATTTATCAGAAATTTCTTTATCGCAACTCCATCGTATCTCAACTCCAGCGAATAAGTATGATTTAGACCTGCTAAAATTGTATAATCTTATGGGATCAAAAATACTATCTTCTCCGAAGACTTCTATATCGGGTTTGAAAGATATTTTTGTTCCTTTTTTATTTGTTCTTTTGTTTATTATTTTTATTGGCTTAAGAGGTTCTCCTCGAGAATATTTCTGATAATAAGCCTTTTTATTTCTATATATGATGACCTCTAGGAACTCCGACAATGCATTTACAACACTTATACCCACACCATGAAGACCTCCAGAGGTTTGATATATTTTATTTCCAAATTTTCCACCTGCATGTAATGTTGTCATTATTACTTCAACTGCAGATTTTTCTGGGAAATTTGGATGGGGATCAACAGGAATTCCCCTACCATTGTCTAGTACAGATACAACATTATTATTTGAAAGGTTAATCTCTATAAATGAAGCGTGATTAGCCACTGCTTCATCCATAGAATTATCCATAACTTCGGAAAAAAGATGGTGCATGGAAGCATTATCGGTACCGCCTATATACATACCTGGTCTTCTTCTTACAGGTTCAAGGCCTTCTAAAACTTCAATATCGGATGCTTCGTATTTATTTTTTTTAGTCATATAATGAATTTTTTGTCTATTCCAATGAATATAAGTATGATTCGAGTGAAAGAAAAAAGCCCGTTTTTTAAAACGGGCTTTTTAAGTAGGTATCTGAATTAGTTTTTAAAAGATTAACTGATAAGCGCCCCAACTAAATGAGCTAAAATCTTGTAAGGGTCAGCATTCGATGCTGGTCTTCTATCTTCAAGATATCCGTTCCAATTATGTTCTAGGGTATAAATTGGTATTCGTATACTTGCCCCTCTATCACTTACTGCATAAGAAAAATCTGTAATTTTTTGGGTCTCATGCAAACCGGTTAATCTTTTGTCATTGTCTGAACCGTAAGCTGTTATTGCTTGATCATGAACGCTTCCTAATTTTTCACAAAGTGAATTAAATAATTCTTCAGAGCCATTCGATCTCATTTCATTATTAGAGAAATTGGTGTGCATTCCCGATCCATTCCAATCACCTTCCTGAGGTTTAGGATGAATATTAACAGAAACTCCAAAATCTTCAGCAACCTTATGTAGAAGATATCGACTTACCCATAGGTCATCAGCAGCCTTTATTCCTTTTCCAAAACACTGATATTCCCATTGTCCTAATGCGACTTCTGCGTTAGTACCAGTAAGTTGTATTCCCGCTTCTAGGCAAGCATCTAAATGGGCTTCTGAAACGTCTCTTCCCTGTACATTGCTTGATCCAACACCGCAATAATAATCTCCTTGAGGTCTTGGAATACCATCTTCCCAACCAAGAATGACACCATTTTGATCGGTAAAGAAATATTCTTGTTCAAAACCAAACCACCACTCGTCCGTAACTACTTTAGCGGCAGAAACTCTAGTGTTTGATGGGTGAGTTTCATGTTCACCAGTTTCAACTTGGCACATAACTAAGGAGTCTGAAAATAGAGGACTATTATATTCTTGAACTGGTAAAATAAGGCAATCTGAACTAGATCCTTCAGCTTGCTGAGTTGAAGAACCGTCAAAAGACCAATCAGGAGGACTCCCGCTGTCTTCAACTTTGATCTTGCTTCTTAACATTGGTTCCGGTTTATAGCCATCTAACCAAATATATTCATATTTTTTCATAATTATCCTCCTCATAATTTTATAATAATTTTATATATTCTTTTTATATTGCTTCCGACCCTGTTTCCCCGGTCCTTATTCTAATCACTTCTTCTACAGCTGTAATGAATATTTTTCCATCACCTATTTTTCCAGTGTAAGCCGATTTTGTGATTGCCTCGCAAGCCTTTTCGCATTTATCATCTTCTACAACGATATCTAAAACAATCTTAGGAAGAAAATCTACGTTATATTCTGCACCTCTGTAAAGTTCCGTATGTCCTTTTTGTCTTCCAAATCCTTTTACCTCAGTGACCGTAACACCCGCTATATCTACTTCTTGTAGAGCATCCCTTACCTCATCAAGTTTAAAAGGTTTTATTATTGCCTTTATTTTTTTCATTTAAGATCTCCTGATTTTATTAATACATAAGCAAAATTTGTGCCAAATTATATCTCTATCCAAACTCTAAACAAGTATGTAAAATGTGTAAAATATTTTCTAAGATACGAATAGTATTTATTTTCTTTGACCAAAGTTAGCAGTTATGATTTTTAGGACTAAGGTAAAAATATGAATAGAGTTTTAGTTTTCGGAGCGAGTAGTGATCAGGGTATACCTCTTGTTAACACCTTGATTAGAAAAGGATATAATGTAAGAGCTGCGATACGTAATCCTGAAAAGTATAAAAATGAGATCGCTAGTAATATAGAAACCATTAAAGCAGATTTGAATGATGTTGAAACTTTAAGAGAAGCTTCTGAAGGCATTGATTCAATAGCCATGAATCTACCTTTTGTTTTTGATAAGAGTATTGCAAAAAAGTGGGGTCTAAATATAATTTCTGCTGCAACAGATATGGGGGTAAGAAAAATAGTATTTAATACTAGTTGTTATGTTGCCCCAAATGATAACGGTATAGAGGCCCATGATGGAAGACGTCAGATTGAAAAGGCAATAGAAAACAGTGGTATGGATTATGTGGTTATAAGATCCTTAGTTTTTATGGATAATTTATTAAGATTCTGGTCAAAGCCTTCAATAGTTAATCACAATATTTTTGCTTACCCATGTGACCCTAGTTTAAAAATATCATGGATATGTCTTGAAGATGTTGCAGCCTTCATGGTAGCAGCATTATCTTCCGACGATCTTAGAAAAGATAAAATCCTAGTCGGGGGACCAGAGACTTTAGTGGGTGATGAGGTTGCTGAAAGGTTTACTAAGGCTCTTGGAAGAGAAATAAAGTTTTCGAGTCTCAAGCCTAAAAATTTTGCAGCTTCAATGAGTAAATTAATTACTGGATCGGAAGATTACGAAGAAGTTTCAATTTATGGAGGTATGGCTGCTTTTTATAGTTGGTATAATGAACAGGATCCCTCTCCTTTAGCTGTGGATATGAATTATCTTTATAAAGAGCTAAAGATTAAACCTACTTATTTCGAAAATTGGATAAAGCAACATGATTGGGATAATATATAAGTATTACAACTAATATTGAGCCAATCAGCATGAGTTTATTCTTAAATGTGATTATACGTGAGGTTAAAGAAAATGATAGAATCTAGAACACCTGTTCTAGTTGGGTGCGGGCAAGTTACACAGAAGATCAATAACCCAATGGAGGCTAAAGATCCTATAGAATTAATGAAAGATGCTTCTGAAATAGCTCTAGAAGATACCACTATTGCTGATCTTTCATCACATATAGATTCTATAGTTACCGTCCGGTTTGTATTTGATTCGGGGGCTGGTAGGAGGCCCCCTTTTAGTATTTATAAAAATCCCCCTAAATCACTTGCTGATCGTTTAAATATTAAGGATGCTAAAACATTTTATGGGCCAACTGGTGGCAATACACCACAATATTTAATTAATATTACAGCGGAAAAAATTACTAAAGGAGAATTAGGTGTAGCATTACTTTCAGGAGCTGAATGCTTTTCTACAATGCGAAAAGCTTCCAGAATGGAGCTAAAAACTGGTTGGGGGGAGGACCCTGGGGGCAACAGGATAGATTTAGGTTATGAGAAACTTGGGGGTACAGAAAATGAAATGAAACATGGCATTCTTTTGCCGGTAAACGTTTACCCTCTTTTTGAAAATTCGATAAGAGGAGAAAAAGGCCATTCAGTTGAAAAACATCTACAATATCTCGGAGATTTAATGGAGCCCTTTACTAAGGTTGCTAAAGGACATCCTAATGCATGGTTCCCAACACACAGATCATCAAAAGAAATATCAGAAGTTACAAGAGCTAATAGATTTATAGGGTTTCCTTATACTAAATATATGAATGCTATTATGGAGGTTGATCAGGCAGCCTCAATTATTATGATGAGCGAAGATAAGGCAAACGAATTAGGAGTCCCAAAAGAAAAAAGAGTTTATTTACATGGGTGTGCTGATATTAATGAGGTTTGGAATGTAACTGAAAGACCAGAATTACATTCATCTAAAGCTATCAGACTAATGGGGAAAAAGGCTTTAAGTATGGCCAAATGGACTATAGATGAGATTGAGTATTTTGATCTCTATTCTTGTTTTCCTAGTATGGTTGAGTTAGGAAGAGAAGCATTAAATATTAATCCGAATCGAGATATTAATCTTACAGTTACCGGAGGTTTACCTTATTTTGGTGGGGCAGGTAATAATTATGTAATGCATTCTGTAGCAACGATGATGAATGAATTAAGAAAAAATCAGGACTCAAAAGGACTTTGCACCTCGAATGGTTGGTATGCTACTAAACATGGAATTGGTCTATATTCTTGTGAGCCGTTTGAAGGATTATGGGAAAGGGAAGATCCAGAAAAGTATCAAAAAGAAATAGATAATATGAAAAAACCAGAGGTTGACGAAAAACCAAAAGGAAAGGCTTTGATTGAGACTTATACAGTAGCCAATGGTAAAGATGGTCCGCAAATGGGTATAGTTATAGGGCGTTTAAAAGAAAATAATAAAAGATTTATAGCTATTACCCTGGATGATAATGATTTAAGCATTATGATGAAAGAAGAATGCTTAAATAGAGATTGTTCGGTCACTCAGGATGATAAAGGTTTAAGTATAGTTTCTCTGAATTCATGAGCAAGGTTTTTTTAATTAGACACGGTCAGGCTGAGGATGGCTGGACTTCAATAGATCCAGGATTAAGTGAAACAGGAATACACCAATCAAAGAAACTCTCTGAGAAAATAAATAAAATGATAACTGGTAGAGAAGCCGTTGTTTCGAGTCCACTAAAAAGATGTCTGGAGACTGCCAACATATCCTTAGCCAAATTAGATGTTAATATTAGCATTGATAATACATTTGCAGAATTGCCGTCCCCTATTTCTGATTTAAATAAAAGGGTGGTATGGTTAAAAAGAGTACTACCTTTAACTTGGGAAGAGTTGGAAAATGATCCTGTTTCAGCGTCATCATGTGTTAGTTACAGTAGTTGGAGGGAAGATGTCATCAGATCTTTATTAAAATTGAAGGGAGATAGCATCATATTTAGTCATTACGTCGTCATCAATTCAATTATTGGTTGGGCATTAAATAGCAACAAAGTTGTTAATTTCAATCCTGCTAATTGTTCAATTACTACATTAGAGATAAACAAAGGTAAAATTAGCATATTATCATTAGGTGATGAAAATCTATCAAAAGTTAATATATGAATAAGTTATTATTAAATAAAGAAACTACGTATCTAATTGATAAAATGGCTGTTGATGAAGGAGTCTCCCTTTCAGATTTAATGGAAACTGCTGGAAAAAGATCAGCCGAAATAATTATTAACGAGATAGTTCCTAAAATTAAAAATTTTAATAAGAAAATTTATGTCATATGTGGCCCTGGAAATAATGGCGGGGATGGTTTTGTAGTAGCTAGGTATCTTAAGGAAGAAGGAATTTCAATAAGGATTCTTTCTCTAAATTCGGAAAAAGAATTGAATAATGTTGTTATGCAAAAGCTTAAAGATTTAGATACAGAGCTAGAAAATATTGGGGAGATATCTTTTAGTGAAGCCGATGTAGTCGTTGATGCCATTTTTGGTGTTGGAATTAACCGACCAGTTAATAAGAATTATGTCAAAGTTTTTAGAGAAATTAACAAAGAATCTAAACTAATTGTATCTTTAGATATTCCAAGCGGTGTTGATATTGACACTGGATTGTTAATGCCAGAGGCTATAAAGGCTGATCATACTATTACTTTTGTATACCCGAAGTTAGGTCATTATTTGTTACCAGCTAAGAAATATGTAGGAAACATTCATGTAGTTGATATAGGCATCCCAATAAATGTTACTTCTAAGATTGAAAATGGATATATGTTTCATCTCAATTCTCCTGACTATTGGATTTCTGACTTCAAGTGGCCAGCGGAAGACGATCATAAGTATAAAAGAGGTCACGTTCTAGTTCAATCCGGTCCAGAATCCTCTACAGGCGCAGCAAGATTAGCTGCAATTTCCGCCTTGAGAATAGGAGCAGGTGCGGTAACATTATCTTCAAGTCGTGAGGCTCTAAACGTTAATGCGACTCACCTAACTTCGGTGATGATTAAAGAAATTAATAATTCTGAAGAATTTTTTAATTTTTTAGATCAAAAGAAAATTAATTCTCTAATTATTGGGCCTGGATGTGGGGTAAATCAATTTACAAAAGAGTTAACTCTAAATGCTCTAAATTATAAAATTTCATTAATTCTTGATGCAGATGCAATAAGCTCTTTTGAAGAAGAGTCTGTGGATTTTATAAAGGCATTAGAGTACTCAAAGGCTGATGTGATAATAACTCCTCATGAAGGCGAATTTAATAAAATATTTGGTAATCTTAAGGGTTCAAAGATTGAAAGAACAAAGTCAGCTGCCATAAAAAGTAAATCTACTGTAATCCTAAAAGGTAACGATACAGTTATTGCATCGCCTGATGGAGAGGTAATTATTTCAGACAAAACTTCACCTTTTCTTGCAACAGCCGGTTCAGGGGATGTTTTATCAGGAATTTGCGGAGGTCTGACAGCTCAGGGTATGAAAAGCTTTAAAGCTGCATGTGCAGCACAATGGATTCATAGTTCGATTGGATTAATTGCTGGGCCTGGTCTAATTGCAGAAGATATGATTTCAATTATTAAAGATGATGTTCCTGATATTTTGATGAGAATTTATACCAAATAAAGGATATTTATTAAGTTTATATCTAGATATTCCTTCAATGTACTGTTATTAGACAGATTGTATTTTTTGCGGGCGTGGTGGAACTGGTAGACACGCAGGTTTTAGGTACCTGTGCCGCAAGGCGTGGGGGTTCGACTCCCTCCGCCCGCACCAAATTTAAGAGAGATATTTATGAAAGTTAAAGAAAAAAAAAGTAAAGGTCTAAAAAGGGAATTTTCAATTCAAATTGAATTCAAAGAAATAAGTTCCTTACGTGCAACAAAATTAAAAGAAATTGCCTCAAAGTCTAAGATTTCCGGATTTAGACCCGGAAAAGTTCCAATTAGTCATGTAGATAAGATGTATGGAAAAGATGTAACAGTTGAGGCCATAGAAGAAAAGGTTTCTGAAACATCTAGAGCTGTTCTTGAGGAAAGGGGTTTAAGAGCAGCAGTTTCTCCTCAAATAAATATGAATAAGGAGATGGAAAAAATTATCAGTAGTGAGGAAGACGTCGAATATACTATGTCATGCGAAGTCTTGCCAGATATAGAAATTATAGATTTCAAGAAAATAAAATTAGAAAATCCAGTAGCAGAACCTCAGAAAAAAGATATTGACGATGCTTTGACATATATGTCAGAACAAAATCCAGACTACACGAAACCAAAAAAGAAAAGAGTGGCTAAGGATTTGGACAAACTTAATATTAATTACGTAGGCTTAATAGATGGTGAAAAATTTGAAGGTGGTACAGCAGATAAAGCCGATATTATTCTAGGATCGAAAACATTTATTGGAAATTTTGAGGAACAGTTACTTGGTGCTTCCGAGGGAGATAAAAAAAATATAAAAGTAAAATTCCCAGAGAACTATCAAAATAAGGATTTGGAGAATAAAGATGCTATTTTTGAGGTAGAAGTTAATGGTATTTATGAACCCAAAAATGCTAAAATTGATGACAATTTAGCTAAGAGGCTCGGCCAAGAAAACTTAGATGCATTAAAAGATACCCTTAGCGATCAAATTAAGAAGGATTTTAATCAAGCGTCAAGAATTCGACTTAAGGATAGTTTGTTTGATTATCTTGAAAAAAATCATAATTTTGATTTGCCAAGTTCCCTTGTTGATCAAGAGTATGATCAAATGTGGCATCAATTAGAACATCAGCTAGAAGAACAAAAAAAATCATTAAATGATTTAGAGTTGAAGGAAAGTCAAATTAAAAAGAATTATAAGGAGATTGCAGAAAAAAGAATTTCAATAGGGTTACTTATAGCGGAGATAGGAAGATTAAATAAAATTGAATTAGATAATAATGATATCAATATTGCTCTCCAAAATGAAATGCAAAGATATCCTGGCCAAGAAAATGAAATTATTAAATATTATCAAAACAATGCTGAAGCGATGAGAGGCCTCACTGCTCCTGTCTACGAAGACAAAGTAGTGGATTATGTTCTTAGTAAGGTTGATTTAAAAGATAAAAAAATAACTAGAGAAGACCTTTTTGAAACGAAAAAAGATATTTCACAGAAGACAAATACTAAAAAAAATACAAAAAAGTCTGATAAAAACAAAGAAAAAAAGTAATATAAGATATTATCATAAGTTATTGAAATAACTATATTAAATTATATCAATACACTTCTCTTTATAATAAAACTCTTGGCATATTAATAGAATTAACCCATATATGAAACAGACAGGTTAGAAAATGACAGATAAAATAAGACATACAGATGCTAATCTAATTCCTATGGTTGTTGAGCAAACTAATAAAGGAGAGAGAGCTTTTGATATTTATTCTAGGTTATTGAGGGAAAGAATAGTGTTTGTTACTGGTCCTATTGAAGATTATATGGCAAGTGTTATTACAGCTCAATTGCTATATCTAGAAGCAGAAAACCCAAAAAAAGAAATTTCAAT
>Ga0066372_10001080_pt1 | contig 10801 bp, 8 predicted proteins | sample Knorr_S15_td_250_FD_77011 | JGI IMG/M metagenome (GOLD analysis project Ga0066372, IMG submission 77011) | Marine microbial communities from Southern Atlantic Ocean transect - Knorr_S15_td_250_ad_251m_LV_A | ecosystem: Environmental > Aquatic > Marine > Oceanic | place: Southern Atlantic ocean... | reverse complement strand
GATAGTATGACGGTCTCAAGGGCGATTGAGGTCATGATTCCATTGAACATGGCCAGAGCCATAATCATCATCGGACTCCATCCGGAGTCAGTGAATACAAACTGGAAAGCTGCTATGGTTCCGAAATCGCCAATGCTGCAACCGATTAGGCACCACTTCGTGTTGTTTGCAGATTGCCTCCATACACTATTGTCCCGCCAACTGAATTCTTCTCCCTGGCCATCTACAGTATAACCAACCGAACGAACAGCTTCCGTCAGCAGACTCTCCGAAACCCCAGAGTGCTCGATTACAGCCCTACTATCCTCGTGTATCACGACCGCCGAAGCCACACCTGATACTTTCTCTAAGGCAGCGCGTACACGCTCAGCACAACCCTCGCAGGTCATTCCACCGACATCGAGGTTAGTCGTCTCTGTCACTGTTGTCAACTCGATGTCGGAGGCATTTGAAACCTTGCAAAGAAGAATATTCTTCCCACTAATCAACCCCCTCAAGTTCAAGACAAACTAATTGGCCGCTTGCTCCATGGGCGTACCTAGTCCTCCCGGTGATCTTGACCCAGTCGCCCTAGAGGTGGCCATGATGCAAATCTGGGAAGATGAAGGGACGTTTTCCAAATCTATCGAATCACGTCGAGATTCCGATTCCCCATTCACTTTCCTCGAAGGACCCCCCACAGCCAACGGTAGGCCAGGGATTCACCACGTCATCTCTAGATTGTTCAAGGATTTGGTTTGTCGTTGGAAAACTATGGAGGGCCATATCGTGGAGCGCAAAGGGGGGTGGGACACGCACGGACTCCCTGTGGAAATTGAGGTTCAGAAGAAACTTGACCTTATGTCCAACGAGGCCATTGAGGAATTCGGAATGGAGTCTTTCAATCAAAAGTGCAAAGAAAGCGTCTGGACCTATGAGGAAGCCTGGAGAGAGATGACAGAACGCATGGCCTTCTGGATCGACATGGACAATCCCTATGTAACGCTACATGACGAGTATATCGAATCCGCATGGTGGTCTCTAAAGCAAATGTTCGACAAGGGCCTGCTCTTCCGCGGCCACAAGGTTCTGCCATACTGCCCCCAGACGGGCACCAGCTACTCCACCCACGAGGTCTCGCTGGGCTACAAGGAAGTCTCGGAGCCTGCTGTATACATCAAGTTCAGATTGATCGACGAAGATGCCTCCATCCTCGCTTGGACCACCACTCCATGGACACTTCCGGGCAATGTTGGGCTAGCTGTCGGCCCCGATGTCACCTACTGCCGAATCCGTATCACAGAACTGCCTGCAGGCTCTTGGGAAGGTCGTGGTGGGGCTGAGGTTGGAGAGGAGATAATCCTCGCCAAGGATCTACTCGCAGATGTCCTACGCCACCAAATTGAGATTATCGACGAGTTTCCTGGCTCACAACTGATTGGCAAGGCCTACCACCCCCTGTTCCCAGACGCAATAGAGCGAGGCGAGTCAAATGCAGCATGGACCGTTGTCGCCGCTGACTTCGTCACTACTACTGATGGAACCGGCGTAGTTCACACTGCGGTGATGTACGGCGAGGATGACTACCGACTGGGAATGGAAATCGGGTTCCCTGCCCAGCACACTGTGGGGATGGATGGGGCGTTCGTCGAGGGCGTTCACGAACTTCTAGATGGTCGATACGTCAAGGACTGCGACGATGATATCATCAATCTCATTGATGAGCAAAATCTGCTTTACAGGGAGCATACTTACACTCACGACTATCCCCATTGCTGGCGAACGGACCACCCACTGCTATACTACGCGATGGACAGCTGGTTCGTCAGAATGACTGCCGTTCGAGATCAGATATTGACTCACAACGCCAGCGTAGAGTGGGCCCCCGAATGGACTGGAACGAAGAGGATGGGTGAGTGGTTGTCTAACATCAAGGATTGGGCGATTAGCCGCGAACGCTACTGGGGAACCCCAATCCCAGTCTGGATCTGTCAGGATTGTGGACACGAACATTGCATTGGCAGTATTGAGGAGATGACCTCGATGACGACCAAATCATCCCCAGCACCGCCTGAGTTACACAGGCCCTTTGTCGACGAAGTGAAACTGCACTGTCCAGCAGAGGGATGCTCAGGCGAAATGAATCGCGAGCCCTACGTCATGGATTGTTGGTTTGATTCTGGCTGTGCCTCCTTCGCTCAGTGGCACTACCCCTTCGAAAATGATGACAGGTTTGCTGGGTCATTCCCAGTTGACTACATATGTGAGGCTGTAGACCAAACTCGAGGTTGGTTCTACTCGCTTCTAGCAGTAGCAACTACGGTGTTCGATGAGCCCTGCTTCCATCGCTGTCTTTCTCTAGGACACATTCTGGACAAGGAGGGCAAGAAGATGAGCAAGTCCAGAGGCAACGTAGTCAACCCCTGGGATCACTTCAACAAGGAGGGTGCAGATTCCATTCGCTGGTACATGACCACCCAGAGCGCACCGTGGTCCCCGACCAACTTCGATTCCATCGGGGTGCGCGAGGCGTACGCGAAGATGTTCCTGACACTTTGGAATGTCTATCGTTTCCACGCCGACTACGCAGCTCTGGACGGATTCGATGCTGACGACGAATCGACCTTCGTCCCGATTTCAGAGCGCAGTCCGTTGGACAGATGGATTCTTTCCAAGGCCACCTCGATGGCAGATAACTATCATGATAACTTCGTTTCCTGGGACTTCCACAAAGCCGGCAGAGATCTCGAGACCTTCGTGGTCAATGATCTCTCTAACTGGTATGTGAGACGTTCAAGAAGGCGTCTGTGGGAAGAGGCAGATAGTACCGATAAGCGGGCATGCCAGCATACATTGCATGAGGTGATTCTGCTCATCTGTCGCCTCATGGCCCCGGTCTCCCCATTCATACCCGACGAGATTCACCGTAGCCTGACTGGGTCTTCCGTACACTTATCTGACTGGCCACCTGGATCGTCATTAGTCGAACGCACACTTCCTGCACGGGATTATGCAATCGAACAGGAGATGTCCACAGTAAGGGCATTGGCCGAGGCCGGAAGGCGCATTAGAGTAGAGGCAGTTCGCAGACAGAGGTTGCCTTGCCGTTCTGGTTGGGTAGTGGGGGGTCCCGACCTCTCGCAGTTCCACGAAATCCTAGCCGAGGAGCTCAATGTCGAGGTTCTAACAACCGAGGAAGACTTGGATACTTTCCAGAAGATCGTTCTAGCGCCAAACCGCAAGGCTTTGGGGGCCAAGTGCCGCGCCGACCTCCCCTCTGTTCTGGCTCAGCTCGACCTTGCCGAACCAGAGGCCCTGTTATTGGAGATAGAGGCAGGAATCGCTGCTCTCGCAGGGTACGAGATTACCTTCGATGACATCGAGGTCCGGCGAGTGGAGAAAGACGAATTCGCCGCCAAAACTCTTACCCATGAAGATGGAGATGTTTCAATAGTTCTGGATATGTATATCGATACAGACCTTCTCTCAAAGGGTCTTGCTAGGGATATAATCAGGCATGTGCAAGCCAAGCGCAAGGAAATGAATCTGGATATGGAGTCGAAAATTGAACTTTCTGTGTGGGTTGAGGGACTGGAACTGGCGAATGACGAGTGGGAGCACGTGAAGTCCGAGACCCGTGCAGGCAACGCCTCGTTGAATGAGGGCGATGTCCATAATGACGCCGAGAACTTCAAGGTCGACGGCACTAGTGTTATGTTCTATCTTTCGTAACCGAAAGTTTCGAAGTCCTTCCTGTACCTATTGTGAATCATTTCCTTCACGTTTTCAGTTAGCAACTCCTCGTCACCGACCCGTCTAGACTTGTTGAGTTTCTTCAACTCTGCAAAACCGTATCGTTCACGAATCTTTCTGTAGTCTTCTGGTAGATTCTCAACCTTTCCTATATGGTCAATTCTAGATCCTCGAGAAAATACAATTCCGCATTGCGACTTGAAATGTCTGTCACACAAGAAGTCAGGCAAGCGCGAAACCTTCCTGACGAAATCCTCGAAAGAATCGTCAACACTGAGGTATCCGAACAAGTAGTGGGTGTAGAGGAAAGACTCACGCTGCTTTACGAATTTATCTTTGTAACAGGAAATTAGGCGGTCATAGGGATTCCTAACGTAGGTGAATGAAAAGTAAGAGCGCTTGGATCGAGGAATCTTCTTTTGTGATAAATTCCGAGTGTGGTAGTGTATCGAGCGACCCTTAGGAAATTCCCCCGCCATGGAGGTCTTGATAGAGGAACAAGCTGACTTCGCTACGCTTGCATACACCAACTCATTGTGATCCATAATGAAGAAATCAGAAGAATCAAGGTTGCCGTGAATAATTAAATGGCCAGTGTCCCTGATGAATTGGTAGAGATTTCCGAGAGTAAACCTCATCGAAATTCCTCAGTGATTATGTCCTACCATGTACAAATTGGCTATGGGCGCGTATGACAGCGGGATGAGCATCTCTACGCCGAACAGGGGATCCGGGTCAGTCGAGTCGTGATAGGCGATGAAAGCTCCACCATCTGGCAGTATCCCCATACTGGCAAAATCGAATCTGATTTCGTTGCCAGCCCCTGAAGTCGAATCCAGATCCCCTAGGCCCAAGTAAGTCAACATGTCCGGCTCTAGGTTGTTTGAGAAGTCCCGAACATGCCATGAAATGTCGACGTCAGGACCCTCCGCGCTCTGATATCTCACGTTCAGGACGAACAGATCGTGCACTCCGTTGGAATGGAACTCCCACTCCTCGATTTCTGTGGCCTTTTCAGAAAGATTGTAGGTTTGGTTCTGCCAAGTTTCACCCCCGTCCCAAGATAGCATATGCTTCAAAACGGTCTCCGATGCACTAACACAATGCAAAGCGGTAGAAGAGTCGAAAGCGCAGTATTGCGAGGGTAGCGAGGAACCATTCATTGTAGTCCCAGTCCACCAGTTTAGCGAGGTGTCCAGATAGGCGTCGCTACCGTCAATGAAGTAGCTCGGGAAGTACAGTCCACCCGAAGGAACAGGAAAAGCCCTCATCTCCTTGTGGGGCTTGGTGAAATCCCATTCAGGTCCTAGGGCAGCGGGGTCGAGATCAACCTCCATCAAATCCAAGTTTTCATCCCTGTCTGGGAAATCGAAGTAGTCGTAGTTCAGTCCATCGGTGGACAGCTGTCCACCGATGTTCTGCACCTGATGCCAAAAGTTTGAGATGACTAGGCTGGCCCAAGGTCCATTACCATATAGTCCCCCATTTATTGGACCAACCACCTCAACCTGCCAGGACCTGTCGTAGAATGGTTCAGGGGTCCTGTTGAAGCACCAACTCCACTCTTCGTCCTCAGCATCGTAGAAGAACGCGTAGAACTGGTCAGCCCCGCTTGAGCTGGGGTAGGGGAACCAACCCATGGAAATCAGATCTCCGTTGGTGGCTTGCACGATGCTACCTTCTCCCAATCCCTCTTGACCAGGCACCGTAGGTTTGGGCTCCATGCAACCAAACTGCGAGAAGATACTCGGCAGATACTCTTGCCAGGTGTGTCCACGGTCCTCCGACCATGTCGGGTACTCTCCGCCGAAGTTTAGGATCCATCCCTCTTTGGTTGCTGCAAGGTAGTGCTCACAGCAGTTTCCACCGTGTTCATTGCCATATACAGTCCAAGAGGAATTCCCCCAAGTCTCGTTATTGTATGGGTGGGCTACTGTGAAATTCCGGTAATCTTCGTAAGTGCTTGGAGGGTCTATGAGGTAGTAATCCAGATCCCAAGGCAGGACATTCCCTTGAGTCTGACTTTCTTCGATGCATCCTGCCAGTGTAGTTATGATAGCCATCGAAATCGCGGCCAGCGTACGGGACACCTCCGAAGATGGCATGTATACTCCGTATCATCGGAGATATATCGCACTTTCACAAATTTGTCCACGGTATGAATAGACTAATCGAGCCTCCAAGTCGGCCCATCCGGCCCATCTTCGACCACAACTCCCATTCCAGTAAGCTCATCTCGTATCTCGTCCGCTCGACCCCAGTCCTTCTCCGCTCTAGCAGTTTCTCTCTCAACCAGAAGCTCCTCGACGCGAGGGGACACTTCAGCGCTTGCTAAACTCTTCTTCTCCATTGACAAGAGGACATCTTCATCGTCGGGCAATAGGCCCAAGGTTCCGCCTGCAAACTCGGAAATCCAACTCACACAGGCAGCGATTTCATTTCCAGAATCTCCTGAATCCAGAAGAGCACGCAGGTGTCTAGCCACCGATTGAACCTCCACCAGAGCCACTCGGGTGTTGAAATCGTCATCCATTCCTGCCTTCAACCTCTTAGTGGATTCTGCAAGCTCGTCATAACCTTCCCATTCACCGGTTCCTCCCAATTGGAGGCCTTCACCATAAACACTAACAAGCCTTCCATGATGAATCTGTGAGTCATCAATCATGACTGAGTTGAAATCAACTGGTTGTCGGTAGGGAGCATTAATCAGAGTGTATCGTAATACTAGTGGATCGACCTGTTCCAAGGCATCTCCAATGGTCCAGAAATTTCCTAGTGATTTACTCATCTTATCTCCATCTACGTTAATCATGCCATTGTGTATCCAGTACTGGACCACAGGTTCGTGACCCAGGCAGCACTCGGACTGGAATATTTCAGCTTCGTGATGTGGGAATAGGAGGTCAGACCCCCCGCCATGGATGTCGAACTTCTCGCCTAGGTGCTTAAGCGACATTGCCGAGCACTCGATATGCCATCCAGGTCTGCCAGCGCCCCAGGGACTTTTCCATGAAGGCTCATCCGGTTTGGACATCTTCCACAGCGCAAAGTCTCGGTGATCGCGCTTCCCTGAACCCGTGTCTTCAACACGACCACCCGCACCAGCCCTGACCATCTCAAGGGTCTGTCCGGTAAGTTGCCCGAACTTCTCAGGAGCGGTGTCAATCTCGAAGTAAACCCCGTCTTCGGCCACGTATGCGTGTCCACTTTCGACTAGAGTAGAAACCATATCGATGATTTCAGGAATGGTTTCGGTAACTCTTGGATAGGCATCGGCACGGATTACATTCATCGCATCCATCACGGTGAAATATTCTGCAATATATCGGTTGGCAATCTCTAGGAAGTCAACCCCCTCTTCGTTGGCTGCTGAAATTATCTTGTCGTCAACATCAGTGAAGTTGGTGATGTAATTGACCTCGAAACCACTCTTCCGCAGCCATCTGACTATTATGTCGAAGGATATCGCCTGCCTTGCATGTCCGATGTGGCTGGAGGAGTAGGGGGTAATTCCACAGGCATAGAGCCCGACCTTACCCTCCTCGAGAGTGACTAGCTCTCGCTTCGATCTGGAGCGAGTGTCGTGTATCCTCAGTGCCATTGACCCTATTGCGTGGCCTTCCTGACATCAACCCCTCGCCGCTTCGACGAGCCCCGAGTACAGTACGTCATGCCCTATTCGTTCCGGGTGCCACTGAACACCCAGACAGAATCTCAAGTCTGTTCTCTCAACTGCCTCAATCAGACCGTCGTGCTCGGCTATTGCCGTAACTGCCAACTCTCCTGCATCGGCGACGCCCTGGTGATGGGTAGAATTGACTGTAATCGAGGTCCCCATCAGTCTGGCCAGCAGGGATTCTTCCTTCGCAGCGACCCCATGCTCTGTCGATACGCCGTCGAAGCCGCCATGCCCCTCGTGTCCAGGAGTAGTTTCGAGGTGTTGGTGCAGATGACCTCCGTGCATCACGCTTAGCATCTGCATTCCTCTGCACACTCCTAAGATTGGCATGTCACAATCCATGGCCCCTTTGATTAGTTCCATCTCAGTCCCATCCTGCTCGGTTGAGTATCCCACGGACATGGGTCCCGATTCTTGGCCGTAGGACTCGGGGCAGATATCGGGACCACCAGAGACTACCAGTCCATCTATCCCTTCGAGAAGACGGGTCATGTTCCCAGCAGGTGGGATAATCAAAGGCGTCCCACCTGCCCTGTCAATCATAGAGACATAGGCAGAAGGGAGTATTGCAGCATGCCGGTGCCAGTTGCCGTAGACGGTTTCACGCATGAAGCAGGTGATACCAATAATGGGGCGCATTCAAACACCCGAAGATTCTCTCTGTATTCTGGCGTGTCTGAACGAACCAATTCCCACTATCGTGAAGGAAATCCCAACCTGAAGAAGTAGAAGGTGTGAAATTTTCGCAAGTATGGACATCTCAGAAAAATCAGCGAATATCCTAGCTCCTCCTAGGGCCATAACTAGCGCTAGAACCATCGATCCGTGCATGTAATGGTGCCTGTTCTCACCGTCCCTCTCAGACAAAACTCCCAACACGAGCATAGGCAAACCCATAATCGCTGGAATCAGGGCAGTAATGGACGGTGGATTGGCACTTTGCACGAAGTAGGAGAAAACTCCCCATGCAATGAGTATCGCACCGTTAACCTTGGCGAATCTCGGAATGGTCATTCCGAATACTCTGAACTCGTCGCCCATGCAATCGCCATCAGCAATTTCTATTTGATGTCCACGGGTACTTTGGTTCCGGAGTGAATCTCGCTATCACGCTTCTGAATCTGCTCCCAGAGCAGTTCGGAAATGTCCATGACATCCATTTCAGACCCCACAGCGTTCAGGCCGTCATTGACCATGATGGAGCAGAACGGACAGCCCACGGCAACGGTGTCACAACCGGTTTCGGAGAGCTCCTTGGCGCGAATAACGCTGACTCTCTTGTCAGCATCCTCCTCCATCCACATCTGGGCACCACCTGCCCCGCAGCAGAAAGAGTCCCGACCGTGGTTCTCGGTCTCAACGTCGACGCCACTAATAACTCTCCTCGGCTCTTCGACAATGCCACCTATGCGACCGAGGTAGCAAGGGTCATGATATGTGATACTACGTTCGTTCTTCTCAGTGACCTCATTGTAGTATGGCAACCTCCCCTCCTCCTGCAGTTTTGCCAGAATCTCCGAGTGGTGGAAAACCTCTAACTCCGCACCACCGTAGTCTGCATATTCCTTGCCCAACGTGTGGAAGCAGTGCGGGCAGGAGGCGACGATTCGCCTAACACCCAGTTCCTGAAAGGTCATCATATTGGTTTCCGCAAGCATCTGGAAAAGATACTCGTTGCCTGCCCTGCGGGCGGGGTCACCCGAGCATCCCTCCTGCATGCCTAGGATACCGACATCTAGACCCGCCTTCTTTAGCAACGAGATTGTCGAGCGTGCTACCTTCTGATTTCGCTCGTCGAAACTAGCTGCACAGCCTACGAAGTAGATGTACTCAGCCGGCTCGCCCACCTTGACGTCCAGATCGGCAGCCCAGTCTGCGCGCTCATGCGCGCCGAAGCCGTACGGGTTGGACGCAGACTCGATGTTCCCCATCGCCGTGTTGAGAACCTCGGGGTACTCCATCGTCTCCATCATTGCGTTGCGGCGCAAGTCTGTCAACTTGGGTACATGCTCGATATATAGCGGGCAGACATCGACGCAAGCGTTGCAGGTTGTACAAGCCCATACCGCCTCTTCTGTGATTCGTTGCATCATCGTCTCTTCAGGTTGCTTGCCCGCGAGTAGTATGGGGGCGTGCTCGTTAGCGTAGTTGCGCACGTCGTGTATGACCTGCATCGGGTTGAGCCCCTTGCCTGAGGCGTAGGCCGGGCAGACATCTTGACATCGGGCGCAAGAGGTGCACGACCACCCGTCGATGAGTTGTCTCCAGGTGTAATCCGTGTAAGAACTGACTCCGAATGAGTCTATCTCCAAATCTTCCAGTGGGACCGCACTGCCATCATCGCCGATAGCAAGTGGACGCATCTTTCCAACTGGACCCGCGTCATGGAAGAACACGTTTGGCACAGCCATAACTAGGTGCATGTGCTTTGACAGGGGAATCAAAATGAAGAAGACACAAATGGATAGCATGTGAACCCAGTAAGCTGCAACAACCGTTGAGTCGGCCAATCCAATTCCGGCGACCAAGTAACCAATCGGCTCCCAGGTGCTGGATGGGCTGTGAGATGATTCTACAACGAACGACGTGACTGTAATTGAGAAGATTAGCAAGAGAATTACGTTCCCCTCCAGCTGCGACTCATCCTTGAGTTTCTCAGGTGTGAATACGATCCTGCGGATGAGGGCAGGGACACACCCGATGAACGCCATGGTGTAGCCTAGCTCTACCATGCCATTCCACGGTCCGTACAGAAGATCCGGGAGAATGTGGTCCGAGAAGGCGTTGGCAGTGGCCAAATCGAACATATCAGAGGCCAGCATCAGGAAACCCCAGAACATCAAGACATGCATGGAGCCAACCACACGGTCTCTCATCACCTTCTTCTGTCCGAGCCAACCCTCTAGGAACTCCCTAATTCTCCATATCCAGGAGTCGAACCTGTCGTCTGGAGCCCCCAGCATGACCAGTCGTGTGGCCTTCTGGACTTGGTAGACGAAGAAGCCTATGGAAAGACCGCCTATGAAGAGCAGAATATGCCATCCCTCAAGCGGCCCGTAAGTCTGTAACAGGGGGTGATCCATCTATCTACCTCAAGTTAGGATGCGCTCAGTTCGCACGGAGCAACAACTCGCCCTTCAACCAACCGCCGCATGAATAGAACCCAACACTCTTGGCCTCTAAGCGCAACGGTGCGTCATGGCGAGCGCCTTCGCCCCAGGGAAGTGCATTCTCTTCGGCGAGCACGCCGTAGTATTCGGCTATCCTGCCGTTGCCGTGGCTATCGAACAAGGAGTCCATGCCGCCGTTGAGGACTCATCGGAATGGACACTGGAGGGAATTCCCTTCGACCCATCACGCCACCCCCATATCACTCACATCATCAAGGAG
>Ga0066372_10001078_pt1 | contig 10803 bp, 10 predicted proteins | sample Knorr_S15_td_250_FD_77011 | JGI IMG/M metagenome (GOLD analysis project Ga0066372, IMG submission 77011) | Marine microbial communities from Southern Atlantic Ocean transect - Knorr_S15_td_250_ad_251m_LV_A | ecosystem: Environmental > Aquatic > Marine > Oceanic | place: Southern Atlantic ocean... | reverse complement strand
TATGAGTGATAATTTGAACAGTTCTATTGACCGCTTGTTTAAAAGCACATCAAAGCTACTAAAACGCTTTAAGGAGCAGAAGGGAATTATTGATGCTTATATAAAAAAAGAAAGAAAATGGAAAGAGCACAAACTTCATAAGAATAATGAAATAAAGAAGCTTGAAAAAGAAATTAAAAAGCTTAAAACAACAAAGGAAAAAAATGAGCAATAAAGAAGTCCTTAATCTTAGAATAATGGGAAAAGATATTACTATTGTTTGCCCCCCCGAAGATAAGCCTGGTTTAAAGGCAGCTTCTGAGCTCCTAAATGAAGAAATTGATGCTATCCCGGATAAAGCCAATGCATTAATGCTTGCCAGTTTAAATTTAGCATTTAAACAAATGACAGGCTCATCACATAAAGAAATTGATAAAAAAACAAATGCTAAAATCGAACAACTATCTAAGTCTCTAGAAAAAGCATTAGATTAATCTTTTCACTATTATTTAATTTATAATTATTGTGACTGGTTCATTTGCCAACTTATCGAGATTCTTTGAACCGATAATTTATTAATAGGTGAATTTCCACTGCTGCTGTTGTGCAATACCTTTTGGGAGGCCTGATGCAGTATGAGTTTCACCACCTGGCCTTTCGGTTCAGGTAACGATAAGTAGCGGTGAATTGGTTGTTATGATATTAGAATTGTGAAAAAACAATTTAGACAATCTATTCTTAAGAAAAGGATATCCCTTAATAAAACAAGTTATAAAAAACGCTCTGAGAGAATTCAAGAAAATTTCCTTGCTGCCTTTCCAATACAAACATTTAAAACCATAGGCTTATACATGCCTTTCAACAATGAAGTAGACCTCGAATTATTAATAAAAGAAAATCAGGATTACAAAAATACAATTACCTTCCCGGTAACAAAACCAGGCGGCTGTCTGGAATTCATAGCTCCACCAGATGGGTGCGATTTTCGCTTAAATCAATTTGGGATCTTGGAGCCAACAAGCGGGAAAGCTGTAGCACCCGCTCAACATGACGCTATGATAATCCCAGCTATTGGGGCTGATAAAAACGGTTGTAGGATTGGTTTCGGCGGGGGCTATTATGATCGAACGTTTCATATTCTTGAAGACTCTATATATAAGCCTATCCTAATAGGTCTACTGTTTGAATTCCAAATGATTAATAAGGGCATTGGCGAACCCCATGACATAAAATTTGATTATATATTTTCAGAATCTTCTGAAAATTAGTTCTAAATAATTTGTAATTTTTCTACAAAATTATAAATATCATTCGAAAGAACTTCTGGGTTCTCTAAAGCAGCAAAATGTCCGCCTGGGTATATATTCCATTGCGCAATATTATAAATTTTTTCTGCCCAAATTCTTGGCGGTCTTGCTATTTCATCTTCAAAAATTGCGCCCGCCATTGGCTGGGTAACTTTATTTAAACTAAAGCCTAATGGGCCATTCTCATAATACAATCTAGCTGACGAGGTAATAGATTCTGTGAACCAATACAAAGAAATAATTGCTAATACTTCATCTAAAGGAACAACAAGTTGGTCCGACTCTTTGCTAGCCCAAGCATGAAATTTTTCTATTATCCATGCAGCTAATCCGACGGGTGAATCATTTAAGCTATATCCTATAGTTTGTGGTTTAGTGCTTTGAATTGCAAAATATCCATACCCTTTTTCTTGATACTTTTTGAAATTTTCCATTCCTTTTGCTTCTTCAGGAGTGACGCCCTCCATGGGATCATCTTCTTCAGAAGGAAATGCGAGAACTAAATTTAGGTGTAATCCGATACAATGATCAGGAAATAATTCTGCTATCCATTTTGAAATGGTCGCCCCCCAATCTCCACCCTGAACAACATATTTTTTATACCCCAAAGCTATCATCAATTCATGCTCTATTTTTGCTACTTCTTTAGAATTAATACCCAACTCTTTTGGCTTATCAGAAAAACCATAACCAGGAATCGCTGGGCAAACTACATCAAAATCTATGCCATTTCTACCCTTTGTTAAAAGGGGGATAATCTTTAAAAATTCTTGAATACTACCAGGCCATCCATGAGTTAATAAAAGGGGTACAGCATTTTTCGAATTAGATTTCTTATGCAGAAAGTGAATCTCCAAACCAGAGGTTGTTTTGTACTTAAAACTTCCAACGTCGTTTAATTTTTTCTCGTGCTCTCTCCAGTTAAAATCATTGCGCCAAACATTAATCGCATTTTCTAAAAAAGATTTTTTAGTACCAAGAGTCCACTTATAATCATTAATTTCATCAGGCCATCTCGTTAAATCAATTTTCTGGTGAAGTTGCTCTATATCCTTGTCAGGGACGTGTATTTTAAATTCTTTAATCATTATTTTAAGAACTCCTTATATGCACTATTTTCAGTTTCTTCAATGAAACTATAATCAAGTGATTTTAGGTGCTTGTCTAGGGCGGAAGAATCTTTGACTCTATCCTCAATGCCAATAAGAACATTTGCAAAAGCAGCTCCAAGATTTCTATAGTGAAATAGAGAGATATTCCATTTTGCTCCAAAATCTTTAAGAAACCCCACAAGAGCTCCTGGTCTAACAGGAAATTGACATCTAAATAATCTTTCTGAATCTTTCTCTGAAAAAATACTCTTATGGCCGCCAACCATGTGCCGCAAATGATCGTTTGAAATTTGATTTTTTGTTAAATCAGTAAATTTAAATTTATTATGAGAGAGTTTATGCTTTAGCTTTTTAAATGCTTCTTCATTTTCGGTTTTAATTCCAACTAGAACATTAGCTATAGATTGATCTGATAGTCTATAGTTAAATTCAGTAATTTGAGATCTACCAAAAATTCTAGAAAGTTTTAAAAAACTTCCAGGTTTTTCGGGGATCTTGATGCTTAAAAGTTTTTCTCTATTTTCTCCAACCTCTGAGCGTTCAACAATATAGCTTAATCTTTCAAAATTAACATTTGCACCGCTGCTTATAGCAAGCAATCTTTTATTAGAAATTTTGGAAGCATATTTCTTTAATCCCGCTAAAGCCAATGCGCCAGCTGGTTCTGATAAGACTCGCGTATCTTCAAATATGTCCTTTACAGCAGCACAAAGCTCATCAATGCTGACGGTGATTACCCCATCTACACATTCTTTAATTACATCAAAGTTATGTTTACCAATTTGCTCAACAGCGACACCATCTGCAAATAAACCAACCTCACGAAGTTTTACGCGCCTATCCGCCTTTAGCGCTTCAACAAGACAGGCTGAATCTTCGACTTCAACCCCATAGACTTTAGTTTTTGATTGCGTTTGGGCTGCCCAAGCACCCACACCCGCTAGAAGGCCCCCGCCCCCAACGGGTACAAAAATAACATCTAATGAATCGTCTTTATCAAAGATTTCTTTCCCAACTGTTCCCTGACCTGCAATTGTCATAGGATCATCAAATGCCTCAATAAATTCAAGTTTCTTTTCTTTGGCCATTTGAAAAGCTTTTTTTGAGGCCTGATCATAATTATCTCCAAAAAGATGTACCTTGGCCCCAATGCTCTTAACGGATTTGATTTTAATTTCTGGAGTTGTAACTGGCATTACAATCAAACATGGAATCTTTAATTTCTTACATGCATTAGCAACCCCTTGTGCATGATTACCCGCAGATGCTGTTAAAACGCCTAGTTTTTTTTGTTCCCGACTCAAATTTGCAATTTTGTTATATGCGCCTCTAATCTTAAAAGAAAAAACTGGTTGCATATCTTCTCTTTTAAGAAAAATTTTATTTCCTAGTTTCCCAGAAAGATTTGCAGCAAAAGTTATAGGTGTATTTATTGCAACATCGTATACTTTAGAATTAGAAATTAAATCTAAATATTTTTTTGAAAATTTAAAGGAACCTGTTTTTTTTATTTTAAATCGCATTTTAATAGCCCAATTACTTAAGTATTATACCCATAATGAACAACTCAAAATTAAATGCATCAGTTGAAGCTTGTGAATATATAAAATCAAAAATTGAACCAGAATCAATCATTGGTATTGGCACCGGATCAACGGTTAACTATTTTATAGATGAACTAGCAAAATTAAAACATCTATTCAAAGGTGCTGTGTCTAGTTCTGAAGACTCAACGCAGTTATTAACTAAATATGGGATTGAAATTTTTGAACTAAACGATGTAAATGAAATTCTTTTCTATGTAGACGGGGCTGATGAAGTTGACCCGTCATATAACCTCATAAAGGGTGGTGGTGGTGCCCATACAATGGAAAAGATTGTTGCCTCTGCATCGAATGAATTTGTTTGCATAGTTGACCCATCAAAATTAGTAGATAAACTTGGTGCCTTTCCCCTTCCCGTTGAGGTTCTGATAAAAAGCAGAAGTTTTGTTGCAAGAGAGATAGTAAAGCTTGGAGGAGTACCAAAATTAAGAGTTAACTTTATTACGGATCAGGGAAATCATATCTTAGATATCAAAGGATTAAACATTGCCAACCCCGAAGATCTTGAGAAAAAAATTAACTTAATACCGGGCGTGCTTGACAACGGAATATTTGCTAACTGCAAACCAAATAAAGTAATTGTAGGAGGGGGGGCTAAAGGAGCTGATTAATAGCAATTACAAGTCTTTCAGATTCGGGGGTAACGCTGGATTTATAGTGCTCAACAACATTCCCCTCTCTATCAATGAGATATTTTGCAAAATTCCACCTAGGCTCTTTCCCGCTTTCAGCAATTAATTGCTTATAAAATGGATGCGCCTTTTTACCTTTAACTTTAGAAGTTGCAAACATTGGAAAATCTACTCCAAATTCAGTATTACAAAATTCAACCACCTTAGACTCTTCTGAAAACTCTTGTTTCATAAAATCTCTAGAAGGAATACCGATTACAACCAACCCACTGTCTTTATATCTTGTATAAAGTCTTTGTAAACCTGCGTATTGGGGAGTATAGCCGCACTTACTTGCAGTATTTACGACCAAAACTACATTGCCCGAGTAATCACACAAATTCTTTTTATCATCAGAATCTAAAACTCTTAATGAATTATTCAAAACTCCGGAACAAGCATAAGATGGGATGCTTATAGATATTAAAAAAGTTGCCAAAAAAGCCACAAAGGAAGTTTTCATTTTAAAGATATTACACCACTGGCGTAATAGCGTAAATAGAGGAGCTGAATATTGCTACCAATATTACCAATTCAAGCCAGTCCATTAATTTGTTTTTCAATTAAAGCCTCCAATTAAGGTTGGGGGGGCTGTTGCCCCCCCTTTAAATTCCGAAGAATATATCAGCAAAAAGAACAGGGGAAATGGTTGCTGACAAATATTATTATATATAGTTATATAGTAATATCAAGATTTATTATAAATTAATATCAATTATTTATAAATATAATAAAAGTAAATAATAGTGATTATTTAGCCTACATATAGGATAAAAAGACTATATAATTACAGCTTATTTAATCAATTTATTCTTATATAACTATGACTAATCAACTAAAAGGGAAGGTTAACTATAAAATTGAAGGCAACATAGCGATTTTAGAGGTAGATAACCCTCCCGTTAATCCTCTTAGTAACGGTGTTCGTAAGGGATTAGCAGATTCAATCAATAAAGCAAATGTTGATGACGCAATTGAGGGTATTATTTTAACTGGTGCGGGGAGATCATTTATTGCTGGTGCAGATATTTCAGAGTTTGGACAAAAACCTGATGGCCCAGATCTTCATACTACATTAAGAGAGATAGAATTCAGCAAAAAGCCCATTATAGCAGCCATTAACGGAGCAGCCCTAGGTGGTGGGCTCGAAACAGCTTTGGTATGTAATTATAGAATTGCTACAAATAATGCAATTGTTGGGCTGCCAGAGGTAAATTTAGGGTTATTACCAGGTGCTGGAGGCACCCAAAGGTTACCAAGGTTAATAGGTCCATCTCAAGCCTTAAAAATGATGCTATCTGGCGCTCCTATTCCAGCTAAAAAAGCTTTGAATGAAGGGATAATAGATGCTATTTCTGAAAATTCACTAATTGAAGATGCTGTTTTGTTTTTGAAGGACAAACTTGGACAAAATTCTCATCCAAAAGTAAGGGATGATAATAAGAAAATTATTGAGGCAAGGGGTGATGACAATATTCTGGCAGAAGCAAAAGCATTTGCTGCTAAAACTAGGAGAGGCCAATTTGCTCCCAGCAAAATAATTGCTTGTGTTGAAGCTGCAATTAATGAAGATAATTTTGATGATGCAATGAAAAAAGAATCAGATTATTTTCTTGAATGTCTCGTTCACCCTCAACGAGAAGCAATGATTCATATTTTCTTTGGAGAAAGGGCAGCATCTAAAATCTCTGATATTCCAAAAGATACTACTCTTCATCAAATTAAAACGGCTGGAGTCATAGGTTCTGGAACTATGGGCGGAGGAATTGCAATGAATTTTGCTAATGCTGGTATTCCTGTATTGGTTCTAGACCAAGATGAAAAGAACCTTAACCGTGGTATTAAAGTAATAGAAAAAAATTATCAAATAATGGTTGATAGAGGTCGAATATCTGCTAAACAAAAAGATGCTGTCATGAGCTTAATTACACCAACATTAAACTATGAAGACTTAAGTGATATAGATATAGCCATAGAGGCTGTGTATGAGAACTTAGAGTTGAAACAAAAAATATTTAAAAATTTGGATGAGCAAACCAATAATAAAACAATACTTGCTTCAAATACATCTGGGTTAGATATTGATGCGATAGCTTCTGTAACTAAAAGACCTGATAAGGTAGTGGGTACTCACTTTTTTAGTCCTGCTAATGTTATGAGATTGTTAGAAGTTGTCAGGGGGGAAGCTTCATCTAAAGAAACTATGGCAACAGTTATGGCTTTAGGAAAAAAGATGAAAAAAGCTGCTGTAGTTTCTTTAAATGCACCTGGATTTATTGGAAACAGAATGCTGGCCGGTTATACATATCAAGCTAACATGCTGCTTCTAGAGGGTGCTTTACCAAACCAAATAGATAATGCGCTTGAGTCCTTTGGTATGAGTATGGGTCCTTTTAGGATGTTGGACCTAGTAGGACTAGATTTAGGTTGGAGAGCAAGAAAATTAGCTAAGATAAAATCACCTGTTACCGCTAAAATTTCAGACGCATTGTGCGAACTAGATAGATTTGGACAAAAAAATTCTAAAGGATTCTATAATTACTCTGAAGGATCAAGAGCCCCAAACCCTGCACCAGAAAATGAAGATATTTATAGAACAATATCTGAAGAGAACGGATTCACAAGGAGAGAAATTCCTGATCAAGAAATTGTTGATAGGTGTATTCTCGCCTTAGTGAATGAGGGCGCCCAAATCCTTTCCGAGGGGGTAGCCCAAAGATCAGGAGATATGGATATTGTCTATATTAATGGGTATGGCTTTCCTATATGGAGGGGTGGACCTATGTTTTATGCAAATAAAGAAGGTCTAACAGAAGTAGTAAATAAAATTAAAAGCTATGCCCAATTAGATAAAAATTTCTGGAAACCTGCAGCGCTATTAGAGAAACTAGCATCAGAATCAAGTATTTTTGGAGAAGCTCCTTCTGAAGATGCCAGAGAACCTAAATTAACGTTTAAAAAGGATATAACAGGTGTTTAGTACTAAATGTCTCTAAACCCCTATATCTACAAGGGTTTCAAGGGGAATTAGTTCAAATAACTCTATAACGTCGTGATTAAACATCCTAATGCATCCATGTGAAGCTTTTTGGCCAATTAAACCTTCTTCATGTGTGCCATGTATATATATGTACCTTTTAAAAGAATCTACCTTTCCTCCTCTATTGAAGCCTTCTTCTAAACCAGTTAACCACATGATTCTTGAAGTAATGTAATCATCAGCTGTATCAGTCTGATCATGAATAATAGTTGTTTTTGTTGGAACATGGTCACGACTTAAGAAATAGTTATATTTTTCGACATTTGTTCCAATTTTAGTCTTTATATTATGTTTCCCAAGCGGCGTTTTGAATGAATTTTCTGCCTGGCCTTCACCATAAACTGAACTAGAGATAGGATAACTTCTTATTATTCTATTATCCTCTAAAACATACATCCTTTGCTCCTCAATGCTTATTTTAATAACATATTCTGCTTGTAAAGGAATGCATAATAATATACTAAATAATGATAGATAACGCTTCATATAATGAATCTTAATATATAAGTTGAAAGTAGAACAATGAATGATAATAGAGGGATAATTAAATAACCTATTTCATAAAAAAAAGAATGGTTCTCTATACTAAAGATCTTACCTTTAATAACGCCACTAATACCTTTTGGTAATATTTCAACAATTGTTCCTTTATTATCTATAATTGCTGATATTCCATCAGAGGTGCCCCTTGCAACCCATTTATTTGCTTCTAGAGCCCTGGCTCTAACTATTTGCAAATGTTGGTATGGTCCATAGGAATCCCCAAACCATGTGTCATTGCTGATATTAACTATAAAACCTGTACCTTTTATTTCTTTTATAAAAGATAGAGGGAAAGCTATATCAAAACAAATTAATCCTAATATATTACTTTTATTTAGCTTAAATAGGGGTTGATTTGAATTACCAGGATTAACAGAAGACATGGGCATGTTAAAAAAATCTATTAGTCCCCTTAAAAAAGTTTCAAATGGAACATATTCACCAAAAATTACTAAATGCCTCTTCATATAGAATCTATCTTTTCCCAAAAATCCCATTGCATTAAATAGCTTGTCATCTTTATATACCCATGTTCCAGATAAAATTGGCGGTAATCCTTCGGTCAGGACACGAAAATTTTTCATATCATTGCTTGATTCCAAATATGGAAGAGGGGATTCTGGCCAAATTATAAGATCAGAGTTAGAAGCGTTGCGACTTAACTTTAATAAAGACTCTTCAATTGTATTTTTATAACTAGCTTGATATTTTTCAAAAGGATCTAAAGAAGGTTGAATTATTGCAACCTCTATTCCTTCTGAAAATTTATTATCTTTATAACTTAAATGTGGCAAAAATATTAGGCAAAAAATAATTCCTACGCTAAATAATTTAAATTCCTTTTGTGCATATGTTAAATAAAAAAATGAAGCAATAAAATAGATTAAAAACGAGCCCCCATATACACCCAGAATTGGTATAACGTTCTGACCAATGGTATCCATTAATACCAGCCCAGGGAGTAACCATGGAAATCCTCCTAACAACTTAAATCTTGTCAGCTCTATAAGTGTTAATAAACAAGAAAAGATAAAAGCTTTTACATAAAAATTCATTTTTATATTAAACAATCTTAACAATGTAGTCGGAGCAACAAATAACAAAGAAAGCAGCAAGCTCATAAATAATATGATTATTAAAGATACTATAATATTAGTATTTCCATAATAGTGAATGCTTACTATTAACCATCCAGCCCCCGCAATCCAATACCCCAGCCCCCATGCAATTGATTTTTTAAAAGCTGTAAAAATTGATGGTGAAGAAAGTACAGAATAAATTAATGTTGCATATGAAAGTACTATAAGTGGCTTAATATTAAAGGGACTAAAAGAGAGGGTGCTAATGGCGCCAGCCAAACCTAAAAATAAATAATTTAGGTATGTATATTTATGAAGAAGATTTAATTGTGATGCCAATTTTTTTTACTTTTCTTTTATCAGCAGCGGTGACTGCAAGAAACATATCTCCAAGATCAATTTTATCTCCCACCTTGGGCAATATTCCCAGCTTATTAATGAATAAGCCTGCTAGTGTTTCAGCATCTATATCATCAAAGTTTTTATTAAACTTATCTTCAAAAGTTGATAATTCTAGGTTTGCATCTGCAATATATTCAAATTCACTAACTTGAATTAGCTCATCATCATCCCCGGAATCATGCTCGTCCTCAATCTCACCTACAAGCTCTTCTAAAATATCTTCGATTGTTACTAGCCCACAAATCGCCCCATATTCATCTACTACAATTGCCATATGAGATCTATCTTTTTTAAACTCTTCAAGAAGAGAATCAGCCTTTTTTGTTTCTGGAACAACTTTTATTTCTCTAATATATTTGTTTAATTCAAAGCCTGTTATATCTGTATTGATTATTGTTAAGAGATCTTTTGCTAACAAGATTCCTTTAACTTCATTTTTCCTTGAACCCAAAACCGGATATCTTGAATGACCAGATTCTATTATCCTTGTAATCGCTGAGCTTATTTCCTCTTTGAGTGATAGAGTAACCATTTCTACTTTTGGAACCATAATCTCTTTAACTGTTGTATCACCAAGGCGTATAGCTCTTTCAGCTATAAACTGAGCTTCTTTGTCAATTAATCTAGCACTAAGAGCGTCTTTTAAGTGAAGTGAAACATCATCTAAACTTGATGGCTTAATAGTAAAAAATCTTTTTATTTTGGTTAAAAAACTCGACGGAGGCTGGTCTTTTTCTATTTCAATTTTGGTCATATTAAATATGGGTTAGCTATATTAAATTTTTCTAAATAGCCAATCTCAATTGATTCCATAAGATTGGCATCTTTATCTTCGATGTGATCGTATCCTAATAAATGTAAAATTCCATGAGCTATTAAGTGCATCATATGATCATCAATATTTCTATTCAAGTCTTTGGCTTCTGACTCTACAAAAGGAATTCTAATCGCTATATCGCCAAGTTGATTATGAGGGGATGGGAAATTTTTATCTAGCGGGAAAGATAACACATTAGTATCCGTTGGCTTGTCCCTAAAATTTAAATTTAAAGTAATCATTTCCTCT
>Ga0066372_10001075_pt1 | contig 10818 bp, 8 predicted proteins | sample Knorr_S15_td_250_FD_77011 | JGI IMG/M metagenome (GOLD analysis project Ga0066372, IMG submission 77011) | Marine microbial communities from Southern Atlantic Ocean transect - Knorr_S15_td_250_ad_251m_LV_A | ecosystem: Environmental > Aquatic > Marine > Oceanic | place: Southern Atlantic ocean... | reverse complement strand
GCAGAGGTTGAGGAGTCTGAGGCAGAGGTTGAGGAGTCTGAGGCAGAGGTTGAGGAGTCTGAGGCAGAGGTTGAGGAGCCTGAGGAGGCAGCAACCAAAAAGGAAACCTCACCAGAAGGAGGCGTCAGGCAAATCAGGAGACCCAAACCATCTAAAGCATCCTTAGATAAACTGGCGGCCCAGAAATCCACAGGTAAGTCCAGAAGGGGACGTGTAGGACAGGTGAGGGTACAGGCTGACGGGTATACGTCAGACGGTTCTAGGAATATAAAGAAGAAGAAGAAAGGTAAGCGTCGGAATGACGTAGATCAGACGGCTGTTCAGAGTAATATCCAAAGGGTGATGGCTGAGATAAAAGGGGGAGGGGGGACAAAAAAGAAGAAACGAAAAGGTCAAGCCGTATCAAAAGAAGCTGCCAGTGTAGAAGCTGAGAAAGAGATTGAGAGAGAAAATACAATAGTACGAGTCAATGAATTTCTCACGCCCTCAGAGTTATCTGATTTGGTCGGAATTCCAACGAATGAAATCATAGGTGCAGCTTTCAAGAATTTCGGTTTGGTGATGACTATAAACCAAAGGTTGGACTTCGAGAAAATAGAATTGGTTTTAGAAGAATTTAATTTCACTGCAGTACGAGAGGAGGAGTACGAGGTAACTGAAGAAGTGGAAGGACCAGAAGTGGATGAAGGAGATCTCGAACCACGACCGCCAGTGGTAACTGTGATGGGTCATGTAGATCACGGTAAGACCGCACTCCTTGACTACGTTCGGAAAGCTAATGTGGTTGCAGGAGAATCTGGTGGCATCACTCAGCACATAGGCGCTTATCATGTAGACTTGGGAGATCAGAGAAGGATTACCTTCTTGGATACCCCCGGCCATTCAGCATTCACAGCGATGAGAGCAAGGGGGGCAGAACTCACTGATATAGTCATTCTCGTAGTGGCTGCAGACGACGCGGTGATGCCTCAAACTAGAGAAGCTATTAGTCATGCAAAAAATGCAGGTGTGCCTATAATTGTGGCCATAAACAAGTGTGATTTGCCAACTTCCGATCCGGCAAAAGTCAAACAAGGGCTTTTACAGGAGGATGTACAGATTGAGGAATTTGGAGGTCAGACACTCTGTGCTGAAGTATCAGCAATCAATGGTGACGGCATAGACGATTTGCTGGATAAGATTTTACTACAGAGTGAATTAATGGAGCTTAAGGCCAGTTCCAAACAGGAAGCAGTGGGTACTGTCGTGGAAGCACAACTGGATGTTTCAAAAGGCCCTGTGGTCACCATTTTGGTTCAGAAAGGAACTCTGAAGGTTAGAGATACTTTCGTCGTTGGTCACCACGAGGGTAGGGTGCGGGCACTGCTAGATGAAAGAGCTCAACAAATAAAAGAAGTGGGTCCAGGTGTTCCTATACAAATACTGGGGAGTATAGGAGTCCCTCAGGCGGGAGACTCCCTGAGGGTTATGGAGGCTGGAAAAGCTAGAGAGATCGCAGCAAGTCGCCTAAGATTGGACAGAGATAAACAACTCAGAATAAGAGAAAGGGCTGTAGGGCTCAGTAACTTAGACAGTTCGCCTACTGGAGAAGGGATGAGTGTTTTAGCGGTTATTATTAAGGCGGATGTGGATGGATCTGTGCAGGCACTTTCCGATGCATTGGAGCACCTCGGAACCGATGAAGTTGGAGTTTACATCGTGCATCACGGAGTAGGGGCGATTAATGAAGAGGATGTCCTTTTGGCGGAAACTTCTAACTCTACTATTGTAGGGTTTAGGGTCCGCCCTTCAACAAAGGCTCGTAAGAACGCAGATAACCGTGGAATTGAAATCAGGACCTACGAGGTTATTTATGATGCTGTTGATGAGATCAGAGCTGCACTAGAAGGGATGTTAACACCTCGAACTAAAGAGGAAATCTTAGGTACTGCTGAAGTAAGGGAAATTTTTAAGATTGGTCGAGTTGGTACTATTGCAGGTTCCGAAGTCGTCGAAGGTCGGATAGACAGGAAGGCTAGGGCAAGGGTAATCCGCGAAGGCATCGTGATTTATGACAATGTGTTCGCATCATTGAAACGTTTCAAAGATGATGTTAAACAAGTTCAGGAAGGCCTTGAGTGTGGAATAGGGATCAAAGATTTCAATGATGTGAAAGTTGGGGATGTGATAGAGTGTTTCATGCTTGAAGAGGTAGCGCGTACCTTGAGTGAAAAGAAATCGTGAGTTGGTTGTCTTCCTCTTCTGGATCTGTACCACAATCATTTCTTGGGGAATATGATTCCGACGTTAAGTAAGAATCATAGGGATCAGGTAATGTGGTCTCAGAGTCAGAAGGCTTAGATTCCGTTGGCTAAGCAACGTTTGATCCGGCTGAACGAACAATTTCGCAGAGAGATCATGGAGATCCTGATTAGGGACGTTAGGGATCCGAGAATAAAAGATGTTGTCGTCACTGGTGTTGAAGTTAGTTCTGATCTCTGGTCCGCTAAGGTTTATGTACAGCTATCAGGTACATCAAAGCAACGAAGCGACTCCTTGGCTGGCCTTACTGCTGCCCAAGGCTTTATTCGGAGTTCATTGTCAAAGGTGATGAGAATACGTCGGACTCCAGATGTGCGATTCTTCGAAGATGAATCGTTTGCCAGAGTGAAGCATATTGAGGACGTCCTAGATGAAATCAAATTAGATGAGGATGGAGTCTTCGAATCAACTACAGAAGATAATGAAGAATAGCATCGCAGAAGGTGCGGGAAGGGTCATTTTGGTTGATAAACCCCGAGGACCTACATCACATGACATCGTTGTTTGGACTAGACGAACCTTTGGCACATCTCGAGTAGGACACGCTGGCACTTTGGATCCTTTCGCTTCTGGCCTTTTGGTTCTGATGGTCGGATGGGCCACGAGGACTTCCCAGTATTTAGCAAACCTGTCTAAAGTATATAGAGCTACGATTAAATTAGGGGTAAGCACTGATACAGATGATTCTACAGGTGTCGTAATCAAGCAGAATCAGGGATGTGATGAGTTAAGTGAGCAAGATGTCCGGGAGGTCCTGAAGAATTTTGAGGGACGGATATCGCAGAGGCCTCCCCAATATTCTGCAAAGAAAATTCGAGGGGAACGGATGTATAATAAAGCCAGAAGAGGGGAATGGGTCCAGCTTGATCCGATAGAAGTTGAAGTTCACAGAATTATCTTGAATGAATTCAATTCACCTCTCGTGGAACTAGAGATAGATTGTTCCAGTGGGACTTATATCCGTGCGTTAGCTAGAGACATTGGGGAAATGATGGGTATGGGAGCTCACTTGACGTCGTTACGCCGATTGTCGATCGGAAAATTTTCAGTAGACAACTCGATGGCAGCAGAAGAATTGCGAGAAGGGAAGCTACCCGATCAAGAGCAACAGCTTGAGATTACGAATGCTCTTGGACATTTGGGCTCGATGGAGGTGGAGGGAGATGTTGCACTGAAGTTGCGTAATGGAATGTCAGTAAAAAACATGAACTGGGACCACAAGATAGGTGAGACTCTTGTGGTTTCATCCCAAGGTGAGTTGGTAGGGATGGTAGAAGTAGATGAGGAAGTAATCCGTCCCAGGAAAATCGTACCTAAAGAGATAGAGAGATGACTACGTATTTTTCGGCTTTCCCAAGAAACCAAGAGAGTCCCGTTATAACGGAATCTACCGTCATGACTATGGGGACATTCGATGGTATACACCTGGGACACCGAAAAGTATTAAGTACGGTGGCCAGTCGCGCTAAAACGGTAGGAAAGAAAAGTGCATTGGTAACTTTCCGTCCGCACCCACTTACTATTTTATCTCCTAAACGAGCACCACTCTTGTTGACCACTCACCAGGAAAAGATGGACGTGTTAGATCGGTGTGGAATAGACTATGTAGCCTTCCTGCCATTTGATGACAAAATGGCAAATTGTGACCCAGCAGATTTCGTCAGGGATGTTCTTGTGGCTGAGTTTGGATTGAGTGAATTGGTCGTTGGATATGATCATCGCTTTGGGAAGGGAAGATTGGGTGATGCGAACCTGCTTCAGAGCTTGGGGAATGAATTAGAATTTTCACTTCGAGTGATGTCACCGATACAAAAAGATGCTCGACCAATTTCATCTTCACGTATAAGGAAGGCTCTTTTGAGTGGGGACGTTAAGTTAGCTAGAGATGATTTAGGAAGAGCATATTCCCTGTTGGGTGAAGTGATAAAAGGAAAAGGAAGAGGGCGCAGCCTTGGATTCCCAACGGCTAACATCAGGGCATATGATGTACATAACGAAAAGAAATTAATTCCTTGCGAAGGTGTATATGCAGTAATTGTGGAAGTTGATTCCATATCCTATATGGGAGCGCTTCACATCGGGCCGAAACCGACTTTTGACGAAATGGATAAGGTTGTGGAATTACACTTGCTTGATTTCGATAGGAACATCTATGGGAAGCAAATAAAGATTGAATTCATTGAATATGTGAGAGCCGTGTCTTCTTTTGAATCCGTTCAAGACTTGATCGTCCAAATGGATAGGGATGTTGAGAAAATCAGAAAGATTCTTGGAGGAAGCATATCTAAATGAATACCCGAGCCCAAACGCCTATTCAACTGAGATTCCATTGTAAAGAGAGCGTATTTTTGGAGCAATCAATTCTTCTAGTGTTGTTGATCCAACGTGGTTTAGCTAATTTAAGCTGCTATTCGTACAACTAGTGCGATCGGCTTCCCTTGCAGTAATGACTCTTGCGGAGGCAAAATTTTATGACAATCAGTAGAGAACAGATAATCGAAAAATACAGGCTTCACGAAGAAGATGTTGGCAGTGCACCTGTGCAGGTTGCTATTTTGACTGCCCGGATTCGTGACCTTACCGCCCACTTCGCAACCCACAAGAATGATCATCATAGTCGCCGGGGCCTTCTCAAGTTGGTAGGACGCAGGAAACGTCTCTTGGCCTATCTAAAGAAGGAGAACAGCCAGCGATATGAGGAACTCATTTCTAGTTTGGAACTGCGCCATTAGAAGAGAATCGATCTGTCCAGATTTTGTGGGAGGTTGGCACTTCGGACATAAGGATTTACTCAGTGGTGTCTGAAAATTTCTAGGATATTTAATTGAGAAAAACACTTCGTAGGGATGGTCCCGACGAATTTCATAGAATGGAAGGGACGTTCCCTTTCGTTAAAAGTAGAGAAAACAATAGATGATTAAGAGAGTTGAACGTGAATTTGCTGGACGTAAATTAAGCATAGAAACGGGTCGAATGGCCCGATTAGCTCAGGGATCTTGTTTGGTCCAATTTGGTGACACCGTGGTTCTGGTGGCTACGACTGTGCAGGATAAACCTACGCATTTACCATTTTTCCCTTTGACTATAGAATTTCAGGAGAGAAGCTATTCTGCTGGTAAGATTCCGGGTGGATTTTTTAAGAGGGAGGGTCGTCCTAGTGAGAATGCTATTTTGTCATGTAGACTGACTGATCGACCACTGAGGCCTCTATTTCCAGAAGGTTTCAAACACGAGACGCAAGTTTCTGTTTTCGTATTGAGTAGCGACCAGGAAAATTCGGCAGATATCTTGGGGATGCTCGGAGCTTCTGTGGCTCTGAATGGTTCAAAAATCCCTTTTAGTACAATGGTGGCTTCTGTGAGGGTGGGAAGGATTAAAGGAAACTGGGTTATCAACCCGACCTTTCAACAGTTGGAGTACTCTGACGTCGATCTAGTTGTTGCTGGTTCCGAAGATGCGATTTTGATGGTTGAAGGTGGAGCTGTTGAAGTTCCCGAAGAAGAAATTCTTGAAGGATTGAAAAAAGCTCAGGAAGGAATAAGGGAACTAATAGATCTACAGAAGGAGTTTTTTGCGGGAGAAGAAAATCCGGAGATCATGGAATGGACTCCTGTCGAAACTGACTCGGAGTTGGCCGCAAGAGTGGAAGGAATGATTGAGGGTAAGATGGATGAAGTATTAGAACTGCCAGATAAAGCTGAAAGAAATGCTGCTATGGCTGAGTTGACAACGAACGTAGTTGAATCTTTGGTAGAGGAAGATCCATCATTTGCTGAGCATGAGAATGCTGTTGTGCACGTGGTGCGTTCCGTGGAGAAACGCCTCATACGAAATAAGATATTATCTCAGGGCAAGCGTGTGGATGGGAGGACAGTAGAAGAGGTGAGGCCAATCAACTCCGAAGTTGGATTGCTTCCGCGGGCCCACGGTTCTGCTCTCTTTACTAGAGGTCAAACCCAAGCGTTAGTAACAGCGACCTTCGGTTCCTCAAGAGATGAACAGCGAGTCGATTCAATTGAAAGTTCAGAAGAAGTATTCAAATCGTTCATGCTGCACTACAATTTTCCACCTTTTTGTGTTGGTGAAGCGAGACCTTATAGGGGTACTTCCCGGCGAGAACAGGGGCATGGAGCTTTGGCGGAAAGAGCCATACGGCCACTGTTACCACCGCACGATGAGTTCCCATACACGATTCGTGTTGTGTCCGATATTCTAGAATCTAATGGATCTTCTTCTATGGCCACAGTTTGTGGTGCATCCTTGGCACTGATGGATGCAGGTGTGCCAGTAAAAACTCCTTGTGCTGGGGTTGCAATGGGTCTGATCAAAGAAGGGGAAGATGTTGCCATACTAACGGACATCTTAGGACTAGAGGATGCTTTGGGCGACATGGATTTTAAAGTGGCTGGAACAAGTCAGGGTGTGACTGCTATCCAAATGGATATAAAAGTTGATGGCCTGACCTACGAGATAATGCAGACGGCTCTAGAGAGAGCGAATACAGCTCGACTACATATCTTGGATTGTATGGAAGAGACTCTTTCCGAACACCGTGAGGAATTGTCTGCTTATGCACCTAGAATAGTTAGTATACAAATCAATCCGTCCAAGATAGGTGAGATAATTGGGCCGAAAGGTAAAACCATACGGGCAATCCAAGAGGATACAGGAGCTCAGGTTGATATCGATGATACTGGATTGATCAAGATTTCAGCCGTGGGTGGTGAAGCAGGGGCAAGGGCTAAGGAGATGATAGAAGCGATAGTGCAAGAACCAGAAGTAGGAAAAATTTATGAAGGTCCTGTTAAGAATGTCACTACTTTCGGTGCTTTCATTGAGATTGTTCCTGGCGTAGAGGGTTTGTGTCACATTTCTGAACTGGCTGAAGGCAGGGTCGACAAGACTGAAGATGTATTGAAGCCAGGGGATGTGACTCGAGTAAAGTTACTTTCGATTGATGAGAAGGGGAGGCTTAGACTTTCCCGGAAGGCGGCTCTTGCTGAAGACCAGGCCTCGTCGGAAGCTTCCGACGACACAGTTTGACCCCAACGGACAATTGGCGATGTACTTACGAGTTGAATGTCCGCATTTGAGGGTTGGGTCCGTGCTGCGTTGATATTTAGTGACTGAACTCAACCTAGACCCATTGTTCATGGTTTTTCTTGAACGGATCGTATTATATGTTCTTTAGTGAAAGGTGTCGGGACTAATTCGAGATCAATCGTACTGAAACCAAGAAATGACAAACCGCAACAGAGCTTTGATGTGAGACTAGAATGATAATTGGAATACCTGCAGAAGTTAAGGAGTCAGAGAATAGGGTGGGCCTAACACCTGCCGGCCTTGAGGTGCTTAAGATGGAAGGCCATTCAATTTGTGTCCAGAGTGGAGCCGGGATTTCGAGTGGATTTGCGGATGAAATGTATTCTGATTTGGGTGCGGAAATCTGTGAAAGTGCTGAGGATGTATGGGGGAAGTCAGAAATGATTGTGAAGGTGAAAGAACCGATTGAGTCGGAATGGAAACACATGCGAAGAGATCAGATCCTCTTTACATATTTGCACCTTGCAGCATCAGAGGAACTCACCAAAGCAATACTTGAGTCGGGAGTTGTTGCGCTAGCTTACGAAACAGTGGAGGGTGAGGGCGGTGACTTGCCCTTGCTGACACCAATGAGCGAAGTAGCGGGTCGAATGTCAGTTCAAGCTGGAATCCGATACTTGGAAACGGATAAAGGAGGATCAGGGATTCTGGTAGGGGGAGTTCCAGGAGTAGCTCCTGGTAAGGTGGTTATTATTGGCGGTGGAGTGGTTGGTATGAATGCTGGCATCATTGCTGCAGGTTTAGGGGCCAAAGTCACCATACTTGATTCGTCTCTTAACCGATTGCGTTACTTGGAACAAACTTTGCCCAAGAATGTGGAACATCTATTTTCTACCAGAGAGGCAATTAGGCAAGCTATTTGTGATGCCGATCTGGTTGTGGGAGCAGTACTTTTGGCTGGCCAAAAAGCGCCGCATGTACTTCATAAAGAAGACCTTAAGAGAATGAGAAAGGGATCTGTTCTAGTCGATGTATCGATAGATCAGGGAGGCTGTTTTGAAACGATCAGGCCGACTACCCACTCACAGCCTGTTTATGAGATTGATGGTATAATTCATTATGGAGTAACAAATATTCCAGGCATTGTTCCCCGGACAAGTACGCCGGCACTTACAAATTCTACATTGACCTATATTCTGGCAATTGCAGAAAAGGGTTGGGAAGCGGCCTGCAGAGACGATCTTTCACTCCGAGCTGGGTTGAATGCCCTCGATGGTCGCTTAACACACAAGGCGGTTGCAGAGACTTTTGGACTAGAACATGTCGATCCCAAAGTGATTTTGGAACATCTGGAACAATAAGAAGGTGAGATGGATAAATACGCTGTGAAATTCAAGAGATTGCCAGAAAACGAAGATGTTCCTCTGCCAGCGAGGTCTACAGCGAATGCGTCTGGTTACGATGTTCGTTCTGCTGAGCCAGATTTCGCGCTAGAGTCTCGCTCCACAAAACTCGTGTCTACGGGACTGAAAATAGAACTTCCTGAGGGCATGGAATGTCAGGTTAGGCCGAGATCGGGGCTTGCTCTAAAATATGGGATCACGATTCCCAATAGCCCTGGTACTATTGATCCTGATTATCGAGGAGAACTTCGTGTACTCTTGAGAAATGATGGTTCGGAACCAGTTTCTATATGTCGAGGTGATAGAGTCGCTCAGTTAGTATTTCATCGGTTTTCGACACCCGAAATAGTGGAATGTCATCAGTTGGGAAGTACTAATAGAGGGGATGGAGGCTTCGGAAGTACTGGCGTAGAGTAAGTTACCTAGCATGTCAGGGAGTGTCTTTAGGAGTCTTTTGCCATTAGGTTGATAGTATGTAAATGGGGGATAACTATGGGCATATTATTGTCACGTATCTGGCACTTCGGCAATAATCTGACTGTCGATTTAAGAGAGATATGATACCTTGATCCGACAAATAAAAGAGTGGGTTGAATTTGGAAGACTTGTTCCGGTCAATGACATAGCCATTGATTTAGGGACGGCTAACACATTGGTGTACGTCAAAGGAGATGGTGTCGTCCTGAATGAGCCATCGGTTGTAGCGGTGGATAAAAGTTCTGGAGATATTCTGGCTATAGGTCTGGAAGCAAAACGGATGTTGGGAAGAACGCCTGGAGCGATAGAGGCAGTGAGGCCGTTAAAGGATGGTGTCATAGCCGACGTGGATGTTACCGAAATGATGCTGAGACATTTTTTGAAACAAGTCACAGCAAAGCGCATTTTCAGAATTAAACCGAGAGTTGTTGTTGGAGTCCCGTCGGGTATTACTGAACTGGAGCGGAGAGCAGTAAGGTCCAGTGCCATGTCGGCAGGTGCGAAAGACGTATTTATGGTGGCAGAACCAATGGCAGCGGCTATAGGTGTAGGCCTTCCCGTAGAAACTCCAAGTGGCAACATGGTCATAGATATCGGTGGAGGAACTACCGAAATAGCAGTCATTGCATTGGCAGGAATTGTTTCGAATACATCCATTCGAGTAGGAGGGGATGAGTTCGATGCCAACATAGTGACTTTTTTGAGGCAGAATTACAACTTGTTGATTGGTGAACCAACAGCAGAAGCTGTTAAGATTCAAATTGGATCTGCGTTTGATGTTGGTGAGGAAAGGGGGATGGATGTTAAAGGGCGCGATCTAGTCAGCGGAATACCTAAGACTGTTCATGTGAAATCGAATGAAGTAAGAGAATGTTTGCAAGAACCAATACAGGCAGTCGTGGCCGCTGTAAGAAGAGCATTAGAAATCACGCCACCTGAGCTTGCTAGTGATATAGTCGATCGAGGGATAGTTATGACAGGAGGAGGGTCACTCATTAGAGGCTTAGATAGACTTTTGAGACATGAGACCAGCCTTCCCATCCACCTGGACGAGGAACCTTTGAGTTGCGTTGTTCGGGGTGCTGGTAGGATTTTGGATGATCTAGACAAGTACCGTACTGTTCTTACTAGGTAAATTCGAGGGCACTGAGTTGCCCTATAGCCCAAGTCTTCGAAGGTCTGGTGTATGTGATCTATAGGCCGATAGAGAAAAGAGAAAAAAATGGTCAGGGGCGGGCCTTAGCTTTTGCTTCTGTGATTGCAGCCTTAGCGTTGATTTATTTACCTCCAGGATTGCAAAAAACGCCAGCCCATTTGGTTCGTTCCACGGCTTTGAGACCTTTTATCTCAGCCCAGGAGGCTTTAGTCAAAAGGCAGATACATTCCCTCCAGGTGGACACATTACGCTCTCGAGTAGATTCTCTGTTGGCAATTATCGTTGGTCAACAGACACTTGAAGAAGAAAACATCAGAATGAAAAGGCTCTTGCAGTTAACGGAAAGGATGCCATACGATCATGCTTCGGGTAATGTCATGCGCCCTGGTACCCCTGGATCTGAAGGGTTGTTCTTATTGGACGTTGGTGTTGATCAGG
>Ga0066372_10001074_pt1 | contig 10825 bp, 8 predicted proteins | sample Knorr_S15_td_250_FD_77011 | JGI IMG/M metagenome (GOLD analysis project Ga0066372, IMG submission 77011) | Marine microbial communities from Southern Atlantic Ocean transect - Knorr_S15_td_250_ad_251m_LV_A | ecosystem: Environmental > Aquatic > Marine > Oceanic | place: Southern Atlantic ocean... | reverse complement strand
TATCAACATTAGCCCTTGGATTGCAGTTTTGTGCTAATCATTTTCAAATGACATATTATTTGATGTTTATAGTACTGCTAATTGGATTTTATACTTTGATTGATTGTTGGAAAAAAGATCAAACCAGACATTATTTTAAATCATTAGGGATATTATTCTCAGCCTTATTTATTGCACTTTCATTAAATGCAACAAATTTGATGGCTACTAGTGAATATGCAAGTGAGAGCACTAGAGGAAATTCCTCAGAATTAACTATAAATCCAGATGGCACATTCAAGGAAGTAAGTGCGGGTTTAGATAAAGCTTATATTACCCAATGGAGTTATGGAATTTTTGAAAGTCTAAATTTATTTGTTCCAAGAATTATGGGTGGAGGTAGTGTTGAAGATGTAGGTTTAGAATCAAATTTTTATAATTTTTTACGTAAGAATGGTTATTCCGCATTAGAATCCAAAAAAATTGTAGAAAATACACCTACCTATTGGGGGGATCAACCATTTGTTGAAGCACCTGCATATATAGGTTCTGTTGTATTCTTTTTATTTGTTTTTTCCCTCTTTATAATTAAAGGAAAATACAGGAATTGGGCAATATCAGCAATAGTATTATCATTACTTCTGTCTTATGGAAAAAATTTAATTTTTCTTACAGATTTATTCATTGATTATTTTCCATTATATGATAAGTTTAGGGCAGTTTCTTCCATTCAAGTTATTTTAGAATTATGCATCCCCTTTGTTGCAATTCTTGGATTATCAGAGATGAAAACTGATAAATCAAATGACAAGAATATAACATATTTGATCAGGACTTTAATGATTTTTTCTTTTATATTTCTTGTATTGTTTTTATTTAGGGGAAGCCTGACTTTTAGTGGTATTAACGACGTAAATATAAATCCTTCAATTCTAGAGGTCATTAAGCAAGATAGAATGGATATTTATTTAAATGAATTATTTAGGGTGTTACTATTTGTTTTATTAGCTTTTACAGCCCTTTTTGTGTATCTCAAGAAAAAAATTAAAAGTGAAGTATTAATTATTGGTTTAATCGTTTTAGTATTGGCTGATTTAGTTCCATTTAATAGACAATATGTCAATAATACTAATTTTGTTGATGCTGATTTAGTTGATAGCCCTTATAGTATCGATCAAGTAAATTCAGAAATTTTAAAGGATAAATCATATTTCCGTGTATTAGACTTAACAACTAACTCTACTAAAGCGTCATATTATCATAATTCAATAATGGGCTATCATGCTGCAAAACTTAGCAGCTATAATGAAATTCTAGAGTTTTATATAAAAAACACGCATATGAATACTTTAAACATGTTAAATACTAAATATGTTATATTTAATAATGAAGACGGCACCTCACAGTTATATGTAAATGATTTTGCTAATGGACCTGCATGGTTTATTGACTCTATTATAAATGTTGATTCAAAAGATAAGGAGATTATAGCTTTAGACTCATTGAACAATAAAACTAAGGCAATTTCAACTGAAATTGAATCAAAGAAATTTATTATTGACGATGATTCTTATGTAAAATTATTAGAATTCAATCCAAATAAAATCACATATGAATATAATACTAAAGATGATGGTTTTATTGTCTTTTCTGAAGTTTTTTATCCTAATGGGTGGAATTCACACATAGATGGAGAAAAGACTCAACATTTTAACGTTAATTATATTTTAAGAGGAATGAATGTGAAATCTGGAAGTCATATAATAGAATTTGTTTTTGATCCCGATGTAGTAAAAAAGGGAAGTATGATATCATTATCAGCCTCTTTATTATTATTTATTATCATTATAGGAATGTCATATAAATTTTTTATTAAGAATTAGAAATTGAAAACTAAAGCTCTTATAATTACATATTACTGGCCTCCTTCTGGTGGTCCTGGTGTGCAGAGATGGTTAAAACTCTCTAATTACCTTTTAGAAAATAACATTAAACCAGTTATATATACTCCATCTAACCCTAAATATCCATTTTTAGATAATAGTTTATTAAATGAGATTAATCCAGAAATTGAGGTAATTAAGGAGCCTATTTTTGAACCATTTAGTTTTTTTAATAATAAGAAAGTCGATAGGATAAGAAAGGGAGGGATACCAAAGAGTAAAGATCAATCATTATTTGAGAAGTTTTTAATATACCTAAGAGGTAATTTGTTAATTCCAGATTCTAGAATTTTTTGGGTAAAACCATCTGTTAATTTCTTATCAAAATATATATTAGAAAAAGATGTAGATATTATTATAACAACAGGACCTCCCCATAGTTTGCATTTGATAGGATTAAATCTAAAATCAAAATTAAATACAACATGGTTTGCTGATTTTAGGGATCCTTGGACTGGAATCAATTATCATAATAAATTAAAAATGAACTTATACTCAAAAAATAAACATTTAAAATTAGAGAAAAAAGTTCTTAATTCATGTGATAGAATTATAGTTACTTCTAATAAACTATTAAATGAGTATAGTAAAATAACTAGAAAACCAGTTTCATTAATTACTAATGGATTTGACTTTATAAAAAAAGAAACGACATTAGATAATAAATTTTCTATAACACATATAGGTTCATTATTGCCTGAAAGGAATCCAAAAATTCTTTGGAAAGCATTAAGAAAAATAGAGTTAAAGAATAATAATTTAAAAGATGATTTAGTAATTAATTTTATAGGAGAAGTTAGCAAGAATATTAAAGAAGATATAAAGAATAATTGTTTAGAAAAAAATGTAGTATATCATAATTATATTGAATATAAAGATACAATTCCAAATTTGTTAAAATCTCAGATTTTATTATTAATTGAAGCAGATAATGATGAATCAAGCTTTGTGATTCCTGCTAAAATTTTTGAATATATTAATTCTAGTAGACCTATTATAGCTATTGGGCCTAAGGATTCAGAAATTAGACAGATTATTAATAAAACTAAATCTGGAAAATACTTTTTGCATGATGAATATGAAAAATTATTAAAATATATAGAGGAAAGCTATCAGCTATATAAGATAAAAAAATTAAAAATTAAACCAATAAATACAGATCAATATCATAGAAAGAATTTAGCAAAGAAATTAAGTAATTTGATCTTAAAAGAAACTGATTAAATAGTTAAAGCCTTGTGAGTATTAAAGGAAAGATAAACTTACAAGGCTTTATTCAACTAACTATCTCAATAAATTAAACTAACTATTTGTGTAATTGCAAATCTTATGCCAAAGTGATTATAATAAAACTTTTTTTAGATATTTTGCCGTAATTGATTCTTTTTCTAGAATTATTTCTTCAGGTTTTCCCATAGCAACCATCTCTCCACCTTTATTACCACCTTTTGGACCTAGGTCGATTAAATGGTCAGCACATTTAATTAGCTCTATATTATGTTCAATAATTACAACAGTATTCCCTTTTTCAATTAAAGAATTTATGGATCTTAATAATTTATTTATATCATCATAATGAAGACCAGTAGTGGGCTCATCAAAAATAAATAGACCATTTTTATTATTATTTTTTAAACCTAAAAATGAAGCTAATTTTATTCTTTGGGCTTCACCTCCAGACAGGGTAGAAGAGCTTTGTCCTAATTTAACATACCCTAATCCTACATCCTTAAGAGTTTGAAGTTTGTTTTTAATTTTGATTTCACCATTTAAACCAAAAAAATCAATTGCCTCATCAACAGTTAGGTTTAGAATATTATCAATATTTTTCTCCTTAAATTTTACTTCTAAAACATCTTTTATAAACCTTTTTCCATTACAGGAATCACATTTTATATGAACATCGGCCATAAATTGCATTTCAATAATAACTTGGCCTTCACCTTTACAATCTTCACACCTACCTCCATCAATATTAAAAGAAAAGTGCTTTGGCTTAAATCCTCTTATTGCACTATATTTTTGTGATGCATATAATTTTCTAATATCGTCATATGCCTTAATATATGTTATAGGATTAGATCTCGAGGACCTCCCTATAGGATTTTGAGTAACTAGTTCAACGAACTCAATAGAATTTAGGTCTCCAGTAATCTTGTCAAACTCTCCAGCTTTTGTGGTATAATCTCCAAGTAAATTAGATATGGCAGGATAAAGTATGTTATTAATTAATGTGCTTTTGCCACTTCCAGATACACCTGTAATTACCGAGATAACATTCAAAGGGAAGTCAACATCAATATTTTTTAAGTTATTTTCCCTAGCTCCAATAATGCTAATCTTTTTATTTGATTTTCTTCTTTTATGTGGTAATTCAATTTTGATTTTCCTATCAATATAATTTGCAGTTAATGAATTTTGTTTTATAAAATCTTTGAAACTACCCTCTGCAACAATTTCTCCGCCGTTAGAACCAGCCATTGGTCCTATATCGATTACATGATCTGCTTCTTTTATTATTTCTTCATCATGTTCGACAACAATAACTGTATTGCCTAAATCTCTGAGTTTTTTTAAAATACCAACTAACTTCTTTGTGTCGTTTGGATGAAGACCAATACTTGGCTCATCTAATATATATAATGATCCAACTAAATTACTTCCAAGAGATGTAGCTAAATTAATTCTTTGACTTTCTCCGCCAGAAAGAGATTTTGACTTTCGATTAAGGGTTAAATATCCTAAACCTAAATCATTTAGAAAAATTATTCTAGTTTGAATTTCTTTCAATATTCTATTTGCAATAAATTTTTCATTTTTTGTCAATTTTATGGTATTAAAAAATACTAATAGCTCTGATATTGGGATATTAATAAGATCTGAAATAGATTTCTTATCTATTTTGACATAATTTGCTTCTGATCTAAGTCTATTCCCATTACAGACATGGCATTTTGTTTTTCCTCTATATCTTGAAAGCATTACTCTATTTTGTATTTTATATAGTTTTTGCTTTAGTTTGAAAAAAAATTGATTTAATCCAATAAAATATTCATTTCCCTGCCAAAGAACTTCTTTTTGTGGTGTAGTTAATTTATAATATGGCTTGTGAATAGGAAAATTAAATTTATCCGCATTTCTTATTAATAGATTTTTGTATCGTCTTAATTTTTTTCCTCTCCATGGAAATATTGCATTTTCGTATATTGAAAGTTCTTTGTTTTGAAAGACTATGTCTTTATCAATTCCAATAATATCTCCATATCCTCCACATTTTTGACATGCGCCAAATGGATTATTATAGCTGAATAAATTTATGTTTGGTTCAAGAAATTTGAGTCCATCTCTCTCAAACTTAGTGTTAAACTCCTTATAATTAAATCCTTCTATTGATTCAATAATACACCTCCCACGACCCTCATAGATAGCTGTCTCTATAGAATCCGATATTCTATTATAGAAAGAATCGTTGTTAGAAATTATAATCCTATCAATAACTAAAAAAGCATTTTTTATTTTAACTTTTCCTTCATTTTTGGCTTCGCTTAGCTTTAAAATCTTATTATTGATTTTAACCCTATTATATCCTTGTTTCATTAGAGAATCCAGACTTTTTACTAAATCTTCTTTAGAGGTGAAGTATATTTCAGATAAAAGAAGAATTCTTTCACCTGAATTAAATGTTTTTATATAATCAATCACATCAGTTACTGTATTTCTTTTGACTTCTTTATTTGTTGCTGGAGAATATGTCCTGCCTACTCGTGTGAACAATAACTTCAAATAGTCATATATCTCTGTAGAAGTCCCAACAGTAGATCTAGGATTGTTGTTGTTAACTTTTTGCTGTATTGCTATTGCGGGTGAGAGGCCTTTTATAAAATCAACCTTTGGCCTGCTAATCCTATCTAAGAATTGCCTAGCATAGCTAGATAAGCTTTCAACATATCTTCTTTGACCTTCTGCATATAATGTATCAAATGCTAATGATGATTTTCCACTACCAGATAATCCTGTTATAACTACGAGCTTTTTTCTTGGTATTTCTACATCAATATTTTTTAGGTTATGAACCTTTGCACCTTTAACATAAATTTTATCAAAAACCAAGTTTTCTTCTGTTTTCATAGCCATATATATGAGGAAATATCAAATATAATATTAAAGTAGGAGATGAAATTAATAATGTTAAAAAAAATAAAATTTTGATTAATTATATTAATAATTATATATTTGATTTAAATACAATAACAATTCACGTATAGAATAACATTACTTTAAAAAGATAGAGAACAATCAAAAATCATCTACTAATAGATGAATTTTTAAAAAGTAATGTTATGAGAAGTCCAATTATTTCAGATTCTGAGTTAGTCCAAAGTTACATTGATGGTAATGAACAATCAATTGAAATTTTAATTAAAAGGCATAAACAAAGAATATATAGCTTTATATATTCAAAAGTATTAGATAGAGATCTTACTGAGGATGTATTTCAGGATACTTTTATAAAAGTTATAAGAACATTAAAAATCGGAAATTATAATGAACAAGGTAAGTTTGTGTCATGGGTAATGAGAATAGCTCATAATCTTGTTATTGATCATTTCAGAAAAAATAATAGAATACCCAAGTTTGAAAGCTCCTACGATTTTGATATATTCTCAGTATTAAGTGATTCTTCATTAAATGCTGAAAAGTCATTAATTAAATCTCAAATAATTAATGATGTTAAAAAACTTATAGAAGAACTTCCGTGTGATCAAAAAAATGTATTAAAATATAGATTTTATAACGACATGAGTTTCAAAGAAATATCAAAAAAAACGGGAGTTAGTATTAATACTTCATTGGGAAGAATGAGGTATGCTTTAATTAATCTTCGTAATATAATTGAAAAGAAGAATTTGGTATTAACAGACTAATAAACAAGAAAAAGATCTTAATATAATAATTAACTTTTTTTTTCGTTCTATTCTATATAAAATAATATATGGGAAAAAATTACTCTGTAGGTCAAAAAAAATCTGAACTAAATCCAAAAAAAGAAACTGTTAATTTTCTGATTAATTATTCAAAATCATTGAATATCTTAAAGTTAAATTCTCACAATTTTGAATTTATAATGAATTAATCTAACAAATTTATTCTAGCAAGGATTTTCTGCCAATTTTTTTTGTAATAATATCATTTTCAATATTCCATCCTCTGGAAGGAGAGTATTCTCTTGCGTAATAAATTATTTGAAGATGTAGTTTATTCCATAAATTTTTAGGGAATAGTCTTTTAGCATCCTTTTCAGTAACAGTAACATTTTTCCCATTTGATAAACCCCAGCGATACATCATCCTGTGTATATGTGTATCAACGGGAAAAGCAGGGACTCCAAAAGCTTGAGACATTACAACACTTGCAGTTTTATGTCCTATAGATGGAAGATTTTCAAGATCATTAAAATTATTAGGGACTTTTCCATTATGCTTTTCTATTAATATTTTTGACAAACCATGAATTCCTTTGCTTTTCATTGGCGATAAACCACATGGCCTAATTATATCTTCAATTTCATTAATTGATAATTTAATCATGTCATAAGGATTATTGGCTCTTTTAAATAGATACGGAGTTATTTTATTGACTCTTTTATCAGTACACTGAGCTGATAATAATACTGCTATTAATAGAGTATAGGAGTCATTATGATTTAATGGAATAGGAACTTTAGTGTATAATGATTCAAGCGTATTAATAATAAAATTTATCTTATCTTTTTTATTCATTATATTGTATTTGTCAGATATAAGAATTATAAATATAATAAATATGGAATTATTAAAAATTGGGGATGATGCACCAGGGTTTGAATGTATAGATAATAATGGAGATATAATTAAATTAACAGATTACAAAGGAAAAAAATTGGTTATATTTTTCTATCCAAAAGCAAATACACCAGGATGTACTGCTCAAGCATGTAATCTCAGTGATAATTATCAAAAATTTATTTCATCTGGTTATGATGTGCTAGGGGTTAGTGCAGATGATAAAAATAAGCAAAGTAATTTCAAAAAAAAATTCAATTTTCCTTATAAATTACTTTGTGATGTTGAAAAGAAAATAATTAATTCTTACGGAGTATGGAGCTTAAAAAAGTTTATGGGTAGGGAGTACATGGGAATATTAAGAACTACTTTTATTATTGATGAAAAAGGAGTTATTACGAATATTATAGATAAAGTAAAAACTAAAGATCATACTAGTCAGATTTTAGATTAATTACCCTTATATCCAAATAATTTTTGTTTTTTAATCATTGATGCTACAGATTTGGGAAGCAATTTTTCCCATCCATTGCTGTTAGTTCTAATATCTTCTATTACCTCGTCTGAATATATTTTTAAGGATTCAGAGGAATATTCCTTTACATCAACAACTCTTCCATTAAATTTAGAGAACTTATAAAGCTCTTTTATTCTAGGATGAACCTTAAGGTTTTCGCTTGTAATTATTTCTCCATCTTCAGAAATTACAGGGTAAAGGTATACCTTGAGTTTCTTAAAAAACAGCTTTCCGAAGGCTTCTAAAATACCTCCACTAAGTTTTATATAATATTTTGGATCAAAAACTTCAATCAGATTGTTAACACCCATGCAAAGGCCAATTTTTTTATTAGTATACATTGAAAAATATTCTACTAACCTATAATATTCTTTATAATTTGAAATTAAGACAGTCTCACCCAAGGAACCTAAGAGTTTAGCTCTATCTATAAAATCTTTCTCATCAATCTCTCCTTTATTTTCTAAATCTGCAAGCGTAATTTCAAATATGACTATTGTATTGTCTTTTTCTACTTTTTTTTCTTTCTTAAATAATTTTAAGGATTGCAAATACATATCTTCATTAACCTTAGTTACAGGTCTAAATCTACCTCTTAAGGCTAAAATGTTCTTTTTGTAAAGTATAGCTGCTGGAAGCAAATTATTTCCATCAGGGCCAAACATTACAGCTTCAGTTAGACCATTTTTAACTAATTCAAGGCTCATAAGCCTATTATCTACATTCTTAAAAACAGGACCAGAGAAATTTATAGTATCTATTTCTAATTGATCTTTTTCTAGATTATCATATAGGTATTTTATAGTTTTTTTTGGAGTATGATATTTATAGAATGCACTATAAATTAAATTAGTTCCTAAAACTCCTAAAGTTTCTTGTTGTTGACGTGCAATATTTTCTTTAAACCTAACATGTAAAATAATTTCGTTATAATCTTGATTTGGATCAATTTGAAATCTCATGCCTACCCAGCCGTGACCTTTAAACTTTCTAGCAAAGTCTATAGTGGCAACAGTATTTGCATAGCAAAAAAACATTTTATTAGGGTCTTTTCCACCTATTCTTTCTTCTATTAAATCAGTCTCTTGAACAAGCATTTTTTTAAGACGATTTTGACTAACATACCTACTATCATCTTCAATTCCATAGATAGCATCACTAAAATCTTTACCATAGGCAGATAAAGATTTTGCAATTGTACCAGATGCTCCGCCAACCCTAAAGAATTGCCTGACAGTTTCTTGACCAGCACCAATTTCAGCAAAGGTGCCATAGATGTTTTCGTTAAGATTAATTTTTAATGCTTTTTGCTTGATTGTAGGGATTGAATCAAGCTTTGAATCACCATTATGAATTATATCATCCATTAAATGTTGTTTTTGCCTAAGCAAAGTTATTAAATTACTATCGTTTAAAAGAAAAAAAATAGCTTATTTTTGGTTATAATTCATTTATAATGAAAATCACATTTTTAGGGACTGGAACTTCACAGGGAATCCCTATAATTGGAAGCGATCACCCTGTATGTAAAAGTGAAAATCCAAAGGATAGACGGTTAAGATCATCAGTGCTAATAAATTGGGATAAAAATAATTATGTTATTGATTGTGGTCCAGATTTTAGAACACAAATGTTAAATTCAAATTGCAGCAGGATAGATGCAATTATTTATACTCATGAACATAGTGATCATGTTGCAGGATTAGATGATATAAGGCCATTTTTCTTTAACCAAGGTAAAATACCAATATATGCACATAAAAGAGTCTTAAATGAACTCAAAAAGAGATTTTACTATATTTTTGATGAGAATTATAGTTATCCTGGCTCACCTAAAGTGATTGAAAATGTAATTTCCTCTAATTTTAGCATTAATGATAAGAAAATTATCCCTATAAATGCATTCCATAAAGATTTACAAGTTTATGGTTATAGATTTGAAAATTTTGCATACTTAACGGATGTAAAAACTATTAAAAAAAAGGAAATTAAGAAATTAGATGATCTTGATGTTTTAGTGATTAATGCATTGAGAATAGAAGAACACTATTCTCATTTTAATTTAGATCAAGCATTAGAATTTATTAAAGTAATTAAACCAAAAAAAGCATATTTAACTCACATTAGTCACATGCTTGGTTTTCATGATGAAGTTCAAAAGATTTTGCCTGAGAATGTATTTTTAGCCTATGATGGTTTAGAAATCAATATTTAACATTATATTTCATCCATTCTAAAAAATCAAAGAAGTTTTCTTGACTTACACTGTGAGCCATGTCATATTCTTTGTAGATATGAGTAATATTCTTTGATTTTAGCCACTCAATAGATTCCCTAGAATAATTAACCGGAATTACCTGATCCTGTAATCCATGTGAACAGAAGTAATTAAGATTTGAATAATCCTTGTCATTTGTATCAATTAATTTAATACTTATCATACCGCTCAATGCTATAACATTTTTAAATAAATCGGGGTTATTTAATGACAAAGCATAGCTTAGTGCAGTTCCTTGACTAAAACCTATTAAACAGATTTTTTCTATATCAAATGAATATTTTTT
>Ga0066372_10001071_pt1 | contig 10839 bp, 10 predicted proteins | sample Knorr_S15_td_250_FD_77011 | JGI IMG/M metagenome (GOLD analysis project Ga0066372, IMG submission 77011) | Marine microbial communities from Southern Atlantic Ocean transect - Knorr_S15_td_250_ad_251m_LV_A | ecosystem: Environmental > Aquatic > Marine > Oceanic | place: Southern Atlantic ocean... | reverse complement strand
TTCACTGTCCTCGGGTATCAGAGCAGAATACTCTTCATAGGCAGAAGACCACTCCTCAAGTTCTTCAAAACTTCGAGCCAGCAACCACCGAACCTCGTATACTTCCTCTTGAGGAAACATTTTTCCGTTCAATTCATCCACCACACCAGACCAATTAGCCCATCCTGCATCCGCTTCAGCCAGTAGGAAAGCCAGTTCAGAATCAGAAATTGTCTGATTTCCTTGAAAATCGCGTAAAATGTTACTGGCATGCCAATACCTGCCAATCGCCATCTCCTTCCTGGCGGCTACAAGTATTGAGTCTTTTCTTGCGGAGCCAGTGCGTTGGCCAGCCCGACTATCTTGAGCCAATATCCCACCTGGGATTCCTTGACCTGAAATCATCGCAAAAAGCAGTATAGAAACTCGAAGAAAAACCATTATTAGGCACTATATATGAGTCTAAATTCATGATTGATTGTTCGGCTACAATATTCGGACCTGAACGTACACATTTGAAGTGGTTAGGAAAAGAATAGATAAAAAAAGGGGCCCGGCTTGTTTAGCCAGGCCCCCACTTTTTACTTAATCAAAGTCCTGCCAGGACTTAGCTCCCCCTAGCATGGAGGGTATCAATCATGTTCTGTGCCGATTCTTCCATATCAATAACCAGACTGTCTATTCTTGATACAAAGAAGTTGTGAGCCACACTCACTGGAATGGCGATGACCAAGCCAGCAGCAGTAGTCAACAAAGCAACCTTGATTCCCCCTGCGACTAGGGTTGCTTCAACTTCACCAGCAGCTTCAATGGATTGGAATGCGATAATCATGCCGATAACCGTACCTAGGAAGCCAAGCAACGGAGCTACGTTGGTGAGAGTAGCCAATACAACAAGCCCACTTTCCAACTTGCTCAATTGGATAAGACCTTCATTTTCGATGGCCTTATTGACTCTTTCACTACCCTCATCTGCTCTCTCCATACCAGCATACAGAATTCTTGCCGCAGGTGCATTAGAGGCTGACGCAGCTTCCATCGCTTCATCTATTCTATTTTCCGAGAGAAGACCGTCTACTTCAGAGAGGATCTTTCTGGTAGCCAAAGATTTACGAGTCAGATCGACAAACTTCCAGATGATGACCACAAAACCAATTATAACACATAGGGCTAAAGGCCAGCGCATAAACCCGGTTTCGTCCCAGATGAATGCCATATTTTCCGACATGGTCATCTCTTGCACGTCCATTCCAGGGATTTGCATTAGACCACCGTAGAGCTTCATCAAACCTGCCAAAACTACCTCCAGCCAAAAGTTCCGATTTCTCCCTGTTCGAACAATCTTTCAAACAGAGTCTTCTTTAATATTTTGGGAACGGAATTCTGCCCCCTCACTCCCAACCTGTCAACCCCAAGATCTGGATTCTTGCTTGGGAGTGATTCCAGAAATCGTCAAACACTCGACAAAGTTGGAAATTCAACGAGAAAAAAAATAGTGTATTTTTATCGATAAGTCTATCATTTTCGCCAAGTCCATTCATCAGAAGCATAACGCTTCAAAAAATGAGCTTCTGCTTCCTGTTCGTTTTCTCTTAACCCCTCTTCACTCCAATCCCCTCCGAAGACCGATCTGAATCCTCCCATGACAGCAAGGACCAGATCCTCCCAACTCGGTTCCTTCTCCATTATTTCAACAAGACTAGTTGGCCCAGGTACAGTCATATCATACCCACCTGCAATGCACAACGCCTGTAAACATTCTTGTCCTTGCCCAATGAGGAGGGAACCGTGCTGCAAGATAGAACCCCTCTCACGTACCTGAGCACTGCCCACCAATTTCTTTCCTTCAACAATCAGTTCCCCTTCCATATAATCTTGAAAACAGAAATCTAAGGATCTTCCAGGTGAGTACTCTTGCACCAATTGGGCAGCTATAGCTGGAACCCCCAATGACAGTAGAGCCTCCAGAAAAGCTCTATTAATCTCCTTGTAAATATGCCGGATGCCCCAGCGTCTCGCCAAAGGAAAAACCACCGAGTAGGTCAATTCTCTATCGTGATAAACCGCCTTTCCACCCGTGGGACGTCGAACGAAGCCAATCCCTCTTTGGGCAGCCAATTCTCTGTCGTATCGATCGCGCACCCTTTCGTGACGCCCAAATGAGACCGTCGGATATTTCCACTTGTAAATGCGCAAGGTGGCCTCGTCCGTACCCAACGATGTTAGTAATGCATGATCTCGGGCCATATTGCCTGGGCCAGGAAGAGCTTCGTCTACCAAAACCCTCCATCTAGCTAGTCTGAAATCCTTCAAGCTGTCGACGATACTCTCGAGACCACATCCCTTAGTCCATCCTCATCTGAAGAACCACAAATCATTTTAGAAATCGAACGAACCTTTACCTGGCTCTAAGATTTCAACCGTGGCCCGATCTCCCACCATCGCCTTAAATATCTCTGGATCCTGTTCAATGTAGGGCCAGGTTTTGTAATGAAAAGGTATGACTATCGATGGACGGATAAATTCTACTGCTGTGACCGCATCCTCCAGCCCCATAGTGAAGTTGTCCCCAATCGGTAATAGAGCGATGTCAACCTTGTCTCTAAGAAGCTTCATATCCAGAGTCAAGCCAGTATCTCCAGCGTGGTATACTCGTTTGCCTTGACCTAAGTCAAAAACAAAACCACCTGGATTAGTAGTGTACGCCTCTGCCCCTTCGCCATAAACACGACCACCGTGAACAGCGGTCACCATCTTAGCTCTTCCAAAAGGAAAATCCCAGCCACCACCAATGTGCAGCGGATGAACATCCGTTACACCCTGAGTTTCAACATACTCGACCAATTCATAGCTCCCTACAAACTTCGCCCCACTTGCCCTAACAAGAGGGATCGCATCCACAAAGTGATCAAAGTGGCCATGAGTACAGAAAACGAAGTCTGCTTCTACAGCATCCACTTCTACGTCTGTCCATGGATTTTCAACAAAAAACGGATCTATGATGATTCTTGTCCCATCTTCGGTGGTCAACCCAAATGTTGCATGCCCATAAAAATCGAGTTTTGCCATCTTTCAGACCTTTTTAAAATTTGGATGTAGATCTCGAGACTAGCATGAACGACTAGTCAAGATATGATTCCAGGGGGGGACAAACACAGACAAGGTTTCGGTCTCCCTGCACATTGTCTATCCTGCGAACTGGAACCCAATATTTATACTCCCTTGTCCAAGAAGCCGGATACGCTGCTTGTTCTCGAGAATAATCACAAGACCAGTCGGAAGAGCTCACAGAAGCCGCCGTATGTGGAGAGTTCTTGAGTACGTTATTCATCCGATCAGCCTTCTCTGATTCTATGTCACGAATTTCTTCTCGGATTAACAATAAGGCTTCACAAAACCGATCTAACTCTTCCTTAGATTCACTCTCCGTTGGTTCAATCATCACTGTCCCAGCTACAGGGAACGAAACTGTAGGAGCGTGAAAACCATAATCTATCAGACGTTTTGCAACGTCCTCTGCTGAAATGTCTGCAGTTTTCTTGAATTCTCTTAGATCAATAATAAATTCGTGAGCTACTCTCCCCATATCTCCTCTATACAGCACACCGAATTGTTCGCGCAACCTATTTTCCATGTAATTTGCATTAAGTATCGCTACCTGGGTTGCCTTCTTGACGCCAGTCCTCCCCAATAAAGCAATATAAGCCCAAGAAATCACAAGGATACTGGCACTACCCCAAGGTCCTCCAGAAACAGGACAAATCGCTTCTTCACCACCACAATCAACTTGAGGATGGCCTGGTAAGAAGGGGGCCAGTTCAGGAGTCACACAAATCGGTCCCATCCCTGGACCTCCCCCCCCGTGAGGGATAGAAAATGTCTTGTGGAGATTGATATGGCACACATCTGCCCCATAATCCCCCGGTCGACACAAGCCCACCTGTGCATTCAGGTTTGCTCCATCCAAATATACTCGCCCACCATACTGGTGTATGGCATCACAAATATCCGTTATAGCTGCTTCAAACACCCCGTGAGTGGAAGGGTAAGTAACCATTAAGGCTGCCAGATTGTCACCGTGAGATGCAGCCTTATCTCTTAAGTCTTCTAGATCAATATTTCCCGATTTATCACATTCCACCGGTACTATTTGCATACCGGCCAAGACGGCACTTGCCGGGTTCGTACCATGTGCTGAAGTTGGTATCAAGCACACGTTCCTATGGCTCTCACCAACACTTTCGTGAAATGCCCTTATTACCAACAGGCCAGCATATTCACCTTGTGCTCCAGAATTTGGCTGCAAAGAAGTGTGATCCAGGCCACTTATCTCGCTTAGCCATTTCTCCAAATCTGAAAAAATCCTCTGATAGCCCCCAGTCTGATCCAGGGGTGCGAAGGGATGCAACTTTCCAAATGCATTCCAGGTCACTGGAACCATTTCAGTCGTGGCATTCAGCTTCATAGTACATGATCCCAGTGGGATCATACTAGTAGTCAAGGACAGATCTTTACTTTCGAGCTTGTTCAAATACCGAAGCATCTCGCTCTCAGAATGGTAGTTGTGAAACACAGGATGCTGTAGAAAGTCAGAAGTTCTCCTCAGGCCTTCAGGAAAATCTCTGTCTGGAGGGGAATCCAGACCTACTCTTCCCAAATCAAGAACAGCAGTATCGTTACTCAAATCGAAGATAGAAATCAGTTCTTCCACATCATTATGAGATGTCGTTTCATCCAATGACATCCCAAACACCCCATCTCCATAGTTTCGCAAATTGATCTTTTTTCTCCGAGACTGGGCCAAAATCTCTTCCACTGATTCTTCTCCAACACGTATTTGGAGAGTGTCGAAAAACAAATCATGTATCACATCATAACCCATCTCCCTGAGAGCTTGAGCCACTGAGCGAGCTAAACGATGAATACGTTTCGCAATCCTTGCCAAACCCTCAGGGCCATGATAAACGGCATACATCCCAGCCATCACAGCTAAGAGTACTTGAGCCGTACAAATATTGGATGTTGCCTTCCCCCGCCTGATATGCTGTTCGCGAGTCTGCAGGGCCATCCGAAGAGCTGGTTTACCCTCCTGATCCCTGGACACACCTATAATTCGACCTGGTATCTTTCTCTTGAATCTTTCTCTGGTCGCAAAAAATGCTGCATGTGGCCCCCCATATCCCATAGGAACTCCAAACCGTTGTGTACTACCCACAGCCACATCGACTCCCATTTCACCAGGGGGAGTCAGCAAGGTTAGAGCCAAGAGGTCGGCCGCCATCACAACAAAAGCCCCACTGCCATGAGCTATATCACAAAACTGGGTGTAGTCAGTAATTAGTCCGTTAGTACCAGGATACTGCACTAGTGTGCCAAAAAAAGATTCTTTGTCTTGGCGGCCGAGGAAATCTTCATCGGTTCCAACTACTACGGTTATATCCAACGGAACTGCACGGCCTCGTACCACTTGGATCGTTTGAGGATGGCAATTGCTTGAAACGAAGAAATAACTCCTCTCATCACTGCCAACCCCCCCATAAAGCATCGTCATAGCTTCGGCAGCAGCGGTCCCTTCGTCCAGTAATGATGCATTGGCTATTTCTAGCCCAGTCAAATCGATCACCATCGTCTGAAAATTTAACAGAGCCTCAAGGCGACCCTGGGAGATCTCCGCCTGATACGGAGTATAGGCAGTATACCATCCTGGATTTTCCATCACATTTCTTAATATCACAGGAGGCACTACCGTGTCATAATAACCTGTTCCAATATAAGATCGATAAATGTCATTCTCAGAACTAACTTGAGCAATGTAAGCCAGCAGTTCGGCTTCAGAATAACCCCCGGGAAGATCCAACTCCTTATCCATTCTGATTGATTTGGGTATCGTTTGATCTACCAATTCATCCAGGCTGGCAAGACCGAGAGATTGCAACATTTCTAAAACATCGGACTCTCGAGGTCCGATATGCCGATCAGAAAACTGGCCCTTATCCTGACGACTTAAAACCATCTAGTCTCCCACAAAAGCCCGATATGCCGACGCATCCATCATAGAATCAGTATTTCCCCCCGCATCGATACGGAGACAAACCATCCAACCATCCCCATAAGGATCGGTATTCACCAGTGCCGGATCCTGTTCCAACTTCTCATTTACCTTGACCACCTCGCCGGCCAAGGGGCAATACAGGTCGCTGACAGCCTTTACCGCTTCGATGGTGCCGAAAACTCCCATCACCGTGAAATGTGCTCCCGCTTCAGGAAGTTCCACATAAACCACATCTCCAAGTTCGGACTGGGCGTAATCAGTAATGCCAACCCTATACACACCTTCCTCTTCTGTAGGTTGGAGATACTCATGCTCCTCCGTGTAACGGAGCCCATCAGGGTACTCTGCCATCTTGCCTCCAGGATAGAGTGTTCCAGGTCTCTCCACACCAGTGGACCCAGCAAAATTTATGCCAAAACTCCCACAAAAAAAGTCTTTCCCAGACCGCGCAAAGTAAACCTTTTCCTACTTGAGTACCATAAGTAACTTTAATTAATGATTTCCTCCCCTAACAAACACCTAAAACAGTAACAAATCCAAAGGCTAATGAACATCATGGAAGACCTCCACAACCTTGAAATTCATCCAGCACTAACATCGCTTTCTGAAGACGAAATAATGTTCCAAGAGGCGATAAGAGCTTTCGCTCTAGCAGAAATAGAGCCGTTAGTCAATGAAATGGAATCGGACCAACAAATTCACCCGAATCTGATTGGTAAGATTTTCGAGATGGGGTTTATGGGTATTGAAATCGCTGAAGAATATGGCGGATCACAATCTAGTTTCTTCAACTCAATCCTACTCATAGAAGAAATCTCGAAGATCGACCCTTCTGTAGCTATTCTTATCGATGTACAAAACACCTTAGTCAATAATGCTCTTTGTAAGTGGGGATCGGAGGAGGTTCGCAGTAGATATCTACCCAAACTTACATCCGAATGGATCGGTGCCTATGCATTGTCAGAAAGCGGAAGCGGCTCAGATGCCTTTGGCCTGAAATGACGAGCACACCAACAGGAAAGCGACTGGATTCTTAATGGCCACAAACTTTGGATCACCAATGCAGCAGAAGCTACTCTTTACATAGTTTTTGCCAACGTAGACCCAACTCTCGGTTACAAAGGGATTACTGCTTTTCTTGTGGAAAGAGATAGTCCGGGTTTCTCTGTAGGAAAAAAAGAGGAAAAACTTGGCATTCGAGCATCATCCACGAATGAATTGATACTCGAAGACGTGAGAGTTCCCAAAGAAAGGATGCTTGGATCGATAGGTGAGGGCTACAAAGTCGCCATCCATACCTTGAACGAAGGTCGCATAGGCATTGGCGCTCAAATGATTGGGCTTGCCCAGGGAGCACTCGACCACACGAAAAGATACCTCAAGGAAAGAGAACAATTCGGCAGACCGATCACTGATTTTCAGGGAGTTCAATTCCAACTCGCTGAAGCCGCCACCGAATTGGAAGCGTCCCGACTCCTTGTCTATAACGCCGCCAGACTCAAAGATGAAGGTGAAGACTTCCTGGTGCCAGGGGCCATGGCCAAGTTACATTCCTCGAAGATGGCACAGTATGTGACTTCTCTGTGTGTCGATCTTTTTGGAGGCTACGGTTTCACAACTGAGTATCCAATTGAAAAACTTTACAGGGATTCGAAGATTGGAACTATATACGAAGGCACTACCAACATGCAACTGCAAACTATCGCAAAGGTGTTACTGAAATGATGGGTCTTGGAGCTGGAGAGATTTTACTGGTCTTTTTGCTTGTGTTGTTTTTCTTTGGGGCTAAAAAGATCCCGACAATCATGAAAGGGCTTGGATCGGGTATACGTAATTTCAAGGGGGAACTTAACAAACCAGAGAATTTGAACCGTGAGGAGACCCTAGAGAATCCATCGGAAACCGACGAGTCTTATTGAAAGTAGCCACACGAAATGGGAAAATCACCGCTCGACAACATTGTTATCGTATTGGACAATCCCAAACACCTTGTAAACATTGCGGGCGTAATCCGTGTCATGATGAATATGGGCGTTTCTCAACTTCGCCTTGTCAATCCGACTACTTATGATATCCATAGGATTGATGGAATTGCCCACAGAAGCCGAGAATTAGCCGACACCGCACAAATCTACCCGAACCTCACTGATGCGCTCTCTGATACAGTTTTCGTAGTTGGAACTACAGCACGCCCTCGCACTGCACAGCGCAACTACGGCACACCTAGAGTGATAGCGCCAACCATAACCGAAAAAGCAACTCAGGGTTTAGTGGCCCTAGTTTTTGGGAAAGAAGACAGAGGCCTCACAAACGAAGGCCTCGATCTATGCCACCAACTAGCTATCATACCTACCTCAACAGATCACCCCAGTCTCAACCTAGCACAAGCCTGTTTGATCATCTGCTACGAGATCCAACTTGCCTGTCAAGAGGAATTTCCTCACCCGAAAGGGAAAAGGCATACAGGACCTGCCAGCCACAAAGACCTGGAAGAAATGCATGTTGCTCTAAAGGAGGGCCTACACAGCATGGGATTCTTCAAAGGAGATCGACATCCGGAAAGCGTCCTGCGAATGCTAAGAACACTCTTATCTAGAGCGGAACCAGACCTCAGAGAATCACGGTTGATGAGAGCACTGGGATTCGAAATGTCCAAGCAATTCAGTAGATCTAAAAAATAACCCTAACCCTTCTCGATCAGAGCCCTCATCCCAGGGGGATGAGAGACGTTTACCTAGTAAACTCAACCGCCCTCAGGGTTTATACCCCCCCTCCATCTCCAACGCCTCTGGGTCAGCTGTCGGCTGCCACAGCTGAATGACCGGAAAAGTCCTGAGGAACCATTGTAATGAAAACAAGAAAAGTCCTAGAAAAAACAAGCCCACAGTAAATTCGGTGTATCCCAAGATTCCAGTTTCAGAATTACGTATCGATGGTGCAACCATCAAATGTTTTTCTAACCACAGACCACCTAGTGCAATGAGCGCAACGAGCCCTAGGAACCAAGGGGTCATTTTAGCCTTGCGCCCTATTAGTCCAGCAAACGGCGTCACGAAGCACATCAGTACCACTATGATGGACAACTTGCCCCACGGTGCCTCCGAACGGTGGATTATCCAGGACTGCTCCCACGGTAGCTTACCGTACCAAATGACCAGATATTGAGCGAATACCAAATAAGTCCAGAAGACTGCAAACCCAAAAGTTAATTTGCCAATATCATGTAACTGCTGTACTCCCATTGCCTCGTCAAAATAATTCTCCTGTTTCTTGAAAAAAACGACCGCAACCGCCGTCGCTGCTATCCCACTCCAGAAAGCCCCCATAAAGAACCATGGCCCCATCATAGTAGAAAACCAATGGGGCTCGAGGGACATAACCCAGTCATAGGAAATAATGCTCATTACGACGAAATACAGAATTACAAAAGCAGGTCCCACCCTGAGCATACGTCGATAGGAATTCATCTCTTCTTCTTGTTGCCCACTCCAGCCCGCTGTCAGTCGTTTTTGCCATGTTGTTCTTTTTCCTTGGCTCATTATATCTACGCACAAACCCATATCAGGCCTCAACGATAGATAAGCGAAATACATTGCCGTTCCGAAAAGCACTAGCAATCCCAAGACATTGCGAGCGACCAGAAATGGCATGTTCAAGTAGGCCGCCTTCTTCTGCAGAATGGGATCGTGCGACATTTCCAAGATCCAAGGGAAATAAGACTCCCCCAGAGCAAGCAATGGCAAGAACAACAAAAAGGACCAGGGTAAAAACGCTACGAACGATAGACTGACCCGCCTCACTGACCAATTCCATTGAGCCTTCGTGATCCATGTGACTACAGCGAACAAAACTGCCCCTGCGGCTATGTTAGTAAAGAACATCCAGTTGGAAACGTAGGACTGCCAAAACCGGTCTGCGTCCATCATCCAACTCCAAACTGATCCCAAGAGGCCGACCAGAATTACACTTAAAATGAAGCTCTGACGTTTCGCTGATCCCGCGAGAAATTTCACCAAGATTTTCTCTGGCACGTGCACGTGGCCCATTACTCTAGACCCTCTTCCACTGGAAAGTTACCGGCATTGCGCTGCAACGAGCGAATATAATTCACGATATGCCAACGATCGAAATGGCTCACTTGATGCCCATAAGCAGGCATCAGGCCCCTACCAACTCGCAAAATTCCATAAATGTAACCATCACTCAACCCTGCAACGCGCGGCCCAGAAAGATTATACGCAACTAGGAGAGGATACTTGTCTATAATAGTCGAACCAGCACCGATTCCCTCTACACCATGGCAGACTCCACATACTCTATTGTACATGACCTCGCCTCGGTTCAGGGAAACACTATCCGGAGCCACCGGGTTAATTATTCCCATAGGAGCACTCCCATCTATTGGCAAATCGGCCTGCACGAAGGGCGGAGCCATCACTCCCATCTCAGGTTGTCCGGTGTTCAACCGTCCGACCCCAGGAGTCATGTTTCCCGATGCGAAAGGAACCGCATTTTCAGGTGGAGCGATGGTGTTCTCATATGGATCGAAGGATCTCGAATCGCGCATATGTCTTCCAAAAATTCCTGCGAGAGCATCATCCAGGGGTGAGCAGGATGCCGCAAATAATGAAACCGCTAGGATCACCCACTTCGTCCGACCATTAACCATGGCCATCTCCCACTTGATGTTCCTGTAACCTGTCAGGGTCCTGCAAGTTCAATATCTGTCTTGCCTGCTCACGATTATCTTCAGGTACCTTGATATAAACCCCATACTTTCCTGCTGTAAACTCAGCATCATAAACCAC
>Ga0066372_10001070_pt1 | contig 10841 bp, 11 predicted proteins | sample Knorr_S15_td_250_FD_77011 | JGI IMG/M metagenome (GOLD analysis project Ga0066372, IMG submission 77011) | Marine microbial communities from Southern Atlantic Ocean transect - Knorr_S15_td_250_ad_251m_LV_A | ecosystem: Environmental > Aquatic > Marine > Oceanic | place: Southern Atlantic ocean... | reverse complement strand
TTCAGACCTCGTTCGGTTGAACAGTTTGACAATGACATGCTAACCAGCTTGGCTAATGAATTAATTGATAGCTTTATTAATCAAGGTGAGGTTGATCTTATTTCAGTGTTCACAGAACGCTACCCCTTTGTAGTCATCGCTCGCCTATTGGGAATTCCGAAAGAGGAGGAGGAACAGTTCCATCGTTGGGCCATGGCCATTTTGCGCTTTCGCTCTAACCCAGAAAAAGCGATGACCTGTCGTGATGAGTTGTGGAAATACCTCGATCCAGTAATAGCCGATCGCAGGAAGTATCCAAAAGAAGATGTCATCAGCCAACTAATTCACCATGAACTGGATGACATTCAGATGACTGATGAACAGGTTAAATCTCATGTTGCTATTATGTTTACCGCCGGCTCCTCTACCACCCACGATTCTCTTGGCAATATTCTTTATGCACTTCTGGTAAACAATGACAACTGGCAACGGGTAAAGAACAATCCCGAACTCAGGGCGCTCTCCATAGAAGAAACTCTTCGCTGGGAACCTGCGGTCTCAATATTACCGCGGATGTCTCGCTCTGAAGAGGCAATTGAGTTTGGTGGAGTAACAATAGAACCCAATACCTTTGTACTATTTGGTATTTGTGCTGCCAACCACGATGCTTCGGTGTTTAATGATCCCCATGACTATCAGATAGGTCGCAACGTTGAAGCTATGATGACTTTTGGACCCGGCCCAAGGATGTGTCCGGGAATGCATCTAGCTAGAAAAGAGCTAAGTGTAACCCTCGATTTATTAATAGAAAGGCTACCTAATTTGCGATTAATCGACCCTGAAGGCTCAAAACCCTGTGGTACAGTATTCCGCAGTCCTCAGCGCTTACTTTGCAATTTCTAAAGATACGGAAAAATTACGATTAAGATTTGTCGGTTGTCACTTTTAAAACTGAAATTGTCTTCAGTAAGAAAGTAATAAACTGTCAAGTACAAAATTAATCGATTCTAAACATAATTGTTTTTATGCTATCAAGAAATTTTTTTTCATCTTTTCTGATTCTCTTCACTATGTTGTCTTTTGCTGCTATTTCAAAAAATTGATTTAACCCCTCATCATTATCAAAAGATAATTCTGTAATTACATTAAATCTATTATTTTGATTTATAGGATCTAATGAAAACTCTCCATGAAGTAACTTAGATTCTAGAAGATACGTTCTTTTGTATCCTGTTAGTGATGGAAAGATAGATTTTATTAATGGAACATGTTTATCTTCATAATATGATTGAAAATCTTCTTCTGAAATTTCTTGTTTTTTACAAATAAGAGCAATTAATTTTGGCATAATAGAACTAATATCATATATATAAATAATTATGGCAACATACGAATGTAATAAGTGCGGAATGTCTGTTAATGCAACTTGTGGTAAATGTGATGAATCATTGGTAAATGATTTGCTTAACCTTGATGATGGAACGGAAGTTCAAATATCAAAATGTCCAAATGATCATGGAAAAATTAAATCACCATTATGTTGTGGTCAAGATATGTCATGCACAATTAATTAAGATTGTAGATAGGACATCCATTTATCAGAATTAATTTTCCATGGTGAATAGTCATGGTTATTTGATTTATTAATTCCTATAGTTGCATCTGCAGAGGCAACGATTTCTTCGTTAACTTTAATTTCTATTTTTAATTGCATTAATGACAAATTATTACTAATTATATTTTCATTAATTTGCTGTCCATGAAATTCTAATAAGTTATTTGGGCATATTGGTTTTTTAATTTTAAAACCTACTTTACCCACTCTAGTAGAAGGTCCAAATATGTCAGTCATATATTTAATAATCCAACCATTTAAGGTGTAATTATTCATTATAATATTAGGTAGATTACCTTCATTGATAGCCCAGTCCTGGTCTGAATGCAGGGGTGCCCAATCTCTACTGCTAATAGCACCATTTTGTATATCCTTAACAGAAATCATATGTTTTGTAACAGGCAATAATTTATTTGAATTCATTTTTTATATCCTAAAAATTGTATATTCTGTTTACCAACCAAAATATCTAACTGATTTAGGTATTTAACTTCGATTATCCAATATCTACCTTTGCCTAAATTTGTGTCTACTATGTCGCTCACACTTATTAACTTTTGTTCAGAAGATATATTGTCTCCATTTTTAACAGGATCATAAAACTCAATTTCAACTTCTGTAACAATTCCTAGTGGTAAACTTAATAGATCTTTAATCATAAAATGTAATTCCATTGGTTGTTTTCTTTCTCTTTCTGGATGCCATTCAAAATCATGTACCCAAGAAGGTAATAATGCGGGATGTGATATTAAATCTCCTGTATGTATAGTCGCTTCTGATTTATCCCAATATAAAGAATTGCTATCTTTAATTGCTGAACAAAAGTTTTGCCATAATCCAGTTTCTACTTTTAAAGGGCTAAGATCTTTTATAGCTGTCTTACCAATTAATTTTTGAACTTCAACAGGTAAATTAGAAGACATAATGATTTATAAGGGAAGTTTTAAGGATTTTTTAGCAATTGTATTTTTTTGAATTTCAGTTGTTCCTGCACCAATTGTGTCTACAAGGGTGCTTCTATAAGACCACTCCCATTTACCATTTGCATGTGATTTGTCATATTCTTTTGTAAACAATCCTTCTCTTCCTAGTATATCCATAGCAACATTTGCTAGTCGTTGATGAAGTTTTGTACTAAATAACTTAAAAATAGCTGCTTCAGTTTGAGGTACTTGGTCTTGAATTGCTACAGATAATACTTTTCTTTGAAGAACCTTTGCTTTTTCAACATCAATAGAAAGATATATAATTTTTTTTCTAATTTCAGGTATTTTATTCAAAGGAATACCATCCCTGGATAATGAATTTATTAAATCAACTAATTCTTTAAATTTTTGTTCTAAAGGAGCTATTGTATAAAAAGTAAACCTTTCATAATTTAATGCCTCACATATATATATCCAACCTTTGTTTACTTCCCCTACTATATATTCATCTGAGACATATACATCAGTTAAAAAAACACTATTAGTTGCATGTTCACCAACTGTTTCAATTGGGTGGACTTCAATACCTGGGTCATCCATTTTTACCAAAAAAACACTTATTCCTTGATGTTTAGGAGCATCGGGATCTGTTCTTGCAGCCAACCAGTACCAATCTGCAACATGAGCAGACGAAGTCCAAATTTTTTGTCCATTAATTAACCAACCATCATTCTTTTTTTCTGCTTTTAACTTTAATGAAGCTAAATCAGAGCCTGCTCCAGGCTCGCTATATCCAAGAGCAAAGTCTATTTCTCCAGCTAAAATTTTAGGTAAAAATTCGTCTTTAATTTTCTTTGAGCCATGATGAATGATAGTTTGTCCGATTGAGCCGACACCTTTGCCAGGTGATGGGGCGCCAACTCTGCATAATTCTTCATTAAGAATATAATCATATATACCTGGTTTTTCTTGACCTCCATATTTTTTAGGCCATGACATACCTAAATATCCTTTCTTAGAAAGGGTTTTCATAAATTCTTGTCGAGCAGGGCTATCTATCTTTGTTTGAGCATCAGCTTCTCTATTTGGAGCAAACACATCATCTGCATGAGGTTTAACTTTTTCAGCATTTATAAAATCTTTTATCTCAGCAATAAAAGCTTCTTCTTCTTTGGTAAAATTAAAATTCATAAAATTAGTTTCCTGGAGCTAGAACCTTATCTCTATTACCTTTTTCATAGTCAACTCTTAGTTTTCTTTTAATAATTAACCATGAATTATTAGTTTTTTTCCATTCATCTTGATATTCGCCAAACATTTCATAAAATTCATTTTCATTTGGAGGCATCCCAACATGATAAACCCTAACATAACATTTACTAAAAGCATTATCGTCATCTACAGTAATTCTAAAATTTCCTAATAAGTGCTGAGTAAAACCACATCCACCTAAACTTGCTTTACACATATCAACTATCTCTTCTCTTGATGATGATTTTATTAATAATCCAATACTTTCATCACCATATTCAGCCAACGCATCTTGATGAAAAATGTTCTCTAATGAGGGCCATTCTTTTTGATCAAGAGCAATCGCATAGTTAATTAGTTTATCTTTAATAATTAATCTATTTTTATCCATTTCCTTCTTTTATTGCTTAACTAATATCCAAAGTTTAATATAAAATCACATATCTTGATAAATCGCTTAATTATTCAATGGAACTAGATTTTACAGAAGAACAAAAATTATTAAAAAACACTGTCGAAAGGACATGCATTAAATATTCTGATTTAAAATCTCTGAGAGAAATTGAAGACTCTGAAAAGGGATACTCAGAGGATTTTTGGAATCAATTAATAAACTTAGGATTAACTGGAATAGGAATTTCATCAAAATATGGTGGTTCTAACATGGGTTTGTTAGACCATGTCATTGTTTATGAAGAATTTGGCAAATCATTATCTTTATCACCCCATTTTATTAGTTCTGTAATTTGTGCATCCTTAATACAAAAATTAGGTTCAAAAGACCAAAAGAGTGAAATATTAAATGATATAGCATCAGGTAAATCAATTTTAACCCTGGCATGGTTAGAAGAGGGCTCGGGTTTTGATAAAAATGGCATAAATACAGCACTTTTAGAAAAAAATAATTCTTTATTACTCAATGGAATTAAGCACATGGTTCCTTATGCATCATCAGCGCAGAAGATGATTGTTTTATTTAAATATAAAAACAATATAGGTGGAGCAATAGTTAATACCAATCAGTCAGGATTAACTTTTCATTATCAAAAAAATCATGCTAAAACAAACTTGTATGAGGTAATTTTTAAAAATGTAGAAATAAATAAATCAGATCTACTAGAAAATTTAAATTTCTGGGATACATGGAAATCTATTGTTTATATTAGCCAGATATTAATAGCAGCCGAGGCTACTGGAGGTTCAGAGAAGTCATTGTATATAGGTAGAGATTATTCATTAGAAAGAGAAGCTTTTGGACAAAAAATTGGGTCTTTTCAATCCATAGCTCACTATCTAGCAGATGGTTTGGTTGAAGTAGAAGCTAATAAATTAATGACTTATCAAGCAGCTTGGGCATTTGATGAAAATAAAGATATTTCTACTTTATCAGCAATGGCTAAATTACAATCATGTAGAGCGTTTAGAGAAATTGCAGCAACTACAATACAAATTTTCGGTGGCATGGGTTTTACAATTGAAGCTGATCCTCAGTTATTTTTTAGAAGAGCTAAGCATTTACAGAATTATTTATGGGATGAGTCATATTTAGAACAGCAATTAGAAAATAATTTTTTTAATTAAATAAGGAGTTTAATTTGTCATTTTCAACATTAAATTATGAGGTAGATGATGGTGTAGCCAAGATTACATTAAATAGACCTAACCAATTAAATTCAGTTAATAGTGTCATGTCTAGAGAATTACCAGAAGCATGGAATACATTTAATAATGATAATTCAGCAATTGTTGCAATAATTTCGGGAATTGGAAAAAAATCTTTTTGTTCAGGAGCTGATTTAGAAGATTTACCTGATATGAATGATGATATTGGAAAGGCAACACTTGAATCAATTAAATGGACTTCGATGCAAAATAATATTTGGAAACCTGTGATTTGTGCAGTTAACGGAATTGTTTGTGGAGGAGGGCTACATTTTGTAGCTGATAGCGATATTGTTATTGCATCAGAAAACGCCACCTTTTTTGATACTCATGTGAAAGTTGGTTTAGTAGCTGGGCTTGAACCAGTTGGTCTAAGTAGAAAAATACCATTAGAGAGTGTTTTAAGAATGTCTCTTATTGGGGGTGGAGAAAGACTTAATGCAGAGGATGCTAAAAATATTGGTTTAATAAGCGAGATTGTTAAACAAGAAAATTTAATGACTAGGGCAATTGAAATTGCAAATAAAATTAAAGTTCATTCTCCTTCAGCATTAGCAAAAACAAAAAAAGCTATTTGGCAATCAAAAGAAGTCGGCTTAACTGAAGCTCTTCATTTTGCATGGAATTTAATTTCAGAACAAAATCAACATCCTGACTTTAAAGAAGGATCTAAATCTTTTATTGAAAAAAGATTACCTAATTGGAAACCTTATAAATCTGATGAGTAAATACGATCAAATCATATATGAGGTAGATGGGATTTTAGGAAAAATTTTTTTAAATAGACCTAAAAAGCTAAATGCATATACACCTGATATGGGCGATCAAATTATTGATGCTTTTAGAGATGCAAATAATAATAACAATATAGTTGCAATAGCATTTCTAGGTCATGGTAAGTCTTTTTGTGCGGGAGCTGATAAAGATTACTTATTAGGTAATAAAAAGAGTAAATCTGGCCTTAAAATTGGTGAAGATGAGTTCATATCATTATTCGTTAAGGAGCTAGCATTATCAAATAAGATCCTTATTGGAGGAATTAAAGGAGCTTGTGTTGGTATTGGAATAACAATGTTGCTTCCGTTTGATATAAGAATAGCTGAATCTAATTCTATGATCTCATTTCCTTTTACAAAATTAGGAATTCTACCTGGTCTTGCAAGCTCATATTTTTTACCATCTTTAGTGGGACTTAATAAAGCTAAACAACTTATTTTAAATAATTCAAAATTAACAGCTCATGAGGCACTCAGTATAGGATTAATAAATGAAGTAGTTGATGAAGGCAAAGTAGAGTCAAAAATAGATGAATATATAAATTTCTATAGAACTATTAATAAAGATGTTTTATTTAAAGCTAAGCAAGCTTTTTCAAATGATTGTTTGGAAGAAGAAGTTCAAAATGCTATAAATAGAGAAACTAATTTATCAAAATCGTTAAATAACAAATAATTTTACTTAGGGGGAATAATGCATATTAAGTCATTAGGTTATATAGGTTTCGGTGCAAAAGATCCATTGGAGTGGTTAAATTTTGGTACTGAAATATTAGGGATGATGCCAGCAAGGGCAATTCCAGGAGAAAGCTGGGGCTTTCCACAGGATCCAGACTTTAAAATTGCAAGTGGAGGTAAAGGAATAGCAGATGATGGCTCTGTTTATTTAAAGCTTGATGAATATCAATGGAGGCTTGGCATTCATCCAGACAATGATAATAATGGTATTTTGTATATTGGATTTGAAGTTGATAATGTTGCAGAGCTAGAAAAAGCTAAAGAACATTTAATATCTAATAAAGTTGATGTCTTAGACGGTACAGATGATGAGGCCAAATCAAGAAGCGTCGGAGGTTTAATAAAATTTAGTGATCCATCAGGTAATCCAATTGAGATTTATTATGAGCCTACTTTAGATTATAAATTCTCATCTCCTATTCCAGATCATTCCTTTGTAGCAAGCTCTTTTGGGCTTGGACATGTAATGATATTGGCTGCAAATAGAGAACAAACTTTTGATTTTTATACCAAAATTATGGGATTTAAATTATCAGACTATATAAGCTTTACGAATGGAGATGGAGCATGGTTCATGAGATGCAATCCTCGTCATCACACAATGGCATTATCTAAGTTTGGAGAAGCAAATGGTATGCATCATATTATGTTTGAGGTTGACTCAATTGATACAGTTGGAAGGGCTCTTGATAGAGTAAATAAGGCAGGTGTACCTATAAGCTCAACTTTAGGAAAACATATTAATGATTTAACAACAAGCTTTTATATGAAAGGACCCAATGGTTGGGATGTTGAGATAGGTGCCAATCAATTATATATCCATAATGATAACGAGTGGATTCCAAAGCAATTTGTAGAAGGAGACATTTGGGGCCACCAAGGAATTATGGACTCTGTTGCAGAAGTTAGTGGAGAGCTTGAGGAGGAGGCTAAATCTGATGGGAAAAATTAATTTAACATCAAATTCAATTGATGTAGGTATAGTTACTCAGAATGCACCCACAATGTTAGATTTTTATATAAATACTTTAGGTCTTACTAAAGAAATTGAAATCCCTTTTCCTGGTCTAGGTACTGTTAATAAATTAAATTATGCTGATGGTTACATTAAAATTTTGGTTTTAAATGAAGAACCAAAACATAAAAACCATATCGGTGATTTCACCACAGCCCCAGGAATTAGATATATAACTATAAATCTAAGTAACCTTTCAGACCTTGTAGATGAGTGTAAATCTAAAAATATTAAAATTATCAATGAGCCAATTGAAATCAGACCAGGAGTTAAAGTAGCTGTAATTCAAGATCCAGATGGTAATTTAATAGAATTAATGCAAGCTTCTTAAAATAGCTATACACATAAAATTTTATTAAAAATTAATATACACACTTATCGACTTTAAATTAAGTAAATATGCACAGCTATAAATTTTAAGTTATACTGTGCATAATTATGGGCGGTAAATCACAAAGTTGGAACATATCCAAAGGGATATCAATCTATTTAAGAAAAGATAGTCCTAGATACTATGGTTGCCTAAGACTTGATGGTAAGTACTACCGCAAATCATTAAATACAGAGGATAAGGATGTAGCCACAAAACTAGTCCTAGAATGGAATGATGAGAAGTTAAACGAATTTTCTAACAATCAATCCTCCCAAACATTAAATCAAATTAAAAAACCAATAAATGTTGGTTATAAACTTGATGATAAGTATGCATTAGATAAAGGAAAAGTTTTTTTAACAGGTACACAAGCATTAGTTAGACTTCCAATTATTCAAAGAAAAATTGATGCCCAAAATAATTTACATACTGCAGGTTTTATATCTGGTTATACCGGATCACCTCTTGGTGGATATGATCATGCATTAAATCATGCTTCTAAATTCTTAGAAGAAAATCATATAGTTTTTCAACCGGGTGTTAATGAAGATCTTGCTGCAACAGCCATACATGGAACGCAACAAACTACTCTAGTAGAAAAACCTAAGTATGATGGCGTGTTTGGAGTTTGGTATGGAAAAGGACCAGGTGTTGATCGGTCTGGTGATGCTATAAAACATGGAAATTATGCTGGTACATCAAAATATGGAGGAGTTTTAGCATTGGCAGGAGATGATCATGGAGCTAAATCATCAACAACAGCACATCAAAGTGACCATGCTTTTATCCATTTTGGAATGCCAATTCTTAACCCATCCACAGTGCAAGACTATTTAGATTTCGGAATATTAGGATGGGCTATGTCCAGATACTCAGGATGTTGGGTTGGATTTAAATGTGTAACTGATACAGTTGAAAGTGCAGCATCAGTAGATATTAGCCTTGATAGATTTAAACCCGCTATACCAGATAACGGTTCATTTGAAGATGAAAATATTCATATCAAATGGGGTTTTACTCCAGCAGCATCTGAGTCAAGATTATATAATGTCAGATTACCTGCTGCTCAGGCTTTTGCCAGAGTTAATTCTATCGATAAAGTAATTTTTAAAGATAAGAAAAAACTTGCCATAGTTACAAGTGGTAAAGCTTATTTGGATGTAAGACAAGCATTAGATGAGCTTGGTCTAAATGAGAATATATGTAAAAAAATAGGTATTTCTTTATACAAAGTAGGAATGGTTTGGCCTCTTGAAGATCAAAAAATTCTAAATTTTGTTGAAGGCCATAAAGAAGTATTAGTTATTGAGGAAAAAAGACCTATTGTTGAAGATCAATTAACTAAATATCTATATAACAAAAAAATCAGACCTCAACTTGTTGGAAAAAAAGATGAGAAAGGAAACTTGCTCGTACCTAGCGAGGGCGAGCTTTCACCCAGTATGGTTGCTTTAATAATTGGTAAAAGAATTGAAAACCTTTCTTTAAGGATAAATTTATCAAAAAGGATAAAAGAAATTGAAGAATTTATATCAACTATTAACTCATCACCAATATCTAATTTATTTAGATTACCAAGCTTTTGTGCTGGTTGCCCTCATAATACTTCAACAAAAGTACCTGATGATAGTTTTGCATTTGGTGGAATAGGATGCCATGGAATGGCAACATTCATGCCAGAAAGGCATACATATAATTTGGGACAAATGGGTGGAGAGGGTGCTATGTGGACTGGAATAGCGCCATTTACAGAAACAAATCATATTTTTCAAAATTTAGGTGATGGAACTTATTATCATTCTGGAATACTTGCTTTACGTTCTGCTGTTGCTTCAGGGGCTAATATAACTTTTAAAATTTTAGTTAATGATGCGATAGCTATGACAGGTGGTCATGATATTAATGGAAAAGTAAAAATAGATGATTTAACTTGGCAAGTTCACTCTGAAGGTGCAAAAAAAATTGCTGTTGTATCTGATTATCCCGAAAAATATCCCAAAAATAGTTCATTTGCACCTGGGGTACAAGTTTATCAAAGAGATGATCTTGATGAAGTACAGAAGAGTTTAAGAGAAATTAAAGGCGTAACAGTAATTCTTTATGATCAATATTGTGCAACAGAATTAAGAAGAAAAAGAAAAAGAGGCCTTGCAGAAGAACCCAATAAGAGGATCTTTATTAATCCGCTTGTTTGTGAGGGATGCGGTGATTGTGGAGTTCAGTCAAATTGTATTGCTATTGAACCTCTTGAAACTAACTTTGGAAGAAAAAGACAAATTAATCAGTCTGCATGTAATAAAGACTTTTCATGTACTAAAGGTTATTGCCCAAGCTTTATTACTATCACCGGTGGCTCATTGAAGAAAAAAGGTAAGGCACTAAAAAATAATTTATATGATCATTCAAATATAAAACTCCCTACACCATTGGTTCCTGAACTTGTTCAGCCCTTTAATATTCTTATAACTGGAATTGGTGGATCTGGTGTTATTACTTTAGGTGCAAT
>Ga0066372_10001068_pt1 | contig 10854 bp, 9 predicted proteins | sample Knorr_S15_td_250_FD_77011 | JGI IMG/M metagenome (GOLD analysis project Ga0066372, IMG submission 77011) | Marine microbial communities from Southern Atlantic Ocean transect - Knorr_S15_td_250_ad_251m_LV_A | ecosystem: Environmental > Aquatic > Marine > Oceanic | place: Southern Atlantic ocean... | reverse complement strand
CTGGATTGTTATTTCCAGAAATTTCACTAAATAGTTTTTTTCTACTTGTCCCTAATAATGTTTTGTATCCTAGAGAGCTTATCTTTTTTAAATTTTTTAGGATTTCTAAATTATGCTCAGTCATTTTTCCAAATCCTATTCCAGGATCTACAATAATTTTATCTTTATCTAAGCCCATATCCATTACTTTATTAGCTTGTGAACTTAAAAAATCTGAAATCTCAAGAATCACATCACTATATATTGGATTATCCTGCATTGTTTTAGGGGTGCCTTGCATATGCATAATACAATAATATAAATTATTCTTTGCTACCAATGGCATCATGTTTTTATCGTCTGTGCCGCCACTAACATCATTAATCATATCAACATCTAAATTAATTGCTGCTTCTGCAACCTCTGCTGAAGTTGTATCGACACTAATTAATATATTTCTTGGTATGATACTTTTTAATTGCGATATAACATCTATTATTCTTCTTTTTTGTTCTAAAGGTGATACTCTTTCAGAACCAGGCCTTGTTGACTCACCACCAATATCAATTATAGAAGCGCCCTGTTCAATCATTATCATCGCCTTATCAACAGCAGATTTACTAGATGGATAAGAACCTCCATCAGAAAAGCTATCTGGAGTAACATTAAGTATACCCATTATAATTGGCTTACTAAAATCTAGATAATTTGACATTATTTATTTTTTTCAATATTAAATATATTAATTTCATTTCCTAAGTCTATAGACATAAGATCTTCAGCAAATATTATTCTTCCGTCGTATTTTTTTTTAATTTCACTTAATACTTTTTTTTCACTAATACCAAATAATAACGCATGATTTAATATAGTCAATTTTGGTTTAGCAATATTTAAAATCTTAATTAACTGAGAAATATTTGTATGGGTTGTAGTAATTTGTTGTAGTTTTTTATTTTTTTTAAATAGCTTCTCTGATGAAGATATAATTTCATGTATTAAAATATCACTATTTTTAGAATTATTAATAATATTTTCAGAAATTGAAGTATCGCCGGAATAAACAATTGTTTTATCACCTGAAATTATTTTAAAACCATACGAATTATTAATATGTCCATGTGAATTTTTAAAACTAATGACTTTTAATTTATTTTTTTTTCCACTAATATTCTCATTAAAAGTATAACAGTTTATTTTTGAATATTTATTTTTTTTATATCTATATTCAATATCCTTTAAAAAAGATTTTTTTATTCCTGAGCAGAAATTTTTAATACCATCTGGGCCATAAACATTTGTATCACTTTTTTTTTGCCATAGATTACTTGTTAACCAAAAATCTGCTAATCCAACTATATGATCATAATGTAAATGAGATATGTAAATATCATTAATTTTTGAATAATCATTACCAATTTGACTTAATCTAATAGTTAATCCTCTTCCAGCGTCAAATAAAATTTCTTCATTTTTATTTTTTATTAATATTGATGGTCCCAATTTAGCTATACTAGGTCTTGGAGTTCCGGTTCCTAAAAAAGTAATATTTAATATTTCGCTAGCATTTACATTGCTAGCAAAAAATATAATTAATAATATATATCTAATCATTTGTATCAATTTTAAGTACAGCCATAAAAGCTTCTTGTGGCAACTCTACTTTCCCAACCTGCTTCATTCTTTTTTTTCCTAATTTTTGTTTTTTTAATAATTTCATTTTTCTAGTTACATCTCCCCCATATAATTTTGCAGTGACATCCTTTCTGTAAGCCTTGGTTGTTGCTCTTGATATAATTTGAGAGCCAATAGCTGCTTGAATAGCTATATCAAAATTTTGTCTTGGTATAACATCTTTCATACCATTTACTAACTTTCTTCCAATGCTTTGTGATCTTGACTTATGTACTATTAATGACAACGCATCAACTTTTTCTCCATTTATTAAAACATCTAATTTCTGCAGCTCTGATTTTTCAAATGAATATATATAATAGTCAAATGAAGCGTATCCTTTTGTGCATGACTTTAGTTTATCGAAAAAATCTAATACAACTTCGTTTAAAGGAAGATAATATTCGATTAATGCTTGACCTCCAGCATATGAAATTTTATTCTGCTTACCTCTTTTTTGCTCACACAATGTTATTACATTGCCAATAAATTCATTTGGTACTAGCATTGACGCTGATATTATTGGTTCATGAATCTCTTCAATGCTTGACATATCAGGCAAAGAGCTGGGATTATCAACTTCAATAATGTTCCCATTTTTTTGTATAACTTTATAAATCACGGTTGGTGATGTAGAAATTAAATTTAACTTATATTCTCTCTCAAGTCTTTCTTGTATTATTTCCATGTGCAACAGTCCTAAAAAACCGCATCTAAAACCATGTCCCAATGCTTTTGAAGTTTCAGGCTCATAGTTAAATGACGAATCATTTAATTCAAGTTTTTCTAATGCGTCCTTAAAATCTTTATAATCATCACTATTTATTGGAAACAAACCTGCAAATACATTTGGTTGTATTTCTTTAAACCCATCTAAAGGATCACTTTCATCATCATCGTAAGACAAAATAGTGTCACCTACCTTAGCAGATGCTATATCTTTTAACCCAGCAACGAGGTAACCAACCTCACCTTCGTTAATTATTTTTAATTTATTTTTTTTAGGGGAATAACATCCTAATTCTTCAACTTGATAAATAACATCTGTTGAGGCTAATTTAATTTTTTGCTTTAAAGATAAAGAGCCATTAACAACTCTTACTAACGATACAATTCCTAAGTAATTATCAAACCATGAATCAATTATAAGAGCTTTTAGTTTCTTATTTTTAGATATTTTTGGAGGAGGTATTTTTTCAATAATGTTTTCAAGAAGCTCTTCAACTCCTAATCCAGTTTTTGCACTAACACCAAGAGCATTTTTTGTATCAATTCCTATAATTTCAGATATTTGATTTTTAACTAATTCTTGATCTGCAGAATGCAAATCAATCTTATTTAATACTGGTAAAATTTCCAAATCAAGCTCTACTGCTTTGTAACAATTTGCAACACTTTGTGCCTCTACTCCTTGTGAAGCATCAACTACTAGCAAAGCACCTTCGCATGCTGCTAACGATCTTGAAACTTCATATGAAAAATCAACATGTCCTGGGGTATCTATAATATTAAATTGATATATTTTTCCATTTTTAGATTTGTAATTTAATCTGACGCTTTGCGCTTTTATTGTAATTCCACGTTCTTTTTCAAGATCCATAGAGTCTAGTATTTGTGTACTCATTTCCCTTTCAGTTAAACCACCACAAATTTGTATAAATCTGTCTGCTAAAGTAGATTTTCCATGATCAATATGGGCTATAATAGAAAAATTTCTAATTAAATCATTATTATGATCTGACATTTTAGTTTTACTCGATTTTAATTGCTAAATAAATAGAATTTCCTTGAGATCTTCTAACTAATAACGGAACAAAATCTCCCTTTTTCATGCTTTTAACAATATTTTCAAAATGATCTATATTTTTAATATTTTTTCCTGAAATTTGATAAATTATATCATTTTTCAATAATCCTGACTCATAAGCAGGATCATTAGAAACAACATTTACTCTAATCCCAAATTTATTATCTTTACCAATACCTTTTCTTTCAGAATCAGATAAATTTGAAACAGTCATCCCAAGAATTTTTTTTGTTTTCGGATCATTTCTTTTGTTTGTTCTTTTTGCAATTTCTTGACTAGGCAGCTCTTCGACCTTAAACCTAATAATTTTTCTAGAACCGTTTCTTAATATTTCAATTTTAACGTTTTTACCAATTTCCGTACTGCCTACAATTGGAGGCAATGATGATGATGATATAATTTTTTTTCCGTCAAATTTTAAAATTATATCTCCAACCTTTAAATCTGTTTTTGAAGCTGGACCATCTTGTATAATTTTAGATATCAATGCACCAGAAGGATTCTTCATTCCGAAAGACTTTGCTAAATTATTTGTTACTTCTTGAATATATACTCCTAACCATCCTCTTGAAACTTTTCCAGATTTTTTTAATTGCCTAATAACATTACTTGCTACATCCATAGGTATTGCAAAAGATAGTCCCATAAAACCACCTGATCTACTAAAAATTTGCGCATTTATACCTATTACTTCTCCATTTAAATTAAATAATGGTCCACCTGAATTACCGGGATTTATAGCAACATCTGTTTGAATAAAAGGAACATAATTACCATTCGGCAAACTTCTTCCAATAGCACTTACAATTCCAGCAGTTACAGTACTTTCAAAACCAAAAGGTGACCCAATTGCTAAAACCCATTGTCCAACTTTCAAATTTTCTGAATTTCCAATTTTTACAGGTTTTAAATTTTTTGCTTTAATTTTTAATAAGGCAATATCACTTGAAGGATCTGAACCAATTAATTTTGCATCTAATTCTCTTTTATCATTAAGCTTTACAATAATTTGATCTGCATCAGCTATAACATGATGATTTGTAATAATATAACCATCTCCCGAATATACAAATCCTGAACCCATAGACTGAGATCTTCTTGGAATTTGTTTCTCTGGATTTTTAAAACCCCTTTCACCAAAAAATTTTTTTAGAAATTCATTTAACTCATCATTTGGTACTTGTGGAATATTATTATCATTATTTTTATAACTTTTTTTAACAGTACTTATATTAACTATACTAGATTTATTATCCTGAACTAGTTTTGTAAAATCTGGAAGATTTACATTTTGCGCATATGTTGAAAAAATAAGTACCGTGTATAATAATGATGCCTGGAAAAGATATTTAATTATATTTTTCATATTTGCCTTAGTTAATATTTTATATTAGATTATACTAATTCTATCACAAAGGTTACATAAAATTTTAAAACAAGTTGAAAAATCAAGGGTTTTTGATGTACTAATAATTGGCAGTGGTGCTGCAGGTAATAGCTTAGCTCTTCAATTGCCAAAATCAATGAATGTGGGTTTAATATCAAAAACTGAACTCCATGAAGGAAGCACTTATTATGCGCAAGGTGGTATATCAGCTGTCCTTAGCAAAACAGATTCTATAGATCAACACGTTGAAGATACAATGGAGTCTGGAGCTGGGTTGTGTAAAGAGAAAGTAGTAAAAGCAGTAGCAAAAGATTCAAAAAATATAATTGAATGGCTATTAAATCAAGGGGTTGAGTTTACAAAAAATAATCCTGGATCTAATAACAAACTTCATTTAACAAAAGAAGGTGGTCACACCTATCCAAGAATTGTTCATGCTGCTGATAAAACCGGTGTGGCTATCCAAGAAAGTTTAATTGATAAAATTAAAAGACAACCTAATATTGAATTATTTACACATCATGTAGCAATAGATCTAATTACAAAGAATAAAAATAATTGTTATGAAAAAAGATGCGTAGGATCTTATGTTTTAAATAAAAAAAATAACCTTATTAATATTTTTAAAGCTAAATTTGTTATTCTGGCAACAGGTGGGGCAAACAAAGTTTATTTATATACAAGCAATCCTGACACTTCATCTGGAGATGGTATTGCTATGGCATATAGAGCTGGTTGTGATGTCACAAACATGGAATTTATGCAATTTCATCCAACTTGTCTTTATCATCACAAAGCTAAATCATTTTTAATAAGTGAGTCTTTAAGAGGAGAAGGAGGAAAATTATTATTACCAAATGGAAGCTCATTTATGCACAAATATGATTCAAGAGGTGTCTTAGCACCAAGAGACATTGTTGCTAGAGCTATAGATAGTGAAATGAAAATTTATGGCCTAGACTATGTTCTTCTTGATATATCACATAGAAATAATACATTTATAGAAAAGAGATTTCCAAACATATATAAGAAATGCCTAGAATTTGGTATTGATATAACTAAAACTGCAATGCCAGTTGTTCCTGCAGCACATTACACATGCGGAGGAATAAATATTGATATAAATGCACGTACAAATATTAAAAATCTTTACGCAATAGGAGAAGTAGCACATTCAGGTCTTCATGGTGCAAATAGAATGGCAAGTAACTCACTTTTGGAATGTATATTTTTTTCAAAGAAAGTTTTAAATGATATAAAAAAATTTAAAGATGAAAAACATGAAGATATTTTAAACGATTTAAAAAATAATACAGGTAAAAAAATAAGTGAAGAGGTTATAATAAAGCACTCGTGGAAGGAAATTAGAACATTAATGTGGAACTATGTTGGAATTGTAAGAACCAATGAAAGACTTATTAAAGCAAAAACAAGAATATCTATATATAAAAAGGAAATTGAAGAATGTTTTAATAAAAATATAATCTCAAGCGATTTAATTGAATTAAGAAATCTTGTGTATATTGCAGAAATTATTATTATGTCTGCCTTAAATAGAAAAGAAAGCAGAGGACTTCATTATAATGTTAATTACCCAAGTACTAAAGATACAGCTAAAGACACAGTTATCAATATAAATACAAAAAATGATACTAAGTTATATCAAGAAAAATAGAATTTCTATAGTATTTAAGCTCTTCTATCGAATCTTTTATATCTTGTAGTGCTATGTGCTTAGGTTCTTTCTTAAATATTATTTCAGGGTACCACCTTTTAACAATTTCTTTTAATGTACTTACATCTAAATTTCTATAATGAAAAAATTCTTCTAAATCCGGCATGCATCTTGCTAAAAAACGTCTATCTTGACATATTCCACTTCCACACATTGGTGATTTATTTTTATCAATGTATTTTAATAAAAATTCTATTGTCATCTCTTGTGCATCTAAATACGTATATGTACTATTTTTAATTCTTTCTACAAGTCCAGATTTATTATGTTGATTTGTATTCCACTCATCCATTAATTCTAATGCTTCTATTGGTGTCTTAATAGCAATAACAGGACCTTCTTCTAAAATATTCATATCTCTATCAGTTACAATTGTTGCTATTTCAATTATGCGATCTTTAAAAGTATCCAAACCTGTCATTTCAAGATCAATCCAAATTAAATTTTGCGAATTCCTATTCATAGTCAGTTAACATAGCACATAGGTATTTTTATTTCTGCATATTTAGTAAGTTGTTCTTTTATCAAATGCTTTAGATAAAGTATGTTGATCCAAATATTCAAGCTCTCCCCCAACAGGGACACCTTGAGCAAGCCTTGTTGCTTTTATAGAATTTTTTATTGCTAAATCACTTATCACATGTGCTGTTACATCACTCTCAACAGTATAATTAACAGCAATAATTAGCTCTTTGATTTTGCCAGCTGCAATTATTTTACTTAGAGAATCAATACCAATTTCTTTAGGACCAATTCCATCTAGGGGAGATAATTTTCCTAATAAAACAAAATATTTTCCATTATAATTTGTACTATTTTCAATATTCATAACATCAGCAGGACTTTCAACAACACAAAGCATTTCATCATTTCTTCCGGGATCTTTACATAATTCACAAAATTCATCTTGAGACAAATTTCTACAAGATTTACAATTTGTTGTTTTTGTAACAACTTCTTTTAAAACATCAGATAGATTTAATGCATCATTTTTCGCTCTTTGAAGCAAATAATATGTCATTCTTTGTGCTGTTTTTTTACCTACTCCTGGTAAACAAGTTAATGCATCTATTAAGTCTTCAATTAATGTTTTTTTATTGGGCATTTAATTAAAAAGGCAAATCTGTAGGAAAACCTTGTTTTGAAAGAATTGACATCTTCTCAGAAGACATATTTTCAACTTCCTTTGACGCCTTATTAATAGTTTCTTTAACTAGGAGCTCTAATTTTCTATTATCCGATATTTTAACATTATCAGAAAAGGAAACTTTTTGAACTATATGTTCTCCATTCATAACCACAGTAATATTATCATTATCATCAGATACTGTAATAATAGTTTTAGATATTTCTTTTTTAATTTTCTTCATGTCTTTTTTCATTTTTTGGGCTTGTTTCATTAAACCCATCATATCTCCCATGCCACCAAGTCCTTTAACCATAATTATTCTCCTTCAGCATTTTTATTAATTTTTACGGAATTATCAATGCTAGTTGCTTTAAATTTTTTCTTAATGGTTTTCACAAAATCATCATTATCTATCAAATCATTAGCTTTTGAAATCTTATTATTATAATCTTCTTCTTTTCTCTTATGAAGTGTTGATAAATCAGATTCAGATGATGAAATATTTATAAAAATATTTTCACCAAAATAATTTGTTAAAGCTTCCTGCAACTTATTTTTTGACTTTTGTGTTACAACGCTAATCAAATCTTCCTTAATAAGAAAATATAAAATATTATCTTTTTTTGAAGAAAAAATAATATTATTAGCTAAATTTCTAGCAATAGAGTCAATTTCAAGTCTTGTAATAATTGTGTCCCAGTTTTTTTTTATATTTGCTAAAGGTTCTTTCGTTGATTTTCTATTCTCTACACTTTTTTTTTCAACAATGTTATTTTTATCTATTTTATTATTATTTGATTTATTATCTTTTGCAATTTCATTTTTACTAGAATTATAATTTTCAAAATCAAACGGTGTAAACAACAACATCCTTATAATTGCCATTTCAAAGCCACTCTTAAAATCTGGAGCAAATTCTAGATCTTTAAGATTAGAAACTCCAACTTGATATAAAATTTGAATCTCATCGTCGCTATATTTCTCTGATAAACTTCTAATACTTTCTTCATATATATTATCACTAATATTTTTTGTAATTTTAAAAATAGCTGCTTGATGAAAAATTGAAACTATTTCTTCTAATAAATTTTTAAAATCAACAGACTCATAATACATCTTGTCAATAAAACCCATTAATGAATCAATATCTTCTTTTATAAGCATTTTTATTATTTTATTAATATTCTCTGTTGGCATTAAACATAAAATCTTACATATATTCTCATATGTTATTTTGTTATCACCGTGGGATATACATTGTTCTGTAATACTTAGAGCATCTCTCATACTTCCATCGGCTATTTTAGTAATATTCTTTATTGCATCTTCTTCATAATTTATCTTTTCATTTTTTAGTATTTTTTCTAATTGATTTTTTATAACTCCTAAAGATATTCTATTTAAACTAAAATGTAAGCATCTTGATAAAATTGTACTAGGGATTTTTTGTTGATCTGTTGTTGCTAATATAAATTTTACATGTTCTGGTGGTTCTTCAAGTGTTTTTAATAATGCATTAAAGCTATGTGTTGAAAGCATATGTACTTCATCAATCAAATATATTTTATATCTTCCTTGCGTAGGCATATATTGTACATTTTCCAGAAGCTCTCTAGTATCCTCAACTTTTGTTCTTGAGGCTGCGTCTATTTCATACAAATCAACAAACTGACCTAAATCAATTGATTCGCAACTAATACAAGTGCCGCAAGGTTTAGAACTAATGCCATTGGTTTCGCAATTTAAACATTTAGCTAAAATCCTAGCTAAAGTTGTTTTACCAACACCTCTTGTGCCAGTAAATAAATATGAATGATGAAGCCTTTTATTATCTAAACTATTAACTAATGCGGTAACTACTGGATCTTGCCCTATTAGGTCAGAAAATAATTTTGGACGCCATTTTGTTGCTAATACAGTATTTTTCATATTGAAATTATGCTATCACATTTATAGTTTTATAAATAATAATTTAGTTTTTTCATAATTTAAATTGTGAGGTAGTATGTCCCTCTAGTGCCTAATTTAATAATGAATACTGCGGAGAGGGAGGGATTCGAACCCACGGTTGATTTTACTCAACACTACCTTTCCAAGGTAGCACAATAGACCACTCTGACACCTCTCCGTAAGGTTTTCAATACTATCATAAATTAATATCAAGCAAGTATCTGGATGTTAAATAATTTTAATTTTCAGTATTATTTTTAGTTGGTGGAATAGGAAAACTTCCTGAAGGAAACTGTTTAACGTTTCCATCTGATGTAGTTATTTTAGCAACACCTTCTTTATCAACTTCATCTATACGAACAATATTATGAGCTGGCACAAAAATTCTTTTAACATTTGCAAATTCTGTTTTTAATTTTTCCTCGCTTGGATCAACTACAACACTAGTGTTTTTCCCAAAAACTAAATCTTCAATAGCTATAAAACCATACATGTCAGACTGATATACTTTTTTAGAGTATATTTCATAAACTAAACTATTATTAAAATAAATTATTTTAAATGTCTTGCTCATATCTCAATAATTACATAAGTTACATGCTATCAATGATAGCATCACCGAATCCGCTACAAGTTACTAGTGTAGCCCCTGGCATTAATTCTTCAAGTTCTTTGACAATCTCCTGACTACTTTCATGTTTTTTCACAAGTTTTTGCATCCCTGCTCTGGCCCTTGCTAAATCATAAGTAACAGTTTTATTTGCAATTGCTTTTTCTACGCCATTTATAATATTATCAGCTGCTTCTTTCCAGCCTATATATCTCAGCATCATTTCTGCTGACAAAATAATTGATCCAGGATTTACTCTATTTTTTCCAGCATATTTTGGGGCTGAACCATGAGTAGCTTCAAAAACTGCAACACTATCAGAAATATTTGCGCCCGGAGCAATTCCTATACCTCCAACCTGTGCAGCTAAAGCATCTGAAATATAGTCTCCATTTAAATTTAAAGTGGCAATTACATCATAATCTTCAGGTCTGAGAAGTATTTGTTGTAGAAAATTATCTGCTATTACATCTTTAATAATTATTTCGTTTGCATTGCTTGGATTAATTATTTTGTACCAAGGTCCATTATCAATTAACTGTGCTTGAAATTCTTTTATTGCAAGTTCATAACCCCATGTTTT
>Ga0066372_10001067_pt1 | contig 10857 bp, 7 predicted proteins | sample Knorr_S15_td_250_FD_77011 | JGI IMG/M metagenome (GOLD analysis project Ga0066372, IMG submission 77011) | Marine microbial communities from Southern Atlantic Ocean transect - Knorr_S15_td_250_ad_251m_LV_A | ecosystem: Environmental > Aquatic > Marine > Oceanic | place: Southern Atlantic ocean... | reverse complement strand
GCAGAGAGCGCGATCCAACCGGCGTTCCGACCCATCAATTCCACCACCATCACCCGTTCGTGCGCCTCAGCAGTTGAGTGGAGCTTATCGATCGCATCTGTTGCGGTTTCAACTGCAGTCAGAAACCCGAAGGTTAGATTTGTTGCAGCCAAATCATTATCGATGGTTTTCGGTACTCCAATAACATTCAGTCCTTTTCGAAAAAGTGCTTGTGCGATTGAGAGTGAGCCGTCACCCCCGACGGCGATCAGCGCATCGATCTTATGTGCGGCTAGGGCATCAATCACTTCTTGGCTCCTGTCTATAATTGTCGTGGAGCCGTGTTCGTCCGAGACCTGCCAGTTAAGGGGATCTCCTCTATTCGTAGTCCCGATGATCGTGCCACCCAAATGAGTGATGCCTCGCACGGCCGACCTATCGAGCTGCACGATACCACCATCTACCTCGAACAGTCCGTCGTAACCATCCCTGATACCAAAGACTTCCCAACCGCGCTTCTCTGCGGATATGACAACTGCTCGAATCACTGCATTGAGTCCGGGCGCATCTCCGCCACCTGTATTGATTGCAATCCGGCGGATGTTGGGTGTCATTTCAGATCCTGTTGAGATCCCGAGGTCTATACCGGCACACTAAGTCTTTTCGCGAGCGCTCTAGCGTCCAAGGTAGCTCTTGTACTAGAAGAACCGCGACCCGTCTAGTCTTAGGTTGTTCTGATTTGCTAGGATACCTCTCAAGAAACCACTATCCTCGAGTCAAACGAGTGATATGGAGGAAGGGTGAGATTTTTAGTGCTCGTGTTGTTTTCATTAGGAGCCTGTGTGTCGCAACAAATACCACAGGACAGTGCAGAGTCCTCATCGGGAGATGATGGCTGGATAGCGCTCTTCAATGGACGTGATTTGACCGGTTGGGTGCCAAAGATTCGTGGAAATGAACTCGGAGAAGATCCGGGAGGAACATTCCGTATCGAAGATGGACTCCTTACGGTCGGGTACGAAAGTTATCAGAATTTCGATGAACAATTTGGACATCTTTTTTATGCGGATACTTTCTCTGATTACCAACTGCTAATCGAATACCGTTTCATCGGAGTGCAACTCATAGGCGGTCCAGATTGGGCCTTCAAGAACAGCGGGGTGATGTTTCACGCCCAGAATCCTAATTCGATGCTACGTGATCAGGATTTTCCGATTTCCCTTGAGTTACAGTTGCTTGGTGGTAACGGTACCGATGCGCGCCCAACCGCCAATCTCTGTACTCCTGGAACAGAGGTCGAGATGGGTGGGATAAAAGTTCAAGCACACTGCACAAATTCTACTTCTGAAACATTTCACGGTGATGAATGGGTGACCGTAGAACTTACAGTTCATGCAGACACTGCCGTCTCGCATCTAGTGAATGGGGAAAAGGTCCTGGAATATGAGCGTCCAACTGTTGGTGGGGGCTCGGTAGACGGCTTTGATGATGCCATCAAGCTTGATGGCCAACCACTCACTCATGGGTATATCGCACTGCAGAGTGAGAGCCATCCAATTCAATTCCGCCGTGTTCTGGTTAGGCGGTTAAACGGAACCTGATCTAGTGAGCGCAACCGGTCTGCTTCGCCGGAGTCAGAGGGGTGGTCAGGACACTTACTAAAGCTATTTCAGTTGTTTTGGGCTCCTTCAGCAATCCATGTCTTAATCACCTCAAGTTCCTCAGTGGTCAGAGGGTCTCCTTCCTGTGGCATGTCCCCGAGCTCGATCATCATCCAGAGGACGCTGTCCTCTGCGTTTCCTGGTTCGACAATAGAGCCGAACTCCGATCCTACCATCAATGCATCGTAGCTTGTGAGATCAAGTTCCATCTCTTTTGTAATCGCTCCATTTTCGTCGGCTCCGCCGTGACAGATGACGCACTTTCCCTCGAGGATAGGAGCCACGTCCTCGGAGAAGCTCACGTCAGCTTCTGTATAGGAGAATTGGGTCTCACCCTGAGCTACGAGAGTGAGTGGCAGATCTGTTTGCACAAGCATGAGTCCAAGGGGTACTGCTAGCACTCCCATAACTTCAAATCGAGTCCAAATCATTTAGATCATCCTTTTTTATGGGAGAGGCTTCACTCTTGTCCGTCATTATAGAGGTCTATTAGCCACTCTTAAGAGGTTTGATGGGTCAACTCCCCTGTGGCGGGCCATCGGGATGTAGCTGACAATCGGGAGGCTGTTGTCGAGACCAATCGAGTGACATGATCCGCCAACCTTCCTGAGTCTGGAGCAGGGTAACAACATCTATACCGCAGTGACTGAATGCCCCACCGGTGTAGAAATCGTAAGGGGTCCAGACGGTTGCGATCGGCCCGCTTACCATGACTCTCGAATCAAACATACGTTCGACCATTATAGATCCACTCGAAACAATCCGATCTCTTAATCCTTCAACGGTCGAAGTAGATGAGGTGACCGTGCCGTCCTCTTCGACGCTGTTGGACCTCATTATCACATCTGGCATCATGACTGCAGATAACCTGGCTGCATCTCCGCCAAGCGCATCAAAAACACCCTGGACTGTCGCGAGAATCTCGGCACGCTGTATATCGGTTGGAGCAAACGTGCTGAGATCATTAGAGAGTGCCATGCCGGCAGATGGTTCATCTTCGTTGTTGGCAGGTTGACATGCGCTGAGGGTACTAAGAAACACCAGCATAATGACGATTTGGGAAGGCATCGCAGCAGCTGATAAGAAAGATGTAGAACAGTGCCGGTGCATCGTGCGGTCTCCTGATCCAAGTGGGTATTGAGTGAGTCTAGGTAGGGTGAGGGCGGTGCAAAAGACAAGGCCTCTAACTATAAAGGGTACCGCTGCCATCAGCTCTTTGGGTGGCCTGGTACTGTGAGCCCCTGTAGAATCACGATTCCTCTATACGATAAGCATTCTTCGGATTCCAAAATGAATATGAAGCTCAGGAAGTTTTCCAACGAAATAGCACTTCTTTATTTCCCTCTGCTAATGATGGCCTGCGGAGGAGGTGAGGTGGCACAAGAATCCGAAGCGGATTTGGTCACGCGCGCTCGAGGTATCCATGAGAGGGTCATCACACTCGACACTCATGACGATATCAGTGCCAGCAATTTTACGGCGGATCGGAATTATACGATGGACCTGGGAAACCAGGTGAATCTGCCGAAGATGGAAGAAGGCGGTCTGGATGTCGCGTTCTTCATCGTATTTGTTGGGCAGGGTGAGCTCACAGAGGAGGGCTATGCCAGAGCTCATGCTCAGGCGATAGAAAAATTTGACGCAGTTCACCGATTGACCGAGGAGATTGCTCCTGATCGTATCGAGCTTGCGTTGACCTCAGATGACGTACGCCGGATTGCGGCTTCGGGTAAGAAGGTCGCGATGATCGGAATAGAGAATGCTTACCAAGTTGGGACGGACCTCTCTAACATCGCCGATTTTCAGGCGCGAGGGGGGCGATACATGTCTCTAGCCCATAACGGTCACAGCCAATTCTCAGACTCGAATACAGGAGAGAGAGATGGCGTGTGGCTACACAACGGGTTAAGTGATCTGGGACGTGAGGCAATCGCTGAGATGAACCGTGTCGGCATCATGGTTGACATCTCTCACCCGTCAAAAGAAGCAATCATGGAGATGTTTGAGGTGACACGTGCTCCGGTCATCGCCTCTCATTCATCTGCACGTGCACTCAATGATGTGAGCCGTAATCTAGATGATGAACAACTAATGGCACTCAAAGAAAACGGTGGTGTTGTGCAAACGGTTGCTTTTCGGAGTTATATCAATTCAGAGAAGAACAATGCTAATCGACAGGCAGTGCAAGCACTTGAAGCAAGCATCGCCGAGGAGATGGACTTCGAGATACTTGGGGGCCGAGGGGGCCGAGGGGGCCGAGGTGCGCTACAGGGCTTAAGCGAAGATGCAAGGAGTGCTTACTCTGCCAATATGGAGGAGCTTCGCAGCACGGCCGCTTCCAGAATGGAAGCAGAGGTTACCAGCACGGCACCTCCTGTGGGTGTAGCAGATTTCGTAGATCATATTGATTATCTGGTAGACTTGATTGATCTGGAGCACGTCGGGATTAGTTCAGACTTCGACGGTGGTGGTGGGGTTGAGGGATGGAATGACGCATCCGAAACATTCAACGTGACACTTGAGTTGGTTCGCAGAGGCTACACGGAAGAGGAGATTGGAATGCTCTGGAGTGGGAATCTGCTCAGGGTATTAGATGAGGTCCAAGCTATTGCTGCGAACATTCAGGCGGGTGGCTGATGTCTAGCTAACTGGGGCCTGAAAGGATTAGCGGTTATCGCAAATCCTAGGACGGATGTCGGTAGCTACCGACGAACGGGTAGGACTTGTTTCTTGCCTGTACCGAAGGGGTGGTTACGAGTCATAAGCTCCAAGTACAATTCACCAGATTCGAGCCGTTCACGCTCATCTGTGTCCAAGGTGAGCATGCCTTGGGCAGGTGAAATACTTGGCCCTGCGAGGCGTCGCTCAATATAGGGCCGGCCCTCCCCATCGTTGGTACTGAGGACGACGGCGAAGACATCATCGGCTCTGACACCCGACACACGAATGTTGTATGCGAGTGTTCCAGTTAGAGAGTTATATGTGAACTGCACCCTTGCCCTAGCACGTAAAGTGGATCTTCGAGCACCGTCAGTTGTTGTCCGCACAGTAAAGGTTATGGGCTTTGCCGCCCTGCCACTCAATAGAGGTGGGGTGCTTAATGGTGCGAGCCTATGGTTTGTTGCTTGTTCATATGCGTACCCCAGAGCAATCAACCGGGCGTCATCGAGACTGCGCCCTAATAACTCAAGTCCGATAGGCAGTCCTCGTGTCCATCCGGCTGGAATACTCAGTGCTGGAAGTCCTGTGTTTGCACTCAGTGAGCAGTTAGAGCCCCTCTGGGGTTGGCCAATGATTGAGGGTGGTTCTCTCATAGTTGGATAGATCAGCGCGTCGACTTGATTCTCTTCAATCACTGATACGACAGCGTTTCTGAGTGGCTCTCTTTTGGCCAGGGCTGTCGCATAAGCATCCGTATCTCTGTCTCCCGAAGCATTCCTCCTGCGCATCCCAGGAGTAAGAGCCTCATGGATCAATCCCAATTCGAGCATTTCTTCGAGTGAACTCACGGGGGCATCAGGCACGCCTGCCAAATAATCTATGAGGTCCCACTTGAACTCATGACCGATCACACCTGAGCCGGAGATAAGATTTTGAAGATTTGGGATCTCAATTGTGATCGTATCAGCACCTAATTCAACCATCTTCGCGATTGCTTGACGGACGATATTTGCCGCTGGTGCCTCTACGCCCCCTTCACCGAAGTATGACTCAAGGATCCCGATGCGTGCGCCGGAAAGCGCGCTCGGGTTTAGAGCGTCGATGAAACTTGGGAGTTCTTTTCCTTCTAGTATTGTCGTCGCAGGATCTGCAGGATCAGCACCGATAGTTGCATCGAGTGCAATCGCCAAGTCCTCTATGCTTCGAGCGAGTGGCCCTCCGACATCCTGGCTGTGAGATAGAGGAACAATCCCGTCAATGCTCGAAAGCCCCTTCGTGGGTCGCAGGCCAACAAGGTTGTTCTGTGATGAAGGAATGCGAATCGAGCCGCATGTATCACTACCCCAACCGACTGCGGCAAAACTTGCAGCAATGGCAGTTCCAGTACCACCACTTGAGCCGCCCGGATTCCTTCGCAGGTCGTAAGGGTTGAGGGTTTGTCCTCCAAGGGACCCGATGGTTGTGATGCCGCTTGCCAACTCATGCATGTTCGACTTTCCAAGAATAACTACTCCGGCCTCCCGGAGCTTCTGCACTTGCCGGGCATCATCAGGTGGAATGTTCGCGGCAAGGGCGAGTGTCCCAGCGCTCGTAGGTAAGTCGAACGTATCGTAGTTGTCCTTGAGAATGATCGGGATACCGTGTAGGGGTCCTCTTGGACCGGTTCTTGCCCGCTCGCGGTCAAGCATCTGAGCTTCAGCAACCGCATCCCAGTTTACCCAAATCATCGCGTTCAGGATTGGGCCAGCCTTGTCGTAAGCCCGAATCCTGGAGAGATACATTCTAGTGATCTCTGCGGACGTGACGGCCCCAGCTTCCATCGCTTCCTGAAGTTCGGCGATTGATGCTTCAGCGACTTCTATCTGGGCATTAACTGGTGCTGGCAATGAACAAAGCAGGGCAACAACGGCGATCAAAAACTTCGAGAAGCGCGGATCTTTCACGTACACTGCCATAGTCTCACCAGTCACACGTTTTATCTCAGCCCGAAGGGAGCTTGAAGACATAGAGCGCATTCCCTGTCGCTGGGTGTCTGATCTCGGGTGAAACCCTCCGCGGAACATCTCTCGGGCTGCCTCCTCCTAATCCTGTTGGCACTGCTATATACTGCTCACCGTTTACGCTGTATGTAACCGGAAATCCTTGAACAGAAGTGCCCAGTCTGGTTTGCCACAAAGTGCTACCGGTTCTCACGTCATATGCCCGGAAGTAGCGGTCAAGGTCACCAGCAAACACCAGTCCGCCTGCAGTCGGGAGCGCAGCAGTCAGGAAAGACGCACGCTGTTCGACGCTCCAAAGTTCCTCTAGGGTGTCGATGTCGTAAGCAGCAAGTTTACCAAGATTCCCATTCGTACCAGGCATCTCTTCCCAGCTACGTGCTGCGCCTGTTCCGCCAGAGCCAACTTCGAGAGCAATTTCTCGGCCAGAGATATTCAGACAGGTCTGACTTAGTGGGATAATGACTGCATTGGTTTCCGGGCTGTAACCCATTGCTGGCCAATTATGTCCTCCAGCTGTGCTAGGGCATACTGAAACGAACTCGCCTACCTCCGCATCCTGAATATCCTGCCGGTAGGTAACTGCTCCCGTATTGGGGTCGATGAAATCGAAGGCATTCTGGTATACGGTCTCTTTATACCCAAAAAACTCGCCAGACATACGGTCCAGCTTCCAGAGGATGCCGTGCTTTCCGATTGTAAAGAGAAGTTTTTCGCCATTCCGATCAATCAGCACTTGTTCAAATGTCTCATCGAGATCGAGAGCTTCCCCTGGCACGTGCTGCCGGTACCATACGATCCGGCCATCTTCTGGGTCGATTGCAAGTGTAGAGTTCGTATAAAGAGCAGCGTCTGCTGTCGTCATACCTCGGCTCGCTGGCACCCAAGGTTTTGCCTGTGCGGTTCCCCAGTAGATGAGATCCAAATCCGGGTCATAGCTTCCCGTAATCCAGGCATCTCCACCACCACGCAGTTCGAATGGAATGTCCCCCCAGGTGTCGTCACCGAATTCACCTGGTCGGGCAATTGTGAAAGTCCTCCAGAGTTCCTCGCCAGTTGCTGCATCGTGCGCGGTAATAAAGCACGATTCTTCAAAAAACCGCCCGCACCCGTTAATGCCGTTAATGACTTTTCCGCGAGCTACGATTGGTCCCGCGACATTCGTGTAGCCTTGTTCGTAATCAGCTATCTGGGTTTCCCAAACTACCTCGCCTGTTCTTGCATCCAAGGCGACCAGCCAAGCGTCCTTGGTGGGGACGAAAATCTTATCCTCGTAGATTGCAATCGAGCGGAGCTGGGAGAAGAATGCTCGATACCCTTCTGGGAAAGTTCTTTGATATTCCCAAAGTAACTCACCCGTTGCTGCATCAAGTGCCTGTATGGTGTTCATGGGGTGTGTGAGATACATGACCCCCCCACGAACGAGCGGCGTAGGCTGGTTAGCCCCCTGGTCCATCGCCCAAACCCAGGCCAGTCTCAGGTCGGTTACGTTTTCACGGTTGATCTGATCAAGTGGGCTGTATCCTTGGCTATCCAAGGTTCTCCGATACATCAGCCAATCCCCAGGGTCAGGATTCACCAACTCCTCATCAGTTACTGGACGGAAATCCGCAATCTCATGGAATGTAGATGTGCCGTCACCAGAGGCACCGCCACGTCCACCAAATGCTGCCCTGGAGGGGGTCGCTGGGCCGGTACTTCGGCTAGTAGGTACCTCTTGTGGTCCCGTGGAGCCTTCCAGTGTGCCGGTTGCATCAGCTACGAGTTCCGAAGAGCCAGACGGGAATCCATTTCTCTCCAGAAGATAAGCGACGATGTTTGCGTATATGGTTTGATCGAGTGAGCCTTCTTCGCCCGGCGGCATCGATATCACCACTTCCATGAGTTCTTCGACCGGCTTCCCCCCCCAGTAGCCAAGGAAGTTCTGTCCGGCGAGTTCGGGAGCCTCAAACGAACCTACAAGTGTTTGTAGGTGGCATTCAGAGCAGTGCTGCTCGTACGCCACGCCACCTGCTGTTGCTTGCTCTGTGGTGTACGTCACCTGTGCAGTGCCTTCTAGAACGAGCGCAGCAGTAAGCGAAATTGTTGCTATTGTCGAGCACGCTATGTATCGAGCCTTCATGCTTTATAGCCTCCCCTCATATCATTACAGGTGCTGAATAGGGGGCACAGGCGACTGGTACGCGAGTCCCCCTAGTTTCTGGTGTGGATGCCATATAACTCGCGGAGTTGGTCGATTCCTTCTGCTCTTCCGATAAGAGTGAGCCTGTCGCCTTCAACTAGCTCTGTATCGCCACGGGGTATAATGAGCTCTCCGGAGCGTCTGATCATAGCAACCAGAGTGCCTTCTGGATGAGGAAATTCTCTGATTAGCTTGCCAATCAATTCTTCCCCAGCCAGCCCGTGCTCTAGCCGCATCGCGAACATCACCTCTTCGTGGAAGAGTGCTTCCTTAAGATCTTGGCCTGTTTGAGCTTCCAGCCACTCAGGTATAAAACCGTCGTCTTCCACGCGTTTCGTGATTCGGGCGAGGAGTCGAACATGCTGTCCAGGATTGTCTTCCGGAGTAACGATGAAGAGGATCGCTCGGATCAAATCATCTGGGCTACGGCCTAACTGAGCATCAGATGTGGTGTAAATCCGAAGCCCATGCTGTGCTCTCGCAAGCAGCATATGGGGTCTCTCCAAGCCGTTAATTCGCACATGTGTAATGGCTACCTCATGAGCGGAGGAAGTCACTTCTATGCTAGACTCCTCCAGGAACCCTGGGATTAGTTGGCTTGCCGAAACAGGAAGCTCATTTGCGAGCTTTTGCGATGCCCGAGTAACTAATTCTTGAAAGGTGGTTTGGTGCAGGATATCGATCACGTACGCTTCAGTAACCACTTGATCGAAGGGGTCAGAATCCCGAGTCTCTTGCTCTTTGATGATTTCGCGCAATTCCATATCCAGGCCCTCGTAACGTCTTTTTCCAAGACGCTCGAATACATGGAAGATCGCTCCCTCTCGGTCCACCCGGTGTCGAGCATAGTAGGTGTACCACATAGCCCCGAATAAGATGAGACCGAATGTGAATAAGGTCGGAAGAAGCCCCATGTTCACAATGAGCCAGAACGGAGCCAGAATCCCAAAGATTTGAACAGTGGGGTACAGCGGCGAAGTAAAGACGGGGTCGTATGCCTCGATCCTGCTTTCCCTCATCACGATGACTGCTAAACAGGCTAGTGCAAATATCGTAAGCTGAAAGGCACTCGCGAGCTTCGCGATTTTAGTCGGATCAAATAGTATGACAGAGATAAGGATCAGCCCGACCGTGAAACCGATGCCGACCACTGGTGTCCCTCGGCTTCCAATCCGACTGAAAACGACAGGAAGGATACTGTCTCTGCCCATCGCTAGGGGGTATCTGGAAGCGCTTAGAAGCCCAGCGTTTGCGACTGACGAGAAGGCAAGAAGGGCAGCAATAGTCATAACAATCGCCCCCCAACGGCCGCCGAGCGCTTCTGCCACGGTGGCAACAGGAGTCAAGTCTCCTCCATCTTTTGCCAGGGTCTCTACACCAACCACGCTAACCATGACTGAAGTCCCCACTACGTAGATGGCGACAACGGTGCCAAACGCGAGGAACATACCCAGTGGTAGATTCACTCCTGGATCTTTTACTTCTTCGGCTATGCTAGCCACTTTAGTCAGGCCCATATAGCTGACGATAACCAACCCTGCAGTGCTGATGATTCCTGCGGTTCCAGAGTCAAAAACCCCCTCGAATCTCTGTCCATCTATCTGCAAAAGCCCTGCGATACAGAACCAAACCAGAAGCACCAGTAGGCCAATCAATAGCGATACTTGAAATGATCCAGTTTTCTTCGTGCCAAAATAGTTGATCAGCCCGAAGAAAATTGCGAAACCGGCAGCGATAGGGGGCATGTCGAGTTCTGGCGCAAAGATCTGCAGATACGCACCGACACCTACAAGAGCGAAAGCGGTTTTAAGAACTAGTGATATCCAGGTTCCAAAACCGCCAATCGCTCCCATGAGCGGGCCCATGCTTCGATCGAGAAAGTAGTAAATCCCCCCAGCACGGGGCATTGCGGTTGAAAGTTCGGCCATGCTAAGCAGGCCCGGTACAAGGATGATCGCTCCTAGTAGATAAGCGAGCGGCATAGCCGAACCCGCACTGGCTGCAGCTAGTCCCGGGAGTAAGAAAAAGCCAGAGCTAAGCGTTGCCCCTGTAGCAAGTGCGTAGACATCCTTGAGCCCCAACTGCCTCTCGAGAGGCTCGGGTGTAGTTACGCGCTTTGTATCCTCAGTTTTGTGGCTCTTCATAAACTTGCTTCCGATGTCGAGCAAAGGAGGATCATCAAGATTTAAGTCCAGAATAGCTTGCGATAAGATGTACTGCTTGATCCGGGCTTATCTTCTCACCCCAGGCCGCCTAATGGAACAATAGTCTTTGAATAAATGAAGGCTAATTCATCTCAGCCTTTATCGCCTTCCCCGGCCTAACACCTTCAGCGATCTCACCCTCATACACTACTGGGATTCCATTGACTAGGACG
>Ga0066372_10001065_pt1 | contig 10857 bp, 10 predicted proteins | sample Knorr_S15_td_250_FD_77011 | JGI IMG/M metagenome (GOLD analysis project Ga0066372, IMG submission 77011) | Marine microbial communities from Southern Atlantic Ocean transect - Knorr_S15_td_250_ad_251m_LV_A | ecosystem: Environmental > Aquatic > Marine > Oceanic | place: Southern Atlantic ocean... | reverse complement strand
GCATGGCTTACAACATGTGGTCCAGCGCCACTGACCCGGCCTTCATCAACAAACATCTGAGTTATCGGCTCGACTCCGGCCACTGGAACCGTTGCCCGTCCTCCAGACGCAAAGCCGTTAAGTTTCGACCCCAAACACAGCCCGTGTCGATCGCCGAAACGTGATCCAATCCGGTCACTCCCTGAAGTGCTGCCCAATGACCGAAAACGATAGGTTTTTCGACAAGTCGCTTGAATCTAAACCACGGCGCGTAGCCTTCTGGGACATTAACCAATTCGTCCTTATGCGAAAATTCGAGCGTTCCATGCCGCGAAATCAGACGCATCCGCGTAAAATAATTGGTGATCGCGCGGTGGCGATCCATACCTTGGAGTGAGTCTTGCCAACATTCGGGTGAATCGCCGTACATATTCTCGAAATATTCTAAATGGGCCGAGCTACGTATCACCGTCTCGACTTCTTGAGCCGCTAATCGAGCAAACCGCAAATCCCAAATATGTGGGATCCCTGCATGTACCATCACTTGTTTTTCGTCCTCATGCATTAGCGGCAACGTTCGTAACCAATCTGCGAGTTGCTCACAATCGGCAGCCTTAAGAACTTCATCCAAAGTGTCGCCCTTTCTAGGCTCATGACCACCGTAGAAAATCGCCAACAGATGTAGGTCGTGATTACCAAGCACGGTGCTTGCGAGTCCTCCGAGATCGCGGACAAATCGGAGCGTTTCGAGTGACTGTCGACCCCGGTTCACGAGATCTCCCACGAACCACAATCGATCGCGATCGTGGTCAAAGTTAATCTTCTCCAACAAGTACCGGAGGGTTTCGTAACAACCTTGCACATCCCCGATCGCGTACGTTGCCACGACCCTAGTGCACTACGTGTGGAACCGCCAAGCTGAATGGCGGAATAGCAACTTTAAACAGATCGCCATCGTCCCCCCGGAATTCGTAATGGCCTTCCATTGTGCCCACAGCGGTTTCAAGCACCGCTCCGCTAGTGTAGCGAAACGCCTCACCCGGGTTCAGCGTGGGTTGTTCACCAACAACACCCGGCCCGTGAACTTCCTCTTTTTTACCGTCTCCATTTGTTATCAACCAATAACGGTTAAGTAATTGCGACGGGCTAGAGCCGTGGTTCGATATGGTGATGGTGTACGCAAAAAGGTAGTGGTTTGATCGTGGATCAGATTCTCCCTCAATAAAACGCGTCTCGACCGCCACGGCGATATCACTCAAGGTCTTGTTCCCCTATTTCAGCGGTGCGGGCAACACAGCTATTTGCGATTCTGACGAAATCATCAACATCAAGTTGTTCTGCACGCAACGACGGATCGACGCCGACCTTTTGCCAAGGGACTTCTAAATCTTTTAGAGCGTTACCAACTCGCTTGCGCCGTTGCCCGAACGCCTGCCTCACGACCGCGTTAAACCGTTCCATATCGAGAGGATTTACCGCACGTGGCCGTGGCTCAAGTCGCACAAACGCGGATTGAACTTCGGGCCGCGGTCGAAACGCTTCCGAAGCCACATCGAACAAGTACGTGACGTCGCAATGGTATTGAGCCGTGACAGAAAGCCGTCCCCACGCTTTGCTCCCGGGATTAGATGTCAGCCTCTGCGCCACCTCCCGTTGCATCATGAAGTTCATATCTCGAATTAAAAAGGATTGTGCAAGGAGTCGAGTTAGCAACGGCGAGATTATGTTGTAGGGCAGATTGCCCACGACTCGCATACCAGAGAACTTATCGATCTCTAGATCCAATACGTCTCCCTCGATGACCTCAAGCGTCTGATAGCGATCTTTAAGGAACCCAACCAACTCCCGATCTATTTCAATCGCCACAACTTTATCCGCAGTTTCAAGAAGACCCGCTGTTAACGCCCCACGGCCAGGGCCTACTTCTAGAACCTGGTCGCGTGGCTGGATAGCCAGCACTGCATGTATACGATCTATCGCACTTTCATCGACGAGAAAATGCTGTCCAAATCGCTTCCTTACCGACATAGGCTACGCGATTAGTTCGTCTTCAATCTTCATTCAGGCGTATTTGGACGTATGCCTCGTCCCGAATCTGCTTCAACCATTCTTCAAGTTTTTCGTCGTAACGGCGGTTATGCAGAATTTGAAGCGCCATATCGTTTAGCGATTCTTCACTCATATCATCTTCTCGACGGCCAAGCACTTGGAGGATGTGCCACCCGAATTGGCTTCGAAATACATCCGAAATCTCGTTTTCCGGGATAGCATCCATCACCGCTCTAAACTCGTCGACAAAGTCCGCGCTATCTCTCCATCCGAGATCGCCGCCAGCGAGCGCAGAACCTGCGTCATCCGATACCTCGCGGGCTACGTCGGCAAAATCTTCACCAGCCAGCACCCGTTCTCGAACGCGATCAATTTCACTTCGTGCCGACTCATCAGACTTAATCTCTGATGGCTGAACGAGAATATGACGAACCTGAGTGCGCAGCTCCTTTTGCATGGATGCACCGCGCTTATCGAGTAACTGAATGATGTGGATTCCGAGCGAGTTGGTGATCGGATCAGGGGTCTCGCCAATTTCGAGCTCAATCACCGTTTCACTAAATAACGAGGGCAGCTCTGCCGCTCGCCGCCACCCTAGATCCCCTCCCTCCAACGCTGTTGAACCTGCGGAATGGGCGATCGCTAGCTTGCCAAATTCTTCGCCCGCTCTGAGTTTACTTAATATATCCGCGGCCATATCTTTCGCTGCACTGACCGCTATATCGGACAACGGATCGTCAATTCGCAACAGAATATGGCCGACGCGGTATTGGTCTGACACCCATTCACGAAAAAATGGAGAACCGCGCAGATCTGCTACGTCCTGCTCCGTGATATAGATTTGTCGATTCACCATATCGCGCTGGACGCGACCAAGGAGCATTTCCCTGCGGATATCCTCGCGGAAGCTGCGATACGAAACGCCCTCGTCTGCCAACGATTTCTGAAAGCCGTCCAGGTCCATTCCGTTCTGTCCGGCGAAGCTAGTCACGGCTTCGGTCAGCATTTCGTCATCAATAATGATCCCACGACGTTCTGCCTCTTGAATCTGCAAACTCTCGATGACCAGTCGCTCCATCAACTGACTGAGTACAGTTTCCCGCGGGGGCACTTCCGAGGTGCCGGACTGCTTGATACGCTCAACGAAAAGCTCGTATCGGTTAAGCAATTCGGATACAAGAACCACGTCGTCATCAACAATCGCCGCGATGGCGTCTACCTCCTCGATGACGGCATGTAGACTCACGGAAACCAAGATCCAAAGACTAGAAAGTAACCCTGTAAACAGCGATCTAAAAGAACATCCCATCGTTATAACCGTTCTCCTTCCCATAACCTCGAATGCCATTCGAAAGTAGCGACTCCACGCGACCTCCGAATCCAGCCAACCCCTTAAACACCATCTGTATGAGCACGCCCTGCTCGCGTTGCGCGTCACTCAGCCGCTGATTGTCGCGTACAACAACGTAGTTGCGCCACATCGCGCGTATTTGTAAACAACAATTGACATACTCCAGTCCAGCAAACGAATCCACGTTACGCCCGTGCCGCCAGTCCCGATTCCATCGTCCGAACACATACCAATGGGGGCTCAATTTCCAATATAACCCCAGATCCGTTTGTTCTATATCTTGGGACACGAAACGACGATAACCCAAGTGATAGACCTGTCGAGTATTACGGCGAAAATCGAAGGAAAGTCCCGCCTCACCCACCGAATTATCTGTTGGATTCCAAGCAATGTGCGCCCTCGTGCTTGCCCTCGGACTAAACCGTACACGAGACGATCCAACAATCTCCGAACTCGCTGCCGTTTCATACGTCGTCGGTTCCCCGAATAACGTTGTTCGTCGATCCGAAAAGTGGACGATCGAACCAATATTTAGACGCACGTACTCGCGTCCATCACGACTACCCATCACGCGAGACGTAACTCCGACCGCAATCTGATTCGCGTCGATTATTCGATCAAGACCCGCGTACCGGTTGGTTTGAAAAAGCTGCGGATAACGAAATGCCAGTGGCCCGCTATCAAATCGCGGGAGGTCGTCTTGATTCTCATATTCTTGGTACAAATAAAAGAGTCGTGGTTCGAGGGTCTGCACCACCTCGGTTCCCCGAAATCGCGTTTCGCGGTCAAACATTAACCCGGCGTCCGCCGAGGCCATTCCCAACGTGCGATTTTTCCGACTTCCACCATCCAAGCGCACGCCACGTACGTCATACTCTGTATGTCGCACGCGTCCAGTAAGGTTCAAGAACCCCCAAGAACGCGACATCGGGAACCGGATTTCTGGTTCGAGATGAATTCGGTTGCCTCTAATTCCCTCCATCAACTCTTCGGGATCTTGATCCAAATCGAAACGGGCCCAGGCGGCATCCATGGAAAAAGATAGTCGTCCTACATGTTTAGAATAGGAGGCCTCGAATTCCGGTAATCGTTCATAGGGACTTGCACGAGTCTCAAGTAGCTGGAAGCGTTGGAAACGCAAATTCGCGGTTAGATCATTCCCCAAATAACTAAGTTCGGCCCGACGATCAAGCGCGTAACGACTCGTGGTCGAGATATCGGCACCGAGATCGGCGTAGTAATCCAGATCGCTGACCGAGGAGTAGTCAACGTGGGTTCGAAACCTTCCAACTCGTCCATGGTGCTTGATGCCAAGCATCCAGCGGTTGGCAGAATTAAATGTCTCCGCCGTGCCATTCCGGTGAAAATCGTCGCGGGTCAAAGTACCGTTGTATTGATCATCGCTGGGTAAGATCGATGCGTTGATTCCTGCGTCCGTCCAACGAGTCTTGTGACGGAATTCCATGGCCGCCTCCACGCCCCGGTCGGTCATTAGTCGCGGCGTCAAGGTCGCATCGTAATTCGGCGCGAGATTTAGGTAATAGGGTAGTGCGATATCAATGCCATCGTTCGATCCATATCCAACAGTGGGGAACAAAAAACCGGAAACACGAGCATCTCGCGAGGGGAACCGAAATCGCGGCACCGAGAGCACCGGAACGCCGAACACGTCAATTTTCGCTTTACGGGCTATCGCGAAGACGGTGTTTTCGTCCATTTCGAGGGTTTCGGCTCGAAATAACCAGGCCCCTCGACCCGGCCGACATCGCGTCAACGAGGTCCCTTCGAGCACCAGTTTATTGCCAATTCGTTCGATGCGATCGGCGTGACCTCGAATTTCGGGTTCGAAGAGTACAAATTCGGTGGCTTCCATGACCGCCGTATCGTTGTCCAAATTCACTTCCGCTCGTGCCGCCTCGATCACGACTCCGGGTTCGAAGAAAGTCGCGCCATCGGGAATCGAAACGTGCTTGGCACCGCGATCTAAAATTGCTACTTCTGTGTGAATACGGCGCTCACGCTCTGCCAGGCGGACGTTTCCAGTCAGCATACTGTCGCCCTGCTCTCGGTAAACGACGCTATCAGCACGAGCCCGAATCTGGCCACCGATCAAGCCGTCGTCTGACTGGAGGATCGGGTTTGGTTCACGATACGCTCCGTCACAGTACGGGGGTATCGCCCCTGCTTCATGAAAAAGATCATCACGGTGGATCCAAAATTTAGAGGCCAGATCATCCGCTGTGAGCCCCATGGAAAGGCCCATAAACCAAAAGGCAACGAGGGGGCGTATCTTACGAAGCAAATTGATGTGGCCTCTAGCTACAGCGAAGCTTCGGTTCAGTCTTTACCACATTCGCGCGATATGGCGAGTTTTTCTGGGTGACCAGTGTGCTTCGCTTTGCATTCCAACGCGCGGCGACTATAGTCAATTTGCGCCCGCCCGAACAGGACGCGTGAACTTCTGTGATACCAACCTGTAGTGAAGAAAGACCGCGTTAAAGCCCTCGCTCATTGGGTCAGCAGTATTACTGTTACCCAGGACGAGTTGGTGCCATTACCGATCGAAGCTAGTGCGCGTAGGTTTTACCGCACGACCCTCGGCGAACGCTCTGTGGTGGTGATGGATGCTCCGCCTGACACTACAGACAACGCACATTTTATCGCGTTGTCGAATTGTTTTCGCCGCGCCGAGGTGTCCGTTCCCGAAGTGCTAGCAAGCGATCTGGACCAAGGGTTCCTTATGGTTGAAGACTTCGGCGATAACCTGCTCGAACGGGCATATGGACTTGGGCAAGACAACTCAATCCTTAATCTCGCACTTGCTATGTTGATCGGCATTCAAGGAATAGCAGACCCGATTATTCCGATTTACACCTCAGAAAGGTTTGCGGAAGAACTCGAGATTTTTCGGAAGTGGGTGCTCCAAGACCTTATCGGCGTGACCACGCTTCCCTTTGACGACATCACCGATTTCCTCGTCAGTACCTGCGATACGCAACCTAAAGTCACGATTCATCGCGACTTTCATTGCCGCAATTTATTGCTTAAGCCAGACGGCGCTATCGGTGCTGTCGACTTTCAAGACGCGCTTGTGGGTCCAATGTCGTACGATCTTGCCTCCATCCTCTACGACTGCTACTACCAGTTTTCTAACGCGACCATCTCTACGTCGATAGCACAATACCTTCAACTAGCGGATGAGGCGGGGTTATCAACAACAGACGACGAGGGAGAGTTTACAAGGGTCCTTGAAATCACAGCGGTACAGCGGCAACTAAAAGCAGTCGGTATTTTCGCACGCCTCAAATTACAACAAGATCGCGGGAGTCACCTCGAAAACATCGTGCCCGTCATGAGTCGGGTATGCGAACTAATGATGAAGCACCAGGAGTTGGTGCCGTGCGCAGAGTGGCTCAAAGGCAGTGTGCTACGCCCTGTCCGCGACGCTGTTGGACGTCTTCAATGAAGGCAATGATCTTGGCGGCGGGATACGGCAAACGGTTGCGGCCTCTGACCGATATGATGCCGAAACCTATGATTCCAATCGCAAGCGAGCCTCTGATCGTTCATCAAATACGTTGGTTACGGCATGCTGGAATCAGTGAAATCGTCATCAATCTGCACCATCTGGGCGAGCAGATCGAGAACAAGTTAGGCCACGGGACCGACCTCGGCGTCCGCATTACGTATTGTCACGAAGAAGAGCTTTTGGACACCGGTGGTGCGATTGCGAACGCGCTTCCCTATCTGTTGCCAGGACCTTTCTTAGTCCTTAATGGAGACGTCTGGACCAATTATCCGTTTAAACAACTGGTTCAACGAACGCCAGATACTACGCATCTCGTTTTGACGCCGACGCCAAGTCATCGCGAGTCGGGCGACTTTTGTCTTGAGGGCAATTTAGTACGGCGTGGCGACAAAAATGATCTGGTTTTTTGTGGCATCGGCGTGCTTACTGAAGACATCCTTCGTGACGCACCCCTCGGGATCTTCTCGATTACCCAAGACGTCTACTTCAAACGTCTGAGATATGACGAAATCACCGGGGAAGTGTACGTCGGCACTTGGTTCGATATCGGCTCTCACGACCAACTGAAGGCCGTGCGACGTCTGTATCTTTAATAAGGCAGGAGAACTACAACCGACCTGGTTGCGGGTCGCTACTGTAGAATCGGCTCAATGGAAGACCTGATCGCACCTTCAATTCTCTCGGCAAACTTTGCCCGCCTTGGTGAAGAAGTGGATGCTGTTCTTAATGCTGGCGCGGACGTTATTCATTTCGACGTCATGGACAACCATTACGTACCCAATCTGACCATAGGGCCGATCGTCCTCAAAGCACTTCGCGATCACGGTGTCGTTAGTCCCGTTGACGTTCATCTCATGGTAGAACCCGTCGATCGATTGATTAGCGACTTTGCCGAAGCGGGCGCAACGTATATTTCTATTCATCCCGAAACGACTGATGATCCCTACACTTCCTTAGGACTTATTCGTGCAGCCGGGATCAAAGCAGGACTCGTATTAAATCCCGATACCCCCGTCACCGTATTGGACAACCTACTGGATCAAATTGATCTTATTCTGGTCATGTCCGTGAACCCCGGTTTCGGCGGTCAAACTTTCCTACCAGCGAGCCTCGACAAAGTCCGCGCTGTACGCGCCCGTTTAGACGATTCGGTTCGCAACGTGCGGCTTGAAATCGACGGCGGGATCAAAATCGACAATATCCGTGCCGCCAAAGATGCCGGCGCCGATATGTTCGTCGCTGGATCCGCCATATTTGGCAGTACGAATTACGTTAAAACCATTTCCGCAATGCGCACGGCACTCAACGCGTAGAAGGCTGCGTTCCGTGTATCAAGCTTATCTATTTGATCTGGATGGAACTTTGGTGGATACCGCTCCGGATCTAAATGCCGCTCTTAATTACGCCCTTCAGGCAACTGGCCATCGAAACGTCGACGAAGCCGACACCAGGCAGTGGGTAGGACATGGGGCAAAGGTCATGATCGAGCAAGCATTGAAGTACGTCAGCAATGGCAACGTAACGGATGAACTTCTCGATCGTATCCATCGGTTGTTTTTGGATCGTTACGCGAGTCATATCGCCGATAAGAGTATTCCTTATCACAACGCGGTCGAAACACTCAAAACGCTTCGAGGCGGCGGTTTCAAACTCGGCGTGGTGACCAATAAAGCGATTCATCTAACGCGATTATTGCTTGACCAATTGGATCTAGAGCAATATTTCGACGTCATCGTTGGCGGCGATTCCATGCAGATTCGTAAACCGGGCGCCGAGCCGGCCCTTTATGCTTGTAACGAACTAGACACGGCTCCATCGGATACCCTCTTTGTTGGTGATTCCGAGACGGACATTGGCTGTGCTCGTGCAGCCGGCTGCGACGTTGTCTGCGTCAAGGATGGGTATAACCACGGGGAAAAGCTTGAGAATCTTGGCGCCGACGCGATTATCGGTTCATTGATGGATCTTTTACGCGAGCAGCGTTTCTCGTGAACGCTGAAGAATTCGCCGCATATGCCAATGAGGGCTACAACCGCATTCCTGTGGTACACGACGTCATTGCCGACCTAGAAACACCCCTTTCTGTTTATCTGAAACTCGCTAACGGCCCGTTCAGCTACCTACTTGAATCCGCCGCTCAAGGAGGTGAGAAATGGGGCCGATATTCGATCGTGGGATTGCCATCAAACACCGTCCTCCAAGTCTCTGGGGATCAGCTCACCGTTAAAACCGATGGCGAAGTGGTCGAGCAGGTCGAAACTGACGACCCGCTTTCGTTCATAGAAACGTACCAAACCGGATTCCGAGTCCCGATGGTTGACGGCCTGCCACGTTTTTACGGGGGCCTCGTCGGCTACTTTGGCTACGACACCGTCCGATACGTCGAGCGGCGGCTACGGTTGTCCATCCCGCCGGACCCACTTGGCACACCCGATATCGTCCTAATGGTCTCCAACGAGCTTGCTGTATACGACAACGTTTCAAGCCGGTTACAGTTAATCAGCTTGGTCGATCCAACCGGACTATCCGCTTACGATCAAGCGATCGAACGCCTCCACGCCTTGGCACACAAGTTGGAGTCCCCTATACCGCCGATACCCAGAGTGGAGGTTGAATCACCAACCGAAGAAAAGGACTTCATTTCCGAGTTCGGCGAGAATAATTTCATGCAAGCGGTCGAGCGTATCCGCGACTACACCCGCGCCGGAGACGTCATGCAAGTTGTCCTTGCACAACGAATGTCAGTACCGTTCAAGTCCGCACCATTAAAACTATACCGCGCTTTACGCAGCCTGAACCCTTCCCCTTACATGTACTACATGGACTTGGACGACTTCCATATTGTTAGCTCGTCCCCTGAAATTTTGGCCCGAGTCGATAACGGCACCATTGTGAATCGGCCTCTGGCGGGAACGCGTCGACGTGGTCACTCGGACGAAGAGGATCTGGCACTCGAGCAAGAATTGCTTTCTGATCCCAAGGAAATAGCTGAGCATCTGATGTTGATTGACCTCGGCCGCAACGACGTCGGCCGGGTGGCCGAAATCGGAACTGTCGAAGTTACCGAACAATTTGCCGTCGAACGTTATTCCCACGTAATGCACATCTCCTCGCAAGTCGAGGCTAAGTTGGCATCTGGCAAAACGGCAATGGACGTGCTTCGTGCAACCCTGCCAGTCGGCACTCTGTCCGGCGCGCCCAAAATCCGCGCCATGGAGATCATTGATGAATTAGAACCGGTCAAGCGCGGCATCTACGGAGGAGCGGTCGGCTACCTCGCATGGAATGGCAATATGGATACTGCAATTGCCATTCGAACCGCCGTTATCAAAGACGACATACTCTATATTGAGGCCGGCGGCGGAATTGTTGCCGATTCGGTGCCGAGGCTTGAATGGAAAGAAAGCATGAACAAGGGCCGAGCTATCTTCCAAGCCGTGCGGTTGGTCGAAAGCGGTTTCCAAGACGACGACTAACGACGATCCACTGGCGCTAGGTTTCGCCGAAAACCTGCGCTAATCTCTCGGGGAAGCGAGAGGAAGATCATGGCATTTCGTCAGGAAATCAGCGCCTGGATCGAGGAAAACTGTCCCGAAAGTTGTCTCGGTCAAGGCGACGTCCCTGGGGGCGGTACGAAAGTTCGCATGACGGACGATCAGCACACCTGGATCGAACGTGCCGCGGGCGAGGGATTGACGGTACCCACCTGGCCTACCGAATATGGTGGGGCAGGATTCACTAAAGACCAATACGTGGTCTTTCTCGAAGAGATGCGCCACCTAGGTGCGAGGACTCCGCTCGCTGGGATGGGCACCTCGATGATCGGACCTACACTTCTAGAATTTGGCACGGAAGAGCAGAAGTTAGCCCACCTTCCACGCATCGCTCGAGGGGAAGTCTGGTGGTGCCAAGGCTATTCCGAACCCGGCTCGGGTTCCGACCTTGCTTC
>Ga0066372_10001064_pt1 | contig 10857 bp, 8 predicted proteins | sample Knorr_S15_td_250_FD_77011 | JGI IMG/M metagenome (GOLD analysis project Ga0066372, IMG submission 77011) | Marine microbial communities from Southern Atlantic Ocean transect - Knorr_S15_td_250_ad_251m_LV_A | ecosystem: Environmental > Aquatic > Marine > Oceanic | place: Southern Atlantic ocean... | reverse complement strand
GGCGCGACCTGGGTATCCTTTCATCACGGCGGCGGCGTCGGTATCGGCTTTTCGCAGCATGCGGGCCTGGTCATCCTGGCCGACGGCTCGGAATCGGCCGACCAGAAACTCGCCCGGGTGCTATGGAACGACCCGGCGACCGGTGTGATGCGCCATGCGGACGCAGGCTATGAAGACGCTATCGACTGTGCCCGGACCCATGGGCTGAATTTACCCAGTATTGGTAACTGAGCCCCGGAAGGACTCGAAGTGATTGATAAGCTATTGAATTGTTACGGTAGGTTAGGCCATCCTCAAATAGTTACCGTCAAAGTTGCCGTCTAAAGTGCTGGATTTGGTTGGACCTGATTGGACCCAGGAAAATTAGAAGGAGGGTGTAGGCCAGCTAGCGTCAGGATTGTTCATCGTCGGAAATATTGTTCAGCCGTTCCGGCGTCATGCGTCCATTGTAAAGCGAGTATTTCGGGTCGAATGGTAATTCCATGTAAGACAACGGATGTGGCTTCATTATCGAGCTCAACTCGATGGGGCGACGCTCCTCGATGGGGATGGATTTGATTGTGTAGCGTTTGTTCAGAATGCTCTCGTGCATGAAGTAGTCCCGGTACTCAGCGCATGACAAATGGGTTAGCGGCGGAGGTTTGTTGGGCTATCCAGACCGATTTCAACTGCATGAATTCCTTGATGGACTCCTGGCCGCTCTCCCGGCCCTGACCCGAGCGCTTGTAACCCCCGAACGGTGTCATGAAACTGACCGCCCGATAAATGTTCACCCAGACTGTTCCCGCCTTCAGCCTTTCGGACATGCGCAACGCCCGGCCGATATCCGTTGTCCACACGCCCGCGGCAAGTCCGAACACGATATCGTTACCGATATGGACCGCTTCCTCTTCGCTATCGAAGGGGATCACCGACAGAATCGGGCCGAAAACCTCTTCCTGGGCGATGCGCATGTCATTGGAGACATCGGTAAAAATCGTCGGCTCGACGAAACGATCACCTTTGGCGCCTTCGCCCGTATAGGGTTTGCCGCCGAGTACACAAGTCGCGCCATCCTCCTTGGCCACGTCGATATAATGTAGAACCTTCTCGTATTGAGATGGGGTGGTCACCGGGCCTACATGGGTTTCCATCGACATCGGATCGCCTATTCTGGCCTCGCCCGCCACCTCCACAAGTCGTTTGACGAACTTATCATGGATCGAACGCTGCACCAGCAGGCGCGAGCCGGCGATACAGGTTTGTCCGGTGGCTGCGAAAATTCCGGAGATTGCGCCCATTACCGCAGCTTCGAAATCCGCGTCCTCGAATACGATGTTGGGGGATTTTCCGCCCAACTCCAGAGTGACTGGGATGATCTTTTTAGCCGCGCCTTCATAAATTTTCTGGCCGGCGACCTCGGAGCCGGTAAAGGCGACCTTCGCAACATCCGGATGATCAACCAGGGGCGCACCAACGTCCAGGCCCATCCCGGTAACGCAGTTGACAACACCATCCGGGATACCTGCCTCCTTGACCAATTCCATGAATTCAAGCGTCGAGGCGGAAGTGAACTCAGAAGGTTTCACAACCGCGGTGTTGCCTGCCGCTAATGCGGGAGCCAGTTTCCACGCCAACAACAATAATGGCGAATTCCATGGCGTAATCATGGCAACAACGCCCAAGGGCTCGTGGCGGGTAAAGTTGAATATGCCCGGCCGGTCGGCGGGTAAGACCGCGCCTTCGACTTTGTCAGCGAGTCCACCGAAATAGCGGTACCATTCGGCCAGGTATTTCGTCTGCGCGGCCATTTCGGCAATCAGTTTACCGTTGTCGCGTACTTCCAGTTCACCCAAACGCATTGCGTCGCGCTCGATGACTTCAGCCAACCTGACTAGCAGTTTGCCGCGTTGGGTAGGGCGTATATCGGCCCAGTCGCTACTTTCGAAGGCAACCTTGGCGGCTTTGGCCGCTCGATCCACATCCTCCGCGTTGCCACGCGCCACCTTGGCCCATACCTCTCCGGTATAGGGGTTATCGGTGTCGAAGTATTCGCCCGAAGCGGGTTCGACCCACTCGCCATTGATATAGTGATTGTAGGTTTTCGTGGTGTCGCCTCTATTGCGTTAATCGTTTGCTTCATCCGGCTGGAATACGATCCGGCCGGTTACATTACCCGCCTCAAGGTCATCCATCGCCTGATTTATTTCGGACAGAGGACGCCGTTCGATCGGCATCTGTTTTATCTTGCCTGCACGCACCATATCAATAAGAGCTCGCAACTGAGGTGAATTACCAACATGGCTACCACGCACAGTCATCGCTTTCTGTGTTAGCCATACCTGTGGCATCTGAAAGTCACCCCCGGCCTGACCGACAATTACATAGCGTCCGGCCTTGCATAACGCACGTACCGCAATATGAGCCGTTGCAGCGCCTCCAAACGTATCAATAACTCCCATCAAGTTATTTTCTGCCAACCGCTGTAGCTCTGTGACTGCATCGTCACGAGAGCTATTCAGGGCTTTCGTCGCCCCCATATCCAGCGCTGCATCTAATTTGGCATCATCAATATCAACAGCAATAATATTTTTAAAAGCCTTGGCTCGGGCAATAGCGATAGCATTCATGCCAAGACCACCACAACCGATAATGGCCAGCCATTCGTATTCACGCAATTCGCCCAATTTTTCTAGGGCGTTAAATACAGTAATTCCAGAACAGGCATGGGGCACAACGGCTGTAGCATCAAGTCCCTCTATATCTACCAGGTACTTCTCATTTTCAACTAAACAATGAGTTGCGAATCCACCATTTTGCTTTAGACCGATCACCCGCATTGCTATGCAGTCGCTTTCGCGATCATCTTGACAGGCCGAACAATCACCGCAACCTAGCCAGGGATAAACCAAAACTTGCTGGCCACATTTAACGTTTGTTACATCATCGCCAACAGACTCAACGATACCTGCTATCTCATGCCCATAGGTCATGGGCAATTTTGCCCCCCGCTCGGTGAATCTAAGCTGTCCTTCCTGGCCTAAATCCATATAACCTTTCTTGATATGCAAGTCCGAATGACAAAGCCCGGCTGCCGTTACTTTAATTAAAACCTCCACGCCCGTTGGTTTTGGCAATTTGTGGTATCGCTTTTCAAATAGCTCGCCCCATTCGACTAAATCGTAACTTGTGTATTCGCTCATGATCTGTCCGAGTAGCAGGCGTTTAATTATGAATTCGTTATGCCGACGCTAAACAAAATTCCATTCAATATGGTCTAAGTAGACCTCTAAGTTAATTGAATAAAAGTGAGAATTTATTGATCTAAGATTAATATAACTTTCTGAGTCTACTAGCCATAAACATACGCTGGCAGCCAGGTTGCGATAGATGGCCATACAAATACGATAGACACCGCAATTAATTGCAAAATGACAAACGGAATAACACCTCGATATACGTGCGCCATCTTAATCTCAGGTGGACAGACCCCTTTAACGTAGAACAGTGCATAACCAACGGGTGGTGTCAGAAATGAGGTCTGGATCGTGACTGCAACCAGTATTGTGAACCACACCAATGCTGGATTATCGACCACACCGTAACCGGGCACAGCCAGATCGATAACCGCAATAATCGGCGTAATTAAAGGCAATAGAATAAATGTGATTTCAATCCAATCAAGGAAAAAGCCCAATAGGAAAACGCAAAACAGCATAAATAGTATCAACCCTAAATCACCAAAAGGGAGACTAGTTAAGGCATCTTCAATAATCTCGTCACCGCCAAGGGCGCGCACTACAAACGCAAATACACTAGCGCCAGCGATAATGGCAAAGATATAACCCATCGTATCGAAAGTGCCGCGCAACGATTCTCGTAACATGCTCAGGTTCAGCTTTCGATAGAGTGCGGCGAGAATCACGGCACTCAGAGCACCAACACCTGCGGCCTCAGTTACTGTAGCGATGCCGGCAATAATAGAACCCAGAACGAGAAACATTAAAACCAATATAGGCAGCGCATCTATTAATACCCGCATCACCGTTTTCCAGCCGACGGGTTCTCTATCCTCCGCCAACGGCGCCACTTGTGGTCTGATGAAAGAGTAGGTAAGAATGTAAACCACATAGAGACAAGCTAAAATTAATCCCGGGAAAACTGCACCCATGAATAAATCACCCGCGGGCAATCCAATCTGGTCTGCCATAAATACCAACATAATAGATGGCGGTATGATGATTCCTAAACAGCCAGAAGCAGAAACTGTACCTACTGCTAGTTCTTTGGAATAGCCTTGTTTGACCATTACCGGAAGGCTCAATACAGCAAGCAGAACAACGGAAGCACCGATGATGCCAGTACTAGCTGCAAGCAATGTTCCAATTAAAGCAACAGTCACCGCCATGCCGCCTCTTACATTGCCAAATAATTCCTGCATTGAACTTAATAAACGTTCAGCAATACCCGATTTATCCAACATAAACCCCATGAAGATAAACATGGTTCCCGCGATTAAAATCCAGTTGGTCATTAACGAATAGATTCGTTTGACCACAAGCCCCAGGTAGTTGAAATCAAGACCAATAGCTGTATCCAAAAATTGGTCTGAAAGCATGGCGATTACGGTAAACAATACCGATACACCAAACAGAACATAAGCTACCTGAAACCCAACAAGCAAAAGAATTGCAAAAACAGCAAAAAGTGCAATGAGTAATGTAGTTTCAACAAACATCAGCGACGCCCCGTTTTAATCCTGCGATGACTCGCTTGAGATCAATGACTCTGACTAAAGAAGCAACACCAAATAAAAAGAATCCAATCAGTAACACTGACTTAATGACCCATCGACCGGGCAAGCCATCAGGATCGATGGAGCCTTCATTTTGCAGATATGACCATTCAACAAAGGACCAGGAGTGATACAAGATCACGCCAACAAAAGGCAGTACCAGTAGAAGATGACTGTAGAGATCAATTCGTGCCTGGGTTAGCTTAGAAAACTTGTTGAACAAAATGTCATTACGTACATGACTTCTTTTCGTGGTGGCGTAAGAAAACCCAAGCAACCAGGAAGCCGAATAGATATGCCACTGCAACTCATCAAACGCCAGACTTGAAACACCTGCGACATAACGAAGTAACACCGATGCACAAACAATTGCAATAAGCAGCAAACAAAACCAACTTGCTGAATCCCCAATCGCGCGAATGATGTTCTCAACACGCAGACTAAATGAAGATTGCTCCAATTGCCCCCTCCACAAAAGAATAAACCCGGCCCTTTAGGCAGGACCGGGTTTCGTCAGTATCTTAGATTTCTACTAGATCAGTCGAACATAGTCTCGTCACGACGAATCATACCAAGACTTTCCCACTTCTTATATTCCGCCATGAACTGTGCCATATCGTCCCAGACAGCTTTGAGATTTGCATGCTCAGCGGAGAGTTCTTCAACAGTTTCATTGAACGCTTTACGCATTGTGGAAATCATTTCGGTATCCCATTTAACGATCTCCACACCCTTGGCTTCCAGTTCCTCGATGGCTGCAGTTTGAGTTGCAGCAGCATGGGTCATAGACCAAAGATTGGTGGCCTTAACTGCGGCCTCCATTTGTGCTTGCTGTGTCTCCGACATTTCATTCCAAATATCCTTGTTGATGACTAACTCTATAATCGTGGTAGGTTGGTGCCAACTAGGCATGTGGTAAAACTTGGCAACTTTATACAAGCCTGCCCGTAAGTCGTTCGATGGCAGTCCCATTTCAGCAGCATCAATAACGCCCTTTTCAAGACCAGGGAAAATCTCCCCGAATGGAATCAATGTGGGTATGGCGCCCATCTTCTTCAGTGTGCCAGCTGCAAAACCACCAATACGTATTTTGATCCCTTGCCAGTCTTCGGGTTTTTCAATTCTCTTGGTAAACCAACCAGCTCCTTCTGATGAGTAAACAGCGAGAGGAAAGGCCTTCAAATTATAACCAGCATCGTCATACATCTTTTGATACAACTTCATGCCGTTACCTTCATACATCCAAGCCATAAAAACATCTGGCTGTGGGGAGAAGGGGAAAGTACAAAACGGAATAGCTTCTTTTAGAGATCCGCCAAGATATGCAGAACAAGTATATCCAGCTTGCACCTGCCCGTCAGATACTGCTTTATGAATTTCAAACGCTGGAATCAATTCACCAGGCTCAAAATACTTGAACCTTATTGTTCCGCCAGATACCGCTTTTATCAAATCGTTAAAATGTACCGCAGTGGTTCCTGTAATGGGTAAATCTGTTTTAAAAGCAGTAGGTGTTTTCAGATTAAACTTTTTATCAGCAGCCAACGCATTGCTAACACCTGACGCTGCCAACAAAACTGCCGCGCCAAAACACAGTAGCCCTTTACGAGCTTCTTTCTTAAGATTCGACTTACCCGATGGGGAAAAGTGAGCACTCATTATCTATCTCCTCTTTTAGTTTACGGGTACCCACCAAAAGAGCAGGCACCATACACAAGTATTACTTGTAAATACTAAGCCGCCTTAAAAACCCAACTGGGAGACATCACAAAATCTCTTCATCTCGTTATGCAATAAATAGCAGTGCTTGATGCATTTACGGGCGACAAATCAAATCAGGTTCCGGACTTAATCCTAGTAGTAAGGAAAATCCTACGTCAGTAGGCCTAGTAATAGAACTGAATAAAACTGACCAGTTATTCAGTTTTGGTTATTCTATGAACGCAGAGAAGGCGAATCATCAATCACAAAATCTCTGCACGGAGGCTTGATAATGCGCGCGAAAGTTTTCTTGAATGTGGTCCAAGAAAGAAGCAACTGCTCGGGAGGGTTTGTAATTTGGAAGCGTGACAATACCAATGTCTCGGGATAGGGTTGGCGATGCTATAGGAATACTGCGTATATCTGGCGCTCGACTCAAACTAATGCCCAGTAATGGCATTATCATCGCTCGTTGATGCGCCTCCAGGAAACCAAGCTGAGTGGCGAGATGGTCAATCTTTTTACCACGTTCATGGGGAATTTCGGCACGTTCCAGTGTCTCCAGGAAAGACCCCATTGCCAGATAACTCAACACACCCCAATCGAGCTTCTCCATATTAGCTTTTTTTAGGTCGGACCAATCCAAATTGGTTCTACCAAAAAATCGATGGCCTGGGGGGCAGGCCAGCATAATCGGATCCTTGCACAGGAGAGTAAAATGCAGTGATTTAGTATCCTCTGGCCGCATGGAAATACCGAAATCTAGTTGACGTTCCTGGACCCATTGAAATACGGTGTTTGCATCCGCATCACGCACTTCGAATTCGGCATCCTTGTTGATCTGTGCGTACTCACGAATCAATGAAGGTACTACCGATCCAGCTGCGCTCCAGATACAACCAAATCGAACCTTTACCAAATGTTCCCGGGCAAAGCGACCAGAAAAGTCTTTAAAGTTTTCGAACTCTCGAACCACAATCTCTGCGCGTTCCAGCAATATCTGGCCCGAGGACGTAATCGCAACCATTTGAGTGGTACGCTCAAACAGTGGGTCCCCGACAAATTTTTCCAGCTTTTTTATGCGCCGTGACAACGCGGGTGGTGTAATACACAGTTCCTCCGCGGCTTCTACGAAGCTTTCATGTCTGGCTACGGCGAGAAACGCCCTGAGATCATCAAGAGAAATCATTTGCACAATTCAATAAACTAGTTTGTTTATTAAATTGGAATTAATAGTAATTATCAAGAACTGCGTAGTATCACACTATCCCCCGTAATTGTATCTGGTCAATTGCGCGCCCGTTGCGTCAACCAGTAGTAGACATCGCTTCCTTGATAGATTCCTCTAGAATGCTCAGCCCTTCTTCAACTATATCGAAGGAAGTCGACAACGGCACAAGCACTCGAATGACGTTGCGAGTAGGTCCTGCGGTAACTAGGATCAAGCCCTTAGATAGTGCAATTTGAACTATCTTTGTAGTCAGATCGCCATCAGGCTCGCAGGTCTCTCGATCAGCAACAATTTCGATAGCGTTCATGCATCCCAGGGCCCGAATATCCCCTATACATCGGCAGTATTCTTTTTCCGCCATTTTCTGAAAGTGGGCATCAATCCACTCTCCTAGCTTCAATCCTTTCGTCAACAAGTTCTCTTCCTCTATCACCTCAAGTACAGCCAGAGCAGCAGCACAGGCAACAGGGTTGCCACCAAAGGTACCTCCCAGGGCTCCCGGTGGCGGGCTGTCAATCACAGAAGCCTTACCAACGATTCCAGACAACGGTAGACCTCCCCCCATACTCTTACCGACACAAACGAGATCAGCCGCAACATCGTAATGCTCCATAGCAAACATTTTTCCGGAACGGCCAAAGCCAGTCTGGATTTCATCTGCGACCATCACAATATCGTGTTGATCGCAGAGATCGCGCAAGTATCGGATGAACTCCGGCTGTGCGATGTTGTAACCACCTTCACCCTGGACGGGCTCAAAAAATACGGCGGCGACTTGGTCTGGCTGAACGTCACTGTTAAACAACGTTTTAAATGCTCTTTGAGTATCCTCCAGAGAAACACCATGAAAGCTATCAGGAAAAGGTAAGCGGTAGATCTCGGTTGGAAATGGTCTGAAACCCACCTTGAAAGGATTCATTCGGGCACTCAACCCCATGCCCATGTAGGAGCGGCCATGATAACCATTGGTGAACGTTATCAAAGCCGGTCGTCCTGTATGGTATCGCGCAATCTTTACGGCATTTTCGACCGCTTCACCACCCGCTGAGAAAAACAATGATTTTTTCTCAAAATCTCCTGGCGCCAATTCATTCAAACGTTCGGCAAGCTGGATGTAGTTTTCGTAGGGACTGATCTGAAAACAGGTATGGGTGAATGAATGGATTTGCTGCTCCATCGCAGCGACCACTTTAGGATGCCCATGACCAACATTCTGACAACCGATACCACCGCAGAAATCTATAAAGCGATTCCCTTCCACATCCCATATTTCACCGTTCTTGGCACGTGCCGCAGCAAATGTAGACGAATAAGCTATTGCGCGTGCAACGCTTGCGTCTCTGCGTTGATAGATATCGCTATTAGTTGCCACAATTTTCTCCCAACTTATTTTATTTGACTAAAACATCTCGGGTTCCATTCTCCCGATAGAGGCTTCACATTGGTATCGATCATTTCGGAACAACACCTCAAGAATGTTCAACAAGCTACATGCAAAGTTAATTTATTCCATAGCAATAGTTTAATTATCTAACCTGGCTTCCCAAAGCTTAAATATTGTTATCGAACACAAAGAACTGAAACCGAGTACTCCGCACTGTTGCTCCTGGATCGTGCATTAAAACGTTCCAGCCTTTTTAACCTCATCCAAAATAATTTCCATCAACTCGAATTGTGATTGTGAATTAACGTCTTCGAAATAAATATGGCTTGGCCAGGGTTCGCTGACAAAATTGTCGGGTGGCATATCGATGGTTTCACAAACCTGCTTCAAGGCGGCCACGTTTTCCTTTGCGTAGGTTGCGATTTCTAACTTGGCGGCTTCCAGGTCGCCTATACTGTTCCGATCAATTTGCGGTGAACCCACTCCGCAAGTCAGTGGCATGTTACGTTTAATCGCCTGATCGGCATAAAAGGAAACGTCAACCTTGTCCGCTTCCAGACGCATGACAAACCGTGGGCACACGCTGACCTTGGCTTCCGTCAGCCCCAACAATCCAACACCCTCAACCGTCACCCCATTCGCTTTCTTGCGACGAGAGCCTCGTGCTTTCTTCGTGGCCTGGGAAACATAATCCCCACGATAATTATTATCGAACACTCGGCCCGCATAAGATCGATCTCTAACCATGTGCTGTATAGATCGAATCGACATATTCATACAGTTCTCACCCCCAATAAAAAAAGGCGAGCCAGACGCATCCGATAGCTCAATCCATCCATTGGGGAAGGTTTCAATATGGTGATCCATCCATGGACCTAAAACTTGATCGGCCAGATGATCCAGTAGTGCATTGACGTTATCAGGGTCGTGTACAACATCGGCCAATAGTGGTTCCTGACCATAAATATCCGCGGCCAAGCTGTAGGGGGCGGAGATTTGTAACAGTGGTGGCAAGCCAGTCATGATTTCAGTCACCCTTAGGATTTCATCTATAACCTTTGGAACACCACTGGAAAAGTCCGGCGTCTGCAATGTCCGCCAATTGTCTTTATTTATTAGGGGCGCTTCGGGCTCGCTACCAGGAGGAAAACGATCCGGGTACATCATTACCTGGCCCAGGGCTTCACACGTGAGCGCGTAAAGTGCCCATGTGACATACATCTTGTTAACACCCAGCAATCGGCAGACCGCCAGGTTGGTACGTACATACCTCCAAGGGTCCGTGTTGTAATAGTCAACAGACTTTATCTCGTACAAATCATACAAGATGGACAGTCCAAGCATATGCACCGAGGCGGTTGAATGAATTTCTCCGATAGGGGTGGGTGCGCCTAAATAAGGATCGAAATCTCCCGCTATACAGCCATCAATCAGCCGCTTCAATTCATCCCGCGCCTCACCGCAGCCTGATTGCCAGCGCTTCAATAAATGAAGTCCTTTGGGGTAACTGAAGTCTTCGATATTAAGCATTGTTCCAGGGCGTCTGATGCGCCTTTTCAAAATTTTGCGTAATGACGACTTCCAATATATCAACTAGTGGGATTATTGTTATGCTCATTACTAAATTTTTTTAAGCCCATTTTTACCCAATGTGATTGAATCCACTTTAGGGTAATCAATAGCGTTCTATGAAAGACGAACAAACCAAGGTCACCTCCAGCCATTGGGGCGCGTTCCGGATAACAGCTTCAAACGGCCGCATCGTAT
>Ga0066372_10001062_pt1 | contig 10867 bp, 9 predicted proteins | sample Knorr_S15_td_250_FD_77011 | JGI IMG/M metagenome (GOLD analysis project Ga0066372, IMG submission 77011) | Marine microbial communities from Southern Atlantic Ocean transect - Knorr_S15_td_250_ad_251m_LV_A | ecosystem: Environmental > Aquatic > Marine > Oceanic | place: Southern Atlantic ocean... | reverse complement strand
TTTGTGCACCTAAACATGATTTTCCATTGAAGCAGAAACCAATCAATGTAATTACATTTGTTGGATCATTAGCGGAAACATCAAATTTAAAAACAGATAAGAAGAAAGGGATTATAGCGCTAGGAGGTACCAGCAAACATTACAAATTTAATAATAATTTATTAATTAATCAGATTGCTTATATTTTATCGATACATTCAAATCACATATTTAATATCTATAATTCAAGGAGAACACCTAGTGAAATAAACGGAAAAATTAAAAAATTAAAAAATAAATTTTCAAATTTTGAATTTATTAATTATCTTCAATGCCCTACACCCCAATTTCAGAATGAGTTACAAACTTCGGATATTAAATTTGTAACTCCTGATAGTATTAACTTAGTGTATGAATCGCTTTCATCAAATGGGCGGACTTATTTAATAAAACTTCAGAATTCTAGATTTAGTAAACTTTTTAAGAACGGTAAAATTCAAAAATCTATGAATGAATTAATTTCTTCTCATCATGTTGGTTTAGTTGATAAAAATTTAAATAATAATCAATTTAATATTCAACATCCCTCCAAAGATTTTAAACCTCTTAAGGAAGTAGAAAAAATATCTTCTGAATTAATTAATCTATTAAATAAATGAAAATTGCTCATTTAATTACAGGTTCAATTTTTGCAGGCATAGAGCAGCATGTATATGAATTAGCCCAATCTTTAAATAAAAAGACCTCTCAAATAATTATATGTGGATCACATATTCAAGAACATTTAAATAAAGTAGATCATGAAACTATAGAACTAGGATCAAGATATTCACCTATTAATATTTTAAAACTCAAAAAATTTGTGAAACAAAATGATGTAGATATACTCCATTGCCATGGATCAAAGTCTAGTACTGTTGGAAGTCTTCTTAGATTATTTGATTCAATTAAAATAGTATCAACAGTTCATGGTCACAAAAAGGCTAGTAATTCTGTCATTAAAAAATCTCATGCGGTAATTGGGGTAAATAAAAAGCTAATTAATGGCATTGAAAATGCTGTTTTTATTCCAAATTGGTTCAACCCAGCACATCAAGGGATACCCTCATCTAGATCTGGACCAATATTAGCTATTGGAAGACTGGAAAAAGTAAAAGGATTTGATTTGTTAATCAGGAGTTGGATAAATATAGATAAACCCCTTGAAATTATTGGTTCTGGACAAGAAGAGAAATCTTTAAGCGCTTTAATTAAATCTCATGGTTTAGAAAAAAAAATTAAAATTATTACTAATTATTCTTATACATCCATTGAAGAGAAATATAAATCAGCAAGTGGGCTAATTATTTCAAGTTTACGTGAAGGCGGTCCAAGAGTGGTATTAGAAGCCATTAACCATGATATTCCTATTTTAGGTACCAAGGTGGGAATTTTACCTCAATTGATTTCTCAAGAATTTCTTGTTGAGCCTAACAATCAAGAAAAATTGCAAAAATTAATTGAAGAGATGCTGCCATTATTTCCACAAATGAATATGGCCGGTTTAAAAAATCAAATTCATGAAAACTATTCTATTGAAAGCGCAAGTCAAGCAACTTTAAATATTTATGAAAGTTTGCTAAGAGCTGATTCATAAATATCAATGGTAGCCTTCACAAGGTGATTTTTAGTAAAAATTTCAGGGATAGTTTGTGGAGCCTCTTCAGCAAGCATCTTGGGAATCTCATTCACTAATTGTTTTACATCTCCAAATGGAACCAATCCTTTTGGATTGATCATCTCAAGAGATTCTTTAACACCACCTCTGTCCCAACCCATTACACGTGTACCGCACGCTGCAGCCTCAATCATTGTTCTACCAAACGGCTCAGGTTTAGATGATAGATTAAAAACTATATTTGAGATCTTATAAATATTTGCTATATCTGATCTAGAACCACAAAATGTTACTCCAGATTGAAGATCATATTTCTTAACAAGACTTAAAAGAGATTTGTAGTATCTTTCCTTGTTTTTTTTAACATGACCAGGTATTAATCCATGATATTTATTTAAATCAATATGAGTTAGCAATAAAAGAAAATCTTCTATACCTTTCCAACTCGTAATCCGTCCTGGCAAAGTAAGTAAAATCTTATTCTGAGTTTGTGGAAAATCTTTGTACCAATTATCAAGCCACAAATCTTCAGGTTTAGAGTTATTAAATTGAGCAATATCACAACCCCGATATATAAGATGTAGATTATTTAAATCAATCTTGTAATTTTTCTTAATATAATCTTTAACAGTTTTAGAAATAGCTATTATTTCGTCAGCATAAGACATAGATTTACTATAAAAAGGTTTGCTATAAAGACCATGAAAGGTGGATACAACTATCGGTTTTTTAAAAGATGTTTGCTTGAGGGCAAAAAAATTAATCCAAGCAGGAAAACGAGAACGTACATGAATAATATCAGGCCTAAAATCGTTATAAATATTTCTTAAATTTTTAATTTGAATTAAAGCTTTAAGATTTTTACTTCCAATTGGAAGTTTGAAATGTCTTGCTCCATGTTGATTTAATAATTTGACTAAATCTCCCCCGCCTGAAACCACAGCTGATTCATGCCCTTGAGAAACTAAATACTCTGAAAGATCAATTGTCCCTCTCTCAACACCCCCAACTTTAAGCTCTGGTAATAATTGGAGAATTCTCATAGATTATTCATATCTTAATGCAACAGCTGGTTCTAATTGAGCTGCCTTTCTTGCTGGCCAAATACCAAAAAATAATCCTATACAAGCTGAAAAAGTAACTGAACCAAAGATTGCTGAAAATGGAATTGCAAATGGCCAGTCTTGAAAAATGGTAATTATAAAATATAAAAATGATCCAAGTAGAACCCCAGCAACACCCCCAATAATACATAAAGTTACCGCTTCAATAATAAATTGAAAAAGAATGGCCTTTTCAGTTGCGCCTAAAGCTTTTCGTAATCCAATTTCTCGTGTTCGTTCTGTAACCGATACTAGCATGATATTCATTACCCCAATACCACCTACCAGTAAACTTATTCCAGCAATACCTATAATAAGTGCTGAGAAAATTTCAGTTGCTTGCCGTTGTAAATCAGTGAATTGAGACCAATCATGTATTCTAAAATTATTCTCTTCTCCAGGTCCAATATCGTGCTCTCTTCTTAAAACTCTTTCTATTGAAATCATGGCTTCTTCGGGAGAATATAAATTAGGAACTTCAACACGAATTGAATCCACTCTATCTCTTCCAAATACTCTATCTGAAGCAGTTAGCAAGGGAATATATATTTGATCATCTGGGTTAGACCATCCTGATACGCCTTCAGAGTTAATTACACCAATAATTTTGAAAGTTACTCCTCCTAAATTAACCTCTTTACCTACCAAAGCCTCAGATGAAGTTTTTAACTCAGTGCCCACAGCTGATCCAATAACAGCAACTCTCTTTCTAGCTAAATCATCTCGCCCATTAAAAAAAACTCCATGATTGATTTCATAGCCTTGAATATCAAAATAATTTTCTCTTGCACCGGTAACAGAAATAGTTATGCTCTCATTGCCATATTTTAATGATTTGCTCCCTCTTATTTCAGGCGAAACTCTCCACTGAATTTCTTTATCTTTTATTAAAGCATCAGCATCCTTTATAACTAATGGGGTGGAATTAATTTTTTGTGTCCCCCTTGCACGAGACGGATACACGGATAGGGTTCTGGCTGAAGCATTTGTAATTGAATCATCGATTGCTTTTTGTGCACTTGAACCAATACCTACCATAGCTATTACAGATGCAGTGCCTATAATGATTGCAATAGCAGTTAAAAAAGATCTTAAAAAATTTGCTCTTATAGCATCAATAGCTGTTGAAATTGATTCTTGTAAAATCACTTTTTAACCAAATCTACTTTTAACTCTTTCAGAAAATCTTTGTTGATATTTAATTAAACCCTCACTAGGCAGAACATAGACAATTTCTGATTTTTTAATTCCATTCTTAATTTCTACATTATTAAGATCTGTTTTACCAATTTTTACCCATACAGGCACAACACCCTTTTTGGTTTTTTTTAAAACAATAAATGTATCAAAATTTTCTCCTTTTACTCTTTTAGATAAGAACTTTTCTAAATCAGTCTTTTCTATGCCTAAAAGAGGCGCAACAGAGGCTATATCTTTTCTAGTTCTTAATGACCCTGCTGGTAAAGCTAATGGAACTTCTTCGTTTAATATTTCAATTTCAACATCAGTGTTCATCCCAATAAGCAAAAGATTATCTTTATTTTCTATATCAATTAAAACTGGAAAAGTTGTAACATTTTGATCTACTTTAGACATGGGTTCTATTTTTGAGACTATGCCAAGAAATTTTTTCTCTCTATAAGCAGAAACTTTTATAACCACTTCCTGCCCAAGTGATATTTTTCCTATATCTATCTCATCTATTAAAGCCCTTACTCTTACTTTATTTAAATCCGCCATCACCATCAACAATGTCCCACCTCCCACAGCAGAGGTTGGGGAAGTAATAACCTGGCCTACTTCAGCTGGCCTTGAAATCACTGTTCCAGCAATTGGAGATCTAACACTGGTATCATCAAGAGCAATACGAGCATTTTCAAGAAAAACTTCTGCTCTTACCAATTGAGCTCTAGCTGAAGAAAATGCTTCTTGCGCATCTTCAAAAGATTTATCTGAAATATTACCCTCATCATGCAATCTCTTTGATCGTTCAAACTGATTTTTAGCATTAATTAAACGAACTTTAGATACCTCGAGATCTGCATTTGCTTGAGATAAAGTATTTGTTGGAGTTCTTTGATCTATCCTCGCCAAAACTACTCCCTCTTCTACATAATCACCAATTTCAGCTCCTAAATATAATATTTGACCAGAAGCTTTAGATTTTATTTCAATAGAAGAAATTGCCTCTACTGTACCCGAAGCTTCAACTGTTAATTGTAATTGCTTAGTTCCAGCCTCTTTAAGAGTATAAAATTTAAATTCTTCCTCTTTCTTATCTCCACCACAACTTACTATTAAAAAAACAGCAAAAAACAAAAGAAATTTTTTAGATATTTTCATAATTATTTATTCTGTGTGTCTGATTCTATTAGACCGTCTTTAATAAAGATAGTTCTTTGAGCTATAGATGCTATTTCATTTTCATGCGTAATTAAAATGATAGTTTGGCCTTGATCATGTAGGTCTTTAAATAATTTAATTACGTCATTTCCAGTTTGGCTATCTAAATTTCCTGTCGGTTCATCTGCAAACAAAATTGAAGGTTTATTTACTAGTGCTCTAGCAATTGCAACTCTTTGTTGCTGCCCACCAGAAAGCTCAGAAGGTTGATGCTCCATTCTAGATTCAAGGCCAACTTGCAATAAAACAGATTTGGCTCTTTTGAGCTGTTTAGCTTTATCAAATCCTGCATATTTAAGTGGAAGCATTACATTATCTAATGCAGTGTTGCGAGCCAATAAATGGAAAGTTTGAAATACAAATCCAATCTCTTTATTTCTAATTTTAGCTAACTCATCCCCTTTAAAGGTGCTAACTTCTTGTTGATTTAAAAAATATTTCCCCTGGGTAGGTGTATCAAGACAACCAATAATATTCATTAAGGTAGACTTACCTGAGCCTGATGGACCCATAATTGCTATAAACTCGCCTTGATTTATATCAAAACTAATACCTCGAAGAGCATCAACTGTTTGATTTCCAAGTAAATATTGTTTTGTTATGCCTTCAGCTTTAATCAAACTCATACTTCTTTACATAAAAATACAGGTATTTCCCTTGAAGTATTATTTTGATAAGTCTCATAATCTGGATAAAAAGAACAGATTAAAGGCCATAATTCTTCCTTTTGATCTTTTGATAGCTCTTCTGCAATAAAAGTTCCTGAATCTTGTGGGGTAGTAACTTCAACTTGAGGGTTTGCTTTCACGTTATAGTACCAACTTGGATTATTTGGCATCCCGCCCATAGATGCTACTAAAATTGGCAATCCATCCTTATGAACATAAATCAATGGAATATTTATAACTTTTTTTGATTTGGCGCCTTCTGTTCTAACAACCATTATGTCGTATCCTCCAGGCCATTTGTTCCAAAGCTTACCACTAGAAAGCAAAAAAACACTTGCTTGTAATTTTGCAAAATATTTAATAACTTGTCTTGCGGTTTTTTCTTGTTTTTGAGTGTACTTTTCTTGTTCCACAAGCGGTTACTCGAAAGCAGAAATTTGTGTTTGGAAATTCCCAAGAATCAAAGCGTGGAGATCATGAGTTCCCTCATAAGTATTTACCGCCTCAAGATTCATTGAATGCCTTACAACATGATACTCATCAATAACACCATTACCACCATGCATATCTCTTGCCATGCGCGCAATTTCAAGTGCTTTACCACAATTATTTCTCTTAACCAGTGATATCATTTCAGGAACCATTTTTTCCTCATCAATAAGCCTACCAACTCTTAGTGTCGCTTGTAATCCAATGGTTATTTCTGTTTGCATATCAGCTAATTTCTTTTGAATTAATTGTTTGCCTGCAAGAGGTGTTCCAAATTGGACTCTATCAAGAGTATATTGACGTGCTGCATGCCAACAAAACTCTGCAGCTCCCAAAACACCCCAAGCAATTCCGTATCTAGCCATATTTAAACAAGTAAATGGACCTCTAAAACTTTGTGCTAATGGTAAAACATGATCATCGGGAATAAAGACATCTGACATAAATACTTGGCCAGTTATTGATGCACGAAGAGCAAATTTACCTTTCATGATTTTTGTTTCAAGACCTTTAAAATCTTTTCTTGCAATAAATCCTCTTAAAACTCCCTGTTCATCTTTGGCCCATATTACAAATACATCAGCAATTGGGGCATTTGTGATCCAAGTTTTCGATCCGTTTAACTCATAACCTCCATCAACCTTTTTAGCTCTTGAAAGCATGCTACCAGGGTCTGATCCTGCATCTGGTTCTGTTAAACCAAAACAACCCACTAATTCACCTGTAGCCATTTTTGGTAAAAACTCTTGTTTTTGATCTTCAGAACCAAAATTATATATAGCATACATAGAAAGAGATGATTGAACGCTAAAAGAAGATCGGTAGCTTGTATCTACCCTCTCAATCTCTCTAGTAATTAGCCCATATGAAACATAATTGACACCTGCGCAACCGTAACCCTTAATTGTTGCCCCTAAAATACCCAAATCTCCCATTTCTTTAAATATTTCAGGATGAAAAGTTTCATTTCTATTAGATTCAAGGATTCTTGGCATTAAAGATTTTTGACAATAATCTCTAACGTTATCTCTAATCATCCTTTCTTCTTCGGAAAGTTGATCATCAAATCTAAAAATATCTTCCCAGTTGTTTTCCATTAATTAGCACCAAAAAAAAGCCCTGACATATATACCAGGGCTTTTATTATATTAGAGAATTAAAATTTATAATATAAATCCATACCAATGGTTCTTGGATGACCATAAAAATCTAGAGTCAATTGACCAAAACCAGGTCCAAAAGGAATCATATTAACTACATACTCTTCATTGTTAAGGTTTTTAATCCAAAAAGTTAAATCTAAATTTTCCATTGGGCTTGTCATTAATCTGAAATCAGCGATTGCTCTTTCATCAACATGAGTTAATGCTGATCTTGGATCTGAAACGCTATATGGAAAAATATTGTGCTCACTTATTCTTTGATAATCTAAACGAACGCGATAATTACCAAAATCTTTCTCTAAGGATGCATAGAGCATGTTCTCAGGAGCATAAGGAAAATGATCTGGTGAAAACCCATCAACTGCTATTACTGATTCAGTATAGTTGCTATCTAGGTTTCCATAATTAAAACTAAATTGAGTTGTATCATTCAATAATGCAACTGCTTCCAATTCAAATCCAGATTGTTCCGCTGAATTATTGAGAACTACAGAAGCTGCAGCAGCTTCAGCCGTAAAATATGCAACTTGCATATCCTCATGCTCATTATCAAAGAAAGCTGCATTAATAGACAAGCGATTGTCCAAATACATACCTTTCAAACCAAACTCAACTGATTCAATGACCTCAGGACCGTATCCAGCTCCAGCTTGAACTGGATTTGAAGATTCAGTGTTATAGCCTCCAGCTTTAAAACCGTCTGCAAGTTTAGCGTATACGTTTGTTGTATCAGTTAATTGATGAGCCACAATAAATGTATTGCTAGTATTATTATCACTTCGCTCCTGATCAACGGTCCAATACCCTGAATAAGATGCATAACCTTTTTTGTCCTCTTCGGTTTTTCTTGATCCTATAGTGATGTCAGTTCTATCGCCGAGATCAAAAGTAGCTTGAGCATAAAAAGCGTTAGCATCGCCACCACCTGAATAGTGTTGATCGATTGCTACTCCACCACCAAAAATTCTTTGAGGATTAAAGGTGTAAGCATCATCATTAAATTGATAATAACCTGCCACGTAACTCATAAAATCATTAGAACCTGTTAATTGAAGTTCTATAGTTTTAGATTTATATGAAGTATGTCTTTCAGTATGGAATATTGGATAAGGAGTTCCATCCATATCAAGTTGGTCATCCCAATCAAGCTTACGCTGAGCTAAAATCAATTTGACCTCTCCTAGACCTGTTTCATGAGTGATAGTTAGTGCTGTGCCTTCAACCACAGAAGTTTCTAACATATCCTTATCTAAAGAAGTAGTTTTATCCAATCCTAATCTTGGATGTTTTTCAGCAGGCCAAAGCAATAGTCCGCCTGTTAAAGGAGATGCTCCCACTCCAAATGCAGTACTCCAACCTGCCATAATATTTCCTAATTGAGGGTGAGGAGGTGTATTATCTTGATCGGTCCAGTCAATCGCAAAATCTACTGTGGTCTGATCGCCTGCATAATATACATTTATCTTAAATCCTTTTGAATCAATTACATCGAGCTCAGAAGTAGCTGGATTTAAATTATTGGGAACAACACCATCAAATGGTCCATATGGTCCGGGTAAATTTTTAACAAAACCATCTCTAGTTTTACGATGAACGACTACCTTTGTAAAAATATTACCTCCTAGTTCGTAATCAGCAATGAAACGACCTTCCTTTAATCCATAGTTACCAAGTGTTAAACCACCTGACATACCCTCTCCTGAAGGTTTTTTACTAATGAAATTAACAGCGCCTGCTAGAGTATTTCGTCCGTACAGTGTCCCCTGTGGGCCTCTTAAGATCTCTACTCTTTCTAAATCTACTAAGTCCCAAATAGCTCCTTGAGTTTTACCAACATACACACCATCAAGGTATGTACCTACTGATGGTTCCCAAGTAATGGCAGGGTTCATTGCAACACCACCTCTGATAGCAAGAGAAGCTCCGGTATTATTTGCTGGAGCAGGCAATAACATCACATTTGGTGCAATACCTTGCATATCTACAACATTTTTAATATTTAAGTCTTTGATAGTAGCCTCAGTAACTGCTGTAACTGCAATAGGTGTATCTTGAAGACTTGCTTCAGTTTTTTGAGCAGTAACAACAACCTCTTCTAAAGCTTGCGAAAATGCAGCTGTACTCAAAAAAATTGATAAAGGCAAAGCAAAGAACGTTAATTTAATATTATTCATAGTATCCCCCATACATCGAATATGTGTCATATATTATATATTAATCAAAAAAAAAGGGTAATTGTCTAGTTTTTTACTAGAATATGATGTTTTTTATTTAAATATTTTCTATTCTCAAAACTCCAAAACGTGGAGATGAGAACAATATTTCTTCTTTTTTTAATTCAGTTGAAACTATTTCCAGCATTTTATTACTATTTCCACATATGATAATGAGCGGCAACAAGTCTTGGTATTGGAAGACAAATTCTAAAACATCAGTCTTTGCATCATTATGTCTTACACCATGCAAATCTAGATGCGTAATACCTCGCTCTTCAAAAACTTTCATATATTGAAGGTCATATAGAATAAAAAATAATCTTTATATATTTTGAATTATAGATTGGTATTTACCATCATAACTTCCATTCTTCTTGCATTATGATGGTCATAGTTATACTTGATTTCATCACCAAGACTCAGATTAGGAAAACGTTTAAATAATTCTTTTAACATGACTTCTGTTTGAGATCTAACTAATGTTACTCCTATACAGTAATGCGGGCCTTGCCCAAAAGACAAACTCTTATCATGGTCTCGTTTAATATCAAATTTCCTAGGATTTTCATAAACTTTAGGATCCATGCCTGTGGTAGTTGAAATTAATTGAACCATTTGACCCTTCTTAATTTGATAGCCATTAATTTCTAGATCCTCAGAAGCATATCTTGCAAGACCAGTTTTACCAGAAGATTCATATCGTAAAGTTTCAGAAATAGCTCCTTGTACTAAACTTTCATCAGCTTTCAATACTTTTAATTCATCAGGATGATTAAGTAGATTTTTTATTAAATAACTATGTAAATCTACGGCTGTATCAGATCCTGCCCCTAAAACTGCACCAACAAGTGCACACATCTCTAAATTTGATAATTTAGATCCTTGATCTTCGGCAAGTATGAGTGTTGAAAGAAAATCATCGCCAGGATTTTTTCTTCTTTCATCAATCAATTCATTTAAAAGGTTCAATCCCTCTGGTACGCCTTTAATCGCATCTTTTCTTTCTTCAGGAGTTAACATTGGATTGATACCTCTTACCACCCCATATGCTAGAGAGTCAAAAATAGGAAATTTTTCCCTTGGAATTCCTACCAAACTAGCAATAGCTTGAGTGGGAACTATTTCAGCTACCTCGGCAGCAAAATTAAAAGCATCCGGGGTGCCTATTTCATCAAATCTTTCTTTGACT
>Ga0066372_10001060_pt1 | contig 10872 bp, 6 predicted proteins | sample Knorr_S15_td_250_FD_77011 | JGI IMG/M metagenome (GOLD analysis project Ga0066372, IMG submission 77011) | Marine microbial communities from Southern Atlantic Ocean transect - Knorr_S15_td_250_ad_251m_LV_A | ecosystem: Environmental > Aquatic > Marine > Oceanic | place: Southern Atlantic ocean... | reverse complement strand
CAAGAATACGTTTATTCGAACTTTGAGCCGTACTCTGCGCACCGACTATTTCCTTGCTTCGATCAACCCAATATCAAAGCCACCTACCTACTAACAGTTGAATGTCCCTCCGACTGGACTCTGATTGGGAACAGTAGCCCAACCTCAGTAAATAACGTTACGGATGGCCGAACCAGGCATGACTTTGAGAGGACGCAACTATTCTCCACATATTTATTTGCCTTAGTAGGCGGTCCCTATGAGAGATTTGAAAGTCACTATACTCCGAACAAATCCGACTCGGACACAATTCCTCTAGGATTTTATGCCCGTAAGTCTTTGGCACCTCATGTTGACGAGGACGAGCTATTTGAGATCACCTGCCAAGGCTTCGAGTACTTTGAAGATTTCTTTGACTTCCCATATCCATTTCGAAAGTATGATCAAATATTTGTACCCGAATTCAACCACGGTGCTATGGAAAACGTCGGCGCAATAACGCATTCCGAACGTCTCGTATACAGGGATCCTCCCACTTATAACCAGCGACTGACCAGGGCTGAAGTCATTCTCCATGAAATGGCACATATGTGGTTTGGTGACTTAGTGACCATGAATTGGTGGAATGATCTCTGGCTTAACGAATCGTTCGCCTCCTATATGAGCTTTTTAGCCCTCACGGAGAACACAAGATTTACAGATGCTTGGCAATCCTTCAACTCACGTATGAAAGCTTGGGCATATCGGCAGGATCAACTGGTTACGACACATCCCGTTGCAGGTGATGTCAGTGATACTGACCAAACATTCCTAAATTTTGATGGTATTACATACGGAAAGGGTGCAGCTGTTATCAAACAGTTGGTTAAAACCATTGGGATGCCGGCTTTCAAGTCGGGCATGCAACGCTATATGGCTAAGCACGCATTTTCAAACACTACACTCGATGACTGGCTTGAAAGTCTTGGTGAGGGCGTTGACCAAGATCTCAAAAGTTGGGCTGGCTCATGGTTAGAAACGGCACAGCATAACAGCATTCAGATCCATCGAAACAAAAATCCAGATGAACAGGGCATGATGCTTATTTCCCAAACAGCGCCTAACGATTTTCCAACGATTCGCAGACATACGCTTGAACTCGTGGTTGGGAATTTAGTCGACTCGTCCTTCAAGAGCACGACCCATGAAATTGTAATTACAGATCAGACAACTCAATTTGATAACTTCGACAATGCGGCTGATCTCCTGTTTCCGAATTTTGGAGATCATGGATATGTCCAAGTAACGTTGGATCCAGAGTCTCTCCAATTTGTTCAGGAACATTTAGAGAAAATTACCGACCCACTGCTCAGAATGCAGATCTGGCAGTCACTATGGGAAATGGTCAGAAATCAGGAATTGAGTTCACTTGATTACATAACAATTGCGACTGAAAAAGTTCAGATCGAAAGCGACCTGGAGCTGATTGAGGTCATCATCGAGCAACTTAGTTCAGCGGTGTCACGTTACGTCCCAGAAGAAATGAAGCTCTCCGAGGCTCGTAAATTATTTACATTAGCAAATTCTCAACTAGCTGCTGCGCGTAATTCCGATGAAAGAATTCTGTGGGGGCGAGCAATGTTTGGCTTTGCCATAGCAGACGACGACATAGCAAAAAGCTTAGATATTATCGAACAGAAAGTAACTATACAGGAATTCACTCCAGACCAAGATATGCGTTGGGCAGTAATCACCAGCGCAGTCGCATCTGACTTTGAAAACGCAAAGGTATTGGTGACAGAGGAACTAGCTAACGATCCGACCGATCGCGGAGAGCGAGCAGCCCTTCGAGCCGAAACGTCCGCACCACATCAGGAAAACAAAGAGCAAGCATGGAACAGATTTATCACTGACGCCGGTTACGGTTCTCTCCATCAAACAGCCGCTGCTATGTCCGGTTTCCTCTGGTGGAAGCAGGCCGATCTTCTCGCACCCTATGTGGATAGGTTTTTTGAAGAAGTCACCCAAGTCTTTGAAAGGGAAGAAAATCATTTCGCGCAATCATATTTTGGGTCATTATTTCCTGGATATTTAGTTGATTACGAGTTATTAGAGAAATCTAACGCGCTACTCGCAAAGACTCCACCAGAAAATCAACTATTGAGACGGATGCTTTTAGAAGCAAATGACAATTTAACTAGAGCGATAAAGTGTCGAGAATATGCCCGTAAATAAAGAACAGTAGTTAAGGCCGTTTTGTGAAGTTATTTAGTGCGCCAAAGCCGCAGGAGTCACAAAACAAACTTTATTACGGCTGGTACATAGTGGGCGCCGGATTAATTATCCAACTCCTCGGAGCATCACTTATGCATCATGCCTTGGGCGCATATGCCCTCGCTATCACTCGAGATCTTGGCTGGAGCCGAACGGCACTCTCAGGAGGATTTTCGCTTGCAAGATTTGAGAGTGGCTTACTCGGACCTGCGCAGGGTTGGCTCATTGATAAATACGGACCACGTACCATTCTAAGATGGGGTTTAGTTTCATTCGGGTTAGGATTTATTGCATTTAGCCAAATCACGGAGCTGTGGCATTTTTACATAATTTTTACAGTCATCGCCATTGGGTCAAGCCTCGGCGGCTTCATGTCTGTCACCGTGGCTGTCGTGAACTGGTTTGATCAAAAGAGAGCTAAGGCTTTGGCCATGGCCCAGTTGGGTTTTTCAATCGGAGGTCTACTTGGGGGATCCATAGTTTTAGTGATGATTACCGAGATCGGATGGCGAGAATTCTCAATTGGATCGGGTGTACTGATTCTCATATTGGCGTTCCCTCTCACGTCTGTAATGTACAGAACACCTGAGGATTTTGGCCTCCCTATTGACGGATTGCAGCCTAAGACTCAGCTAATTAATGAAAATCAGGCAAAAGAAAATATTCAGACTCATGAGGAACCGGCGTATACATGGCAAGACGCAATGAAAACATCCTCATTTTGGATGATTGGGTTAGGACACGCATTTGCGGTCATGGTTGTATCAACTTTGATGCTTCACCTCCCGTTACACCTTGTAGAAGGAAGAGGTTTTTCTGAGGTACAGGCAGCGGGAATAGCTGCAGGTATGATGGCATGCCAAATACCAGGGCAAGCAATCGCCGGATATTTGGGAGAACGGATAGGAAAAAGAAAATTGACCACAACAGCGATGCTGATGCATGGTGGGGCGCTACTAATCCTTGCTCACTATTCGTCGTACTCAATGATGATTCTTTTTGCAGTCATGAATGGTGTTGCTTGGGGTATCAGAGGACCGCTCATGCAAACAATGCGTGCAGAATATTTCGGCCGAAAACATTTTGGAATGATCATGGGTTGGTCATCCGTGCTCATTATGGTTGGATCCTTTAGCGGGCCAATGATTGCTGGCTGGTTATTTGATATAGCGGGTTCATATGAAACTGGATTTACGTTCATTGCAATGTTCCCAATAGCAGGCTCCTTATTTTTCTTATTTGCTGGACCACCCAAAAAAAACGACACCGGCAATATCAGTACTTACTAATTCCATGATTTTGTTCGTAGATTCAATGCTGCACTCATACTAGGCATATCAAATCGCATAGGCGTTATTTCATCAACAATAATTGTGCGTGCCTGATTAATATTACCCTCCAACGTACCCGTTATTCTAAGAAACACAGCCGTATTAATAATAAGATTATATTTATCAACCATTGCTGGTCGCAGCAAAGCATTAATTACACCAAATTCATCTTCGAGTAATAAAAAAACAACTCCATTTGCAGTAGATGGTCTCTGGCGACATACCAACAGACCTATTACTTCCACTGAAGTAGTTGATGATTTTGAGGCCAGATCACAACTAGATATAAATTGATTTGGTTGCATATTACGAAAAAATTCCATCGGATGACTATCTGGTGAAAGATTCAATAATCTATAATCTGTGACCATTTTTTCAAATCGGTTGAAGTCCTCAAAATCTATATCACTGACCGGCTCTTGAAATGACAATTGCAATTGATGATTAGATATTCCGTTTGAATCAATATAAGTCGACAGGGCTTTCCCTTGAAATAGTCCCATATGCCAAATTAACTGACGCCGATTTAGTCCGAAAGAATCAAATGCGCCTACTTGAATCAGATTAAGTACAACTTCTATTGGTAATGCCGTGCGTTGGATGAATTGAAATAATGTTATATACGGACCAGCTCGTTCGCGTTCAGTAATTATTTGGCTTGCAAGAGTCGCGCCAATTCCTCTTACATAACCAATTCCAATATCAATAGTATTAAAGTCATCCTCAGCCCTGGAATTCACTGTGCAATTAATACTGCTGGAATTAATATCTGGACGGTTTATCACCATGCCATGGCGTTTAGCATCATTTGTTAAAACATGTGGTGGGTAAAATCCCATAGGTTGATTGTTAAATAATGCGCAAATAAATTCAGCTGGATAGTATTGCTTAAGCCATGCTGTCTGATAAGCCAGCAAAGCGAAAGCAGTTCCATGACTTTTAGGGAATCCAAACTGGGCAAACCCCAATAAGTTATTAAATATATCAATTGCGGATTGTGATGTAACTCCTTTTTTTAAAGCAGCATTCAAAAATTTCTTGCGATAGTCATTAATCTCGGCTAATCCTGATTTTCGTCCTAAAGTACGACGGAAATTATCTGCTTCACCGGCTGTAAAACCAGCTAAGGCTTGAACTACCTGTATAACCTGTTCCTGAAAAATCACAACACCTAGCGTTTCAGCTAAAACGGGACGTAAGTCTGGATGCGCATAAGGGGGTTCATAGTCTGAAGACAGCAATTTCTTTTCACGCCTTTGTATATAGGGATTAACAGCACCGCCTACTATTGGTCCGGGTCGTACTATCGACACTTGTATAGCCAAATCATTCAGATTTTTAGGTTTCGTGCGAGGGAGCATTGCTATCTGTGCACGGGATTCAATTTGAAATACTCCAATAGTATCTCCTACACATATCGAATCGTAGACCGTACTATCATCAAAATTAATCCGAGACAAATCTATGCTTGGATCCTTATCTCTAATTATCAAATCCACAGTTTCTTCTACTACTGAAAGCATTCCTAATCCGAGTAAATCGATCTTGATCATTCGAGCATCTTCGATAGAATCTTTGTCCCACTGACATATATAGCGATTCGGCCAAGCAGTGGGCTGACATGCGACATAATTCGTTAGTGGTTTAGATGAAATTACCATTCCACCAGGATGCTGAGACATATGGCGAGGAAAACCAACTGCCTGTCCTGCTAACTCTAATAATAGTTGCCAGCTGGAAACTTTATTTTTTTGTGAAAGTTCAACTGATGACTCAATGAATTCACCTAACTCATCAATATTCGAAACTAAACTTGATTGCTTTATTAGACGTCTAAGTAAATTCCTAGGCAATCCAAGTGCCTGCCCTACATCACGAATCGCACTTCGTAATTTATATCGAGAAAATGTCGCTACCAAAGCTGCATACTCAATTCCCCAATATTCATATATTCGTTCAATGAGCGCTGCTCTAATGTCACGAGGAAAATCAAGATCAATGTCGGGCAAAGAATATAATTCTTCATTCAAAAAACGCCCCAAAAACAGATTGTTTTGTATTGGATCAATATGAGACAAACCAATTAAATAACACACCACAGAGGCAACAGAGGATCCTCGACCTCGACCAATTGGAAGTTGATTATGATGTCGATTATTGGAGCCTCGAATTTGAGTTGCTACAGATTTTGCGAGCTCAAAAATATCTGCATATATGAGAAAAAAACCTGATAATTTATGCTTATCAATTAAACGCAACTCTTCGGTTAAACGTCCGTATGCTATCGCCAGAAACTCAGTGTTTTGATATCGATCTCCAAGTTTTTGGAAACATATTTCAGATAAATGTTCATGTGCTGACAATTCACTCGGTAATGTCGGAGTTGGTAATTCATATTCAAGATCTTCAGTTAAATCAAATTGACAGCGTTTTGAAATCAATACTGAATTATCTGTTAGATATTTCCCATATTGTGAAAAACGCACAACTTGTTCACTGGGATCTCTTAAATAAAATTCTGCATTCGGTCGACGTACAGATTCTGCCTCATCAATGCGGACCTTATGACTAATAGCGACCAAAATATCCTGTAAACGATATCTACTTGGAATGTGATAATGAACATTTCCAGTCGCAACCGAAGGAATTCCAGTATCGAAGGATAATTTCAGTAAACGCCTGTTACGATTCGAATCACCTAATACAAAGTTGTCCTGAATCTCAATAAAAACATTACTAAACCCAAAAGAATCTACCCAATATCGTAAAATATCCTTACTCGCCTTAACCTCACCACTCTCTAATTTCTGATTAAGCAAACCTTCCTGACATCCTGTCAACAAAATTACGCCGTCGGTATGACTGGTTAATGTTGAGATAGAAACAGATGGGTTTATTCGTTTATTCTCTCTCGATAAAGTAGTTGGTTCGTATAAACCAAATGCCGCACTTGATAACTTGCAAAGATTTGAATAACCGACTTGGTTCTCTGCTAAAAGTGTTACATGGTGAGTTATTCCCGAATTCGCTGAGTCTACAGGATCACCAATTACATCTAGCTCTAATCCTATAATTGGCTTAATACCTATTTTTTTTGCCTTCTGTGCAAATTCCATCGACCCTGAAAGAGAATTATGATCGGTTAAAGCCATACTTTGGTAACCCATTTGTTTTGCTTGTACCAGCAGTTCATCAATGCTAGATCCACCCTCAAGTAAGGAATAATTAGAATGCATATGAAGTTCGACATACCCAGATTTCATGACTTAAAACCAATAACTCACTTTCAGGAAAATCTACTAAATAGCTGAGAAAACCAGCTGTCTGTCTTCAGGTCATGAAACAGCGTGATTACACCACCAGAGTCTAAAACCACTCTGAAATAACTTCGATAGCATTCCTGATCAGTCCACCAGTTATCAATCAAATGCCAGTGATCAATAATTTCAAGAATTGGCTTATTTGAAACTATGGTTGGCCAAGCTGCATGAGCAAAAAAAGATAGACAGCATTCTTCTGATTTAATAACTTTTACTGTGATCAAATTACCTTGCCCTAAGTAAGATAATCCGCGAGTGCGAATTGCTTTTCTGGTAAGCGATGCCATCGTGAAACCTCCTTAATTTGGAACAAAGCTGGATAGCCATAACGTGTTCTCAAATGCTCAGCCGTATCAATCAATTGCTGTTGTCGTTGTCGCGACATCTCAAATAATGAAAGTTGATAACCAGTTTGGTTGATGAACTCAAGGAATTCAATTCGTAATAAAGAAATTGGTTCTGTGTATTTAATACGATCGATATGATGTGATATAGCCAACCAAATCTGAGTGAGTGAACTGCTTGGTACTTTCAACAATTTCTCAAAAAAATATAATTTGCCCGTATCGGTCTCAAATATAATCTTTACTCGTACAAGTAGTGAGTTTCTAACCTTTAATTTCTGAAGTAGTTGTGCCAATAAATTTCGAGTGAATATTTTTAATACTGTTAGATCTGAAATAGAAGATAGTAATTGAATTTTATCAAATATTTTTTCATCTTCAAATATATTTGATCGTAAATATTCAGTATCACGATTCTTTCCTGCCAACCAAGCATGTCCGCCAATTGAACCAAACTGAGATTCAACTGTCGAACGTGAAAGTGCTGTGAATTGACCAATTGTAGTTATTTGTAGTAATAGTAAACGTTCAATAACATCAAGTGGCAAAGGAAGTAATTCTATTGGTAACACCGCAAGAAATTTTACCGCTGCCCTTTGTTCAATATAGTTCAATACACCAGGTTTACCATAGAAAGCAGCTAATTGAACCGTTAATCTCTTATCAGCAATTCCCAAATGTGCCTGTAATAGTGGCTCTACACTTTGATTAGTTCTATTTCCCATAATCATTGATGCCCATGCTTCAGATAGGGAAAAAATCTTATCTGCTAATAATTGAACTCCACCAAAGTATGTGTCCATTCCTTTAAGATCCATTAATACAAAGCCTGATGAAACTCTCTCTACGACTGGTGAGATTTCTTGTGCTATTGACGTAAATTTTTCAGATACTGCCTGTGTTAGTACTTTATTAATTTCAATAATTCTCAATTGTGGGTATGTCGCAAAGGCTTGAGTGTATGTTTGATGTGGTAAAACACCAAATTGTCGTGCCGAGAAAGTGACGTCGATAATTTCTTCTGTATCAGGGTCACACAAGGCAATAGGAGGAATTACTTCATCCATAAAATCTGTGTGTTGCGATAGATTAACGGCTAACTCAAAAGAAGGTATAAACAAACATGCCAGCGCCAATTTTACCCCCTGCACTAAATCAATAATAGAACATATGTTCTATTATCTGTTAGTATAAATCAATCTTGCAATTATGCAACTTCTAGCGAATAAACTCGATCCTCAGCTAAAGTCACCATAGTCTGCAACTAAACTACAGAAAGAAACTATCTTTATGAGTAAAAACGGAGCTTCACAAGCATTTTTTAAAAAAGATAAAAATAATTCTTCTATTTATCACCCCACACTTAATGCCCGTGGACCATGGGATCCAAATTCATTGCACGGGCGCGTAATCGCAGGATTAATCGCGTACGAAGTTGAAACAAATTATTCTACTCGAGAAAATTTTCAAGATATGCAAATTACCCGTATGACTGTCGATTTATTTCGATTACCACCAATGGCTCCGTTAATAATTCAAAGCAACATCGCACGTTCTGGTAGACGAATTCAAGTAATTGATGTACAAATCAGCACGAATCATGCTGAAAAAGGGATTCTTGAAATAGCGCGTGGAAGTGTTGTTCTGCTTAAGCGGAGTGCAGAACCGCTGGGTTCTGTATGGTCCACCCCAGTTTGGGATATTCCTGCTCCAAATGAAAACATGGCGATGCCCAACTTAGTTGAAGAACGACTTCCTATGTGGCATACAATTAATGTCGGAGCCGCAACCGGGCCACTTCCAATTTCAGGTTCTAAAATTTCTGCTAAAAACTCAAAAGATGTCAATGCGACTACCAGTGATCAACAACAGGAAATCGGTCCAAGACGTGCATGGATTAGAGAGACACATGCATTTGTTGAAAATGAAATAGTTAGCCCAATTCTCCGTGTAGCCCAAGTAGCTGACTTTGCAAATCCTTTCGTGAATTCTGGTACGAGTGGCTTAAATTACATTAATGCTGATATATCGCTATATCTACAGAGAAACCCCGTGGGTACTTGGATAGGAGTCGAAACGTTTTATCACGGCGCTGATGATGGAATATCGATCGCCACAATAGCTTTATATGACAAAATTGGTAAAATCGGAATATCTACTGTGTGTGGATTAGCTCAAATTCGATCTTAAGATTAAGCACTAACAATTTCAAAAGTACACTCATTAAAAAAACTTCTAACGAATTCTGGAAAATGAATAGACTAAATTCCAATACATTACAAATCGTAATCCCTGGAGATTCACCGACACATATTGGCGGAACAACTCACCTTGATAGATTAAGTGAATATGGAGAAGTCACACTATATTCAACACCTCCACAAAACACTGATGAACAAATTCAACGATGTATAAATGCCGATATTGTACTCAACAGCCGTTCAAGTCTCACATGGCCGAAATTAGTACTTCAAGCTTTACCTCGGCTGAAACATATATCAACAACTTCTGTCGGTCTGGACAATATAGATATCTCAGAAGCTCATAAATTAGGCATCACCATTAGTCATCAAACTGGCAATACTGCGACAATTGTTGCAGAACATGAATTTGCACTCTTGCTATCCGTAGCAAGACAAATCCCCACACAAGATAAATCTATTCGGAACGGGATATGGGATCCAGGCGAAGGTCAGCATATGTTCCTAAAAGGAAAAACTATCGGAATTATTGGAATGGGGAATACAGGAATTGAAATGGCAAAATTTGCCAAATCCTTTGGTATGAATATTATCAGTTGGACGTTCAATCCTAAAAAAAATAGAAACCTCCCCGTCGACGTGACATTCCTGGAATTTGATGAACTACTTGCAATGTCTGATGTTATTTCACTCCATACAGCCCTATCCAATGAGACAAAATACTTGATCGGGAAAAGAGAGTTCGGCTTAATGAAGCCCAGTGCAATATTAATTAATGGATCACGGGGAGGAGTTATCGACACCAATGCACTAGTCGACGCATTAAATAGCAAACAACTCTACGGAGCTGGCCTTGATGTTTTTGAAACTGAACCTCTTCAGTTAGGTCACCCGTTAATGAACTTTGATAACGTCGTACTCACGCCACACGCTGCGGATGCAACGCCTGAAGGACTTGATTATCTCAATCGTGATTCAGTGGATCACATAATAAACTTTATTAAAGGCAATCCCGAAGGAATTTATCAACAGTAATAAAAATAAACCAATAGCTTATTTTTTAGCGGTACTTGTTGCGCTTGGGCGAAGAGCCCAACTAGTTTCTGTTATGTTAGAAAATTCTCTCTTTATACCACAGCTGCACTGTCCAGTAGTCTGCTCGCCGCCAGGCGGTGGAAGTACAAATCTATGTTCATGATCTACATCAATATTCTTACCGCTCATAATTACCCCCCCGCAATTATTACCTAAGTAACTAAGGTTAGTTTATCAGTTTATTCCAGTTTCTTCATCTATATTCGATGTTCATTTATCTACTTACACCCAACAATTGAAATTCCTCTGCAATCAATTCATACGAGTGGAGCCGATCAGAAAAATCATATGTAGTAGTTAACAGAAAAAACTCATCAACTGCATATCGTTCTGCACGAGCTCGGAGTTG
>Ga0066372_10001057_pt1 | contig 10879 bp, 11 predicted proteins | sample Knorr_S15_td_250_FD_77011 | JGI IMG/M metagenome (GOLD analysis project Ga0066372, IMG submission 77011) | Marine microbial communities from Southern Atlantic Ocean transect - Knorr_S15_td_250_ad_251m_LV_A | ecosystem: Environmental > Aquatic > Marine > Oceanic | place: Southern Atlantic ocean... | reverse complement strand
GTTTGATGTGGATATACCTGAAAGCCGTTTCTCAAAAGCGAGACTACGCAAATAGAATTTATTGACAAAACGATTGCAAATTCTTACGTTTATAAATGTCTTGGACATAACCCGCATTTATTAATTAGATGAATAGCCGATCATTCCCAGCAATAATAGCATAGTTATTTGTGTTATTATTCATATACAGCGATTCGTGGTAGTATTCCAATTAAACGATGAGTGATATTACTGAACTACGTATTGAGGGTATGCACTGTGCTGCCTGTGTTAACACAGTAGAGAAAGCGCTGAGAAAGGTAAACGGTGTAGAAGATGTAATGGTTAATCTTACCATGGGCAGTGCGCACGTTGTGGGTAATGTATCTGTAAATGACCTTGTAACTGCCATTTTGAATACTGGATATGGTGCCGAGTTAGGCACCGCAAAAGGAGAGGTATCACTAAGTGATACGAACGCAGCAGGGGCAAAAAATAAAATGGTGACAGCATGGATCATTACGGCGCCGGCCATGGTCTTAATGGCGGTGGAAATGATCTGGCAATTAGATCAAGGCGGTACAGACTTTTTCCATTTAGTCATGACCATATTGTCCGGTGCTGTACTTTTTGGCCCAGGGCGAAGCACCATTTCAAGTGCTTGGAAATCACTATTGTACTGGTCACCTAATATGGACGTACTTATTACACTGGGTTCCACAGCTGCCTTATCGACAGGGATATTGCATTTTACGATGGGTATGTACTCCTTTGCTGGCATTGGTGGCATGATCATGGCTTTTCACTTAACTGGACGATATATTGAATCAAAAGCACGCGGTCGATCATCGGAAGCGATCCGGAAACTCATGGATCGCACGGCGAAAAAAGCTACCATTTTAGATACGAAAAATAGGGAACAGACAGTGGATGTGCGTGATCTACTACCCGATCAAATTATGATTGTACGGGCCGGAGATGTAATTCCTACAGATGGTGTAATTATTGAAGGACAGGCTGCGATAGATGAAGCCTTGGTAAGCGGTGAGTTTATTCCAGCGGTAAAAAGTACCAATGATGAAGTGTTTGGTGGAACGATTTGCACCGATAGTACTGTAAAGATCAAAGTTACCAAAACAGGTGCGGACACATTTCTAGCCAAGGTTATTCGGTTGGTGGCTCAAGCGCAGACAACGAGAGTACCAATTCAGATATTTGCTGATCGTATTGTCAGTTATTTTGTGCCTAGTATACTCGTACTAGCGTTCCTGACTTTTGTGGTCTGGGTAATTTTCCCAGAGGAAATGACTGTTGTATTAAAAGTTTTTGCAGGATACCTACCTTGGGTTGACCCAATGCGATCCCCTATGGAATTAGCTATTTTCGCCGCTATTGCAGTATTGGTAATTGCCTGTCCTTGCGCCTTGGGGTTAGCAACACCTACAGCGCTAATGGTCGGTACTGGCTTAGGCGCAGAAAGGGGTATTCTTATTCGCGACGGTGCGGCCATTCAAAGACTTAGTACTGTAGGCACCATCTTATTTGATAAAACAGGGACACTCACAGAGGGGAAACCTACTGTAACTAAAATCCATCAACCTGCTGATGTTACCGAGAAAGACCTGATCACCATGGCTGCTTCCCTGAGTAAAGAATCCACCCACCCACTTTCCCGCGCGATCGTAGAACTAGCAGAAAAAGAGGGTCATTCCCTGCAAACCATAACAAACATCAAGGTTACGCCGGGAGAGGGATTAAGTGGAAACTATGAACAAGATAACCTGAAAATTGGCAACAGACAATACACCGCTGCGGAATCAGGAGTAGCACTCAACACCACATCGGTCTATATGAACCGGAATGATGAACTGATTGGTATTTTCGAGTTTGAGGATATTTTAAAACCAGATGCGCAAGATGTTGTAGCAAAGCTAAAGCAGGCTGGTTACCGTTGTGGATTACTCACCGGTGACAATCATGCTGTTGCAGCATCATTGGCCGAGAAACTGGGTATTACAGATGTGTATACTGAACTGACCCCAGATAAAAAAATGGAAGTTATTATGGCGTGTCAGAAGGATGGTGATAAAGTAGCCATGGTAGGCGACGGTATTAACGATGCACCTGCCTTAGCTAAGGCAGATGTTGGTTTCGCAATGGCCGGAGGAACCGATATAGCCATGGAGGTAGGAGATATTATATTGTCCGGTAAAAATCTTCAGACCCTTTACCGCGCTGTAAAGTTATCGCTGGAAACATTTAAAAAAATACGGCAAAATCTTTTCTGTGCATTTATATATAACCTTGTGGCTATACCATTGGCAATTTGTGGTATATTGCATCCTGTAATTGCTGAAACAGCTATGGCACTGTCTTCTATTACTGTCATTGGCAATGCCAATAGGCTGCGCCGCATCCAATTATAATTCGATAATATCCAGTTAATTGATAATTACTTAACACGTATTTCAAAACCTGCTAATATTGACTTTACTCTCAAAATACGGACAGTAGAGTTGTATCTATAATGATGGTTGGTGTGTATACATCATATGAAGGTATTAAGGATACCTTAATGGCAAAGGTTTTGAGTTATTTAAATGATGGCAGTGTACAGTGCGAATTTGCTCTTCGTGGTAATTATCCGAACCTACTCAATCTGGAAACAGCAATTATGTTCTCGTTATATATTTATATTATTAGAAAATGTTTTGAAATAACACGTATAAAGAATCACTATTCAATCCCTGCCCTAAATAATATTCACCTACTTTATTCTGTAATATCATTTCCCAGTGCAAGTGAGCACCTGTTTTTTTCTTGAGGGTACTATCCTTGGTTCCTGTGTTGCCTGATTGTCCTATGACCTCACCACGGCGTATCGTTGATCCAACAGTAATGCTGGAATTTATATGCGACATATGCGCATATATGGTAACTGCACGATAACCGGGCACCAGATCAAACCCATGATCAATATATACTGCTTGTCCCAACAACAGATGTTCAAAAACATCAGATGGTGTACGCCCCAGTATTTTTGCATCACTTAAAACATCTAGCCTGAAATCTTCTGACATTTCCTTATAACCGTGTTCCGCACGAATTATTACACCATCGGTTACTGCTCGGACAGGCGTCCCCCAGTTAACATAGAAATCAATGCCTCTGTGCGTACCGTGTCTATAGGCCCGCGGTGCATTGGGTAAGAGTAACGGTTGTTCGGGTACTGGCACATTTTCACATGGTAAAAGTAATTTCAAATATTTTAGATCATTTGTAATGGGGGGTGTAGTTGAAACGGAAAATAATGGCAGAATGGGTATGGATCCAGGATAGGTATATTTCTTAATTATAGGCAATGCAATTGCCTCAATGAGATTACGGTCTAATTCCAACTGTAAAATACTAGAACTTGGCGCTGTCGTGAATCCTGTAATTCGATAATCCAACGCACCATTAGATAATGATGCAATAATTTCATCTTTGATTTCTGATGCAATATCTTCATTGACTGTCCCATCTAAATATTGATCCAGTACATCAGTATTGTCATCTGCCATCAACTTTTTAAAAATTGGTTCTATTGATTGTGAACCATGTGAAATGGTAACAGTGGCAGAGAATTTGTCCTCTGAAAATGTTAAAATTGATACATTTCCTTCCACACTGAAGGAACGTGTTTTTGGTAAATCAGATGGCGATGATTTGGGTGGGGAAACGCAGCCCGTAAAAAGGGAAAGAATAACCGGTAAATGTAGATGAGTTAAACGGATCATTCAGTTAAATGATTAATAAGACGGTCCAGCGCAGTGGTGAATATGGTTAGTGGATGTCCGCTCATTGAGTCCAAGCAAACCGCGGTTAGGATAGACATAACTTTGTCTTCCTCTGATTCGTACTGCTCTGATAAGAATACTTCAATTGTTGGTATACCAACGGTATCTAGACAGTCCAGCAATGCATATTCATAGCGAGCCCAAGCCATGGGGGCCATAATCATACCATTTGCCCACTTGCGATTACGGTGTATAGTGGTCATGGCCTTTTCAATCTTATGTGTCTGTAGAATTTTCAGCGTCAATTCTTCCGGGCGTTTGTTGGCCTGCTGGCGCAGCCTGCGATTTATTTTGTCCAGCGTTATTTGCTCTCCACTTTTTGCTGATCGCAACCCAACTAGATTAAGATTTGGGCCTTGCATAATAAGGATATTCATGATTATGTATCTACTCTATTGCAAGGGTATTAAGTTACCCATGATATATCCCAGGACGATACCGATCAACAGGGCAATAGTAAGTACCCGTGATTTGACCAATTCATTCGTATACCCTTTTTTGATTGCTACGATACTCACTCCATGACCCAGGGCATTGATCATCCAAAAGAACGGTATGGTTATCACTTTAATCAATATAGGTCCAATAATCGGGATCATGGAAATTAAAGCACCCAATCCAGCAAATACTTGTGTAAAAATCCCAAGGACAAGTGTGGTAAAAACCACAATTTTCTCATCCACACCGTATTGCAGCGCAACAACCACAGCTATGCCAATAAATGCCCAAAGAAGAATATGAAATTTGTAATTCTTAAAGAATGATATTTTTTTACTCATCTTGAATTATGGCTTCCAGCGTCAAACCATACACCTTGGCTGATGCTTTAATAATACGTTTATTATTGTTTTTTTCCACCCATAATTGTCTAACTGCATTTTCTGCAACGATATTTTTCATAAAATAATCGGATTTTTCAAGTATACACTCATTGTCCTCGTATGGAATAATATCCAGTCTGAAATGATCGCAAAGAATGTCTTTTCCCATAGCCTTTACAGATACTGTGTCTGACCACAAGAAACGCCCCCTATATGAACAACCTTCATGATCCATCGGGAACCACTTTGTGTCGATATATTCAATTGAATCAACGGTAATACGTGCAAGCAAAGTAAATATTGTTTGGACAGAATCAGGTACACGTACAGTATTGCCGTCGTACATTAGTGTACTATCACCATGGTTAAAGTCACACGATAGTTTTTTCTTGAAGCTGCCCTGTTTGATTTTTTTGGAAAAATGGCGTAATCCAAAATTGGTTGTATCATAATGCGTGGTATAGCTGTTATCATGGGGCCATATATAATCCATAATACCAATAGATTCAGTTTTAAAGGAAATTTTACCAGATGCTTTAGAATTCATTTCCACTGAAACAATAGGAAATGACCAGAGCGTTATTTTATATCCTTGACCCTGCAGAGTAATACTGCTGAATATAAGGAAAATTACAAGAAGCTTAGCATGCATACCGGTGTTCATTCCTTCCATCGAAACTGACCTGTAAGGCCCATAATGCCCAAAAAATCAAGGCCCTGATAGAAATGCAGAAAAGAAGGATTCGTGGTGTCGATTGTGGATCTACCCACCACTATACCGGTATCATCATCAAACGCCTCTACCATACTGCGTATCCATCCAATAGGCACGCTGCAGTCACCATCTGTTGATATGATTACATCACCTTTTGTTTTTTCAATTCCGCGTGTTAATGCGCGTTTTTTAGGTGTCATCTGGGAATCTGTATTTTCAATTCTTATCCCCTGTACAGTTGGATGCAATTGTGAATAGTCCTGAATGATATTCCAAGTTCTATCCATGGATCGATCACTTATGATAGTAATATCCAGTTTGCCCTTTGGGTAATCTTGCTGCACCAAATCATTGAGCAGTTCCTGTAGTGTATCAACTTCATTTCGTGCTGCTACCACAACGGATACCTTGGGAATATATTTAGGGGTATTGTTTTTTCTTAAACGGTGTAGGCCTGTAGTAAAAAATAGTGTGAATAGGAGGTATGCGCAGATACTACCCCAAAAAAGGTAAGTAAGGGCCATGTTAAACCGGCAGAAAAATCTTTGCTATGACAAGATAAAGGGTTACACCAAGTATATCAATACTTGTTGTAACAAAAGGGCCGGTTGCAATAGCGGGATCAATGTCCATACGGTGTAATAGTAATGGCACCAGAGACCCAAATGCAGTAGCTATAAGCATTGAACTAGCGATACCTAATCCAACCACAAGTCCCAAGTATGGTGAAATATCCATAAAACGCATTATCGCGAACAATCCTAATAATAAACCATATAGAATACCGAGTATTATACCCACCCGGATTTCCTTGAAAATTATATTGATGTTGTTGCCCACATTTACCCTGCCAGTAGCTAAACCGCGAACGACCAATGTTGATGTTTGTGTCCCGATATTACCACCCATTCCAATTACAACCGGTATAAATGCAGCCAAGGCTAGAGTTCCCTGCAAGGTGTTTTCAAAGATACCAATTACAGCCGCGGCGCAAATACCGCCGACCCAACTAGCGAATAGCCAAGGCAAACGGCTACGGGCATTATCCCATGAAGATTTCATGAGAATTTCCCGATCCTTTCCGGCACCAGCCATTTGTAAAAAATCCTCGGTTGCTTCTTCTCGGATGACATCCACAATTTCATCCACGGTAACTATTCCCAGCAATTGACCTTCTTGATCGATAACAGGAACAGCTAAATAATTATATTGAGAAACAATTCTAGCGACCTCTTCCTGGTCAGTCTCCGGACGTACAGTTTGCGGAGACCTGATCATGATATCCTTTAGTTCGGTATCTGGCGGTGTCGTTACCAGATCCCGTAAAGAAATAACACCGACCAACCTTTCACCGTCATCAATTACATATAGGTAAAATACCATCTCTGAAGATGCGTGATCCTGCAGTACGTTAATTGCCTCCCTTGCTATAGTATTTTCGTGTAGAGTAAATACATCAGTATACATTAGTGTACCGGCACTATCTTCCGGGTACCCCATAATTTCTTCGACTTCTTCTTGTTCTTCGCTTTTTAATAGATCCAGAATAGCCTGCGCTGCTTCTTCATCGATCACACCAAGTATAAACGCCTGATCATTTGAGCTGGTGAATTCTATTAGATCTGCCACATGTTGTGGTGTTTCATTTTTGATTAGTCGTTTGATTATAGACTCATCAAGTTCACCTAAAAATTCACCGGTGTGTTCACAGGGCCGCATTATTGTAAATAGTTTGTTTTGTTCAATTTCACTAAAGAACCGGAATAGCAAAGCCATATCGGCAGGGTGCGTTTTTTCGATCAATTTGGTCAAGTTAGTTTTTGCCTTCCTCCTTAGGAGACGCCGAAAAGTGTCCCGGAGAAGAATAATTTCATTACTGATCATTTTTTGCCTCATGCTGCCACTCCAGTAACTTTATTCAAGTGTTTAAAACCAGCCCACGAGCTGATAACGGCCAAGGTAAGAAAAATAGGTGATACATGATTATTCCATAAATAATACGGTTCGATTATATCTGCATAATTTGTAAGGATCAGGGCCGCACCATTATTTAAGCTATGCAGAATCAAACTAGTTAATATTGAACCTGTCCTCCAAGCCAGATAACCAAGTATTACCCCCAAGAAATAGATTTGTATAACCCACACTGGATTCATATGTACGAATGCAAAAAATAGGCTGGTTATCAATACAGAACGGGTGATATCCTGCCACGATTCTTCCAGAAGCTTTTGTAAAAAACCCCTAAACAGTATCTCTTCACCCAGCGGTGCTAATATAACCACAGTTATTGCCAATAATAGGCCAATAAGTGTCGAGTCTATTATCAGAACATCTGATAGTTCATCCAATAATTGTTCGTGTTCAAATGCGTATGCCAGGATACGATCCATCTCATCCACTAAGGGTATCAATCCCAAGGATATAAGTACTACGCTAATTAAAACTGGAGAGCTTATTGCCCGGATACGAAGCCGGCTAATAATGGGTTCTTTTCTACTGATTAAAAATAGTAATAAAGGGACAACCATGAAGCCCTGCCCTACAAACAGGGCGATATAATTATAGAAGTTTTGGTTATGCTCGTTTGATTGTACGGCGCCTGCCGCGGCGATAATTGATGCTATCGCCAGCGAGGAGAGCACAGAAAAAATTACCACTCCAAATGCTAGTTTGACTGAGACAGTTTGGTTCATTTATCAGTTCAGATCCAGGTTTATCTGGTTCTTGTTTATCCATTTCTGAAAAATTACGGTTATTGCCCCTGAAACGAAAGAAGTTCAATTAGGCCCTAAATTACAGATTATTTAAGTAATATAGCATTATACTGCCCGCGACCGCAGCATTTAGCGAATTCCCAGATCCTTTTGCTGGTATGGATAAGGAATACTTGATATGGTTACTAATTTCTTTCGATATACCATGGGCTTCGCTGCCGATAACCAACACCCAGTCCATAGCACCGTGATTAAAATTGTTAATAGACATGCCTCTATGATCGGCGCTAATGATTAAATGATCTGAACTTTTAAATTGTCGTAGATCGCAATTTGTCACCATTTGTAATAAAAAATGTGCACCCATACCGCCACGTATTACTTTTGGATTAAAAGGGTCAGCGCAATGTGGTGACAACGCTACCTGTGTTGTACCGAACCATGCTGCAGATCGTAATAATGTGCCAAGGTTGCCAGGATCAGCGATTCTGTCTAAATAGAGCCAATTAGACGCCATGGTTGAAGGTAATTCTGTTATCTTTGGTAATGAACAAACAGCTAGAATTCCTGATGGAGTCACTGTTTGTGTGATCTGCTTCATAGTTTTTTCATCTATGATTTCTGGTTTTAGTACCTTGTTAAGCCTATTAAGCATTGATTGATAATCAACAGATTCCTCTAATCTATCGGTGACAAATATTCTGTTTATTGGTGCCTGGACGCGTAAAGCAGATCGAATAATGCGCAATCCTTCAATCAAATATAGCCCGCAATCTTTACGACCTTTTTTAGTAGATAGCCTGGACAGTTGTTTGATATCGGTTTTACTTATCACTGTTTGTAAACCACCTTACCATTTACAATTGTAGAATGAACGTTTACACTGGGAATTTGTGCTGGATCAATTTTACTCAAGTCATGGGACAGAACCGTGAAATCAGCCATATATCCCGGTTTTATTCTTCCAAGGTAGGATTCGGCAAACATACTGTATGCGGCCCAACTGGTAATGGAGGCAAGTGCCTGATCTATGGTCATTCGTTCATTTGGCTGCCATCCAAGTACAGGCCATCCGTTGGTGTCTTGTCTGGTTACAGCTGCATGTATACCCAGTAGTGGATTTGGAATTTCCACCGGTGCATCGGACCCGCCAGAAATAATGCTACCTGTTTGTAATAGCGATTGCCAAGTATATGCTTCGTGAAGGCGTTCCTCACCTAGTCGTTCATCTATCCAATACATGTCACTTGTACAATGTGTCGCTTGCATCGAAGGGATAACGCCCAAATCAAAAAAACGGGGGAGATCATCGCTATGGATGATCTGCGCATGTTCAATTCTGTTTCTGGAATTTTTGTTTCCGGATCTTTCAAATATATCAAGTGCCAGTCGGTTCGCTCGATCGCCAATACAATGGACTGCGACTTGAAATCCCGCTGCATTGAATTGGTTTACCTTCTCAGTTATTATTTTCTCATCAGTTAAATTAAGCCCGATGTTTTTTGGATCATCTGCATATGGCTCTAGTAGCGCCGCGCCGCGGGAACCCATCGCCCCATCAAAATATATTTTTACAGTACGAACAGATAAAAATCTGTCAGTGATATCTGGACCTTTGGTAAAAAATTCCTTATAATCATCAGAGTTGTCATTCAACATTGCGTTGACGCGGATAGTCAATTGTTCTTGTGCAATTAATTCTTTCAGTATGTGAACTGTTTCTTTATCTGTTCCAGCATCATGAATTGCGGTCAACCCAAATTGATTCAATTTTCTGACAGCGTTTATTATTTGTCGCTGTTTATCATTTTTACTATTATCAGGAACAAACCTTTTAATTAAATCCATGGCATTATCAATAAATACTCCGGTTGGATTGCCATCGCTGTCACGGAGAATTTTACCGCCTATAGGATCCACTATATCACGGTCTATACCGCATATGGATAAAACACTTGAATTCACCCAAATAGCGTGTCCATCTATTCTATGCAAGTAGACCGGTTGATCGACTGCCACCATATCAAGCATTTCTTTAGTAGGAAATTGTATTTCTTCCCAGTCATTTTGATCCCAACCACGCCCCACTATCCATTGCTTAGACCCATCATAGGCGTTAGCAACAATGTGGGTTACTTCTGTGGCACTTTTGGTACCAACTAGGTCAAGTATCTCCATTGCTTTACCATACCAAACCAAATGCAAATGAGCATCCATAAAGCCAGGATACACCACGCCTTTTTGTAGGTCTATCATTATATCACCAATCAAATCATTACCTATAGAAGTGATTTTCCCATCAGCGCAGGCAATTGAATTTGCTTCTGGGAAAGAAGGAATGACGCAATTACTAAATACGGTTACCTTGGATTGATCACAACTCGTCATGAAAATAACTGAAAATATAATATATAACTGTTTTGCAAGAGTCACGTTCTTCATTTGATTTACCAAAGGAAAATAGTATGATTATTGGATTGAGAAAATGGGTGATTAATAATGTTTTTATTGAATGACCTAAGGAAGCCCGCTAATTTCCTTGCGACTAATCATTATAATTATAATATGTCCAAAGGTGTTACACCCCAAAGTAAAGATTACGCTGCCTGGTATACTGATGTAATTATTAAGGCCGGATTAGCTGATTATGGACCCGTAAAAGGTACAATGGTCATCAAACCCTATGGGTACGCGTTGTGGGAGAATATCAAAGGATCGCTGGATGCAATGCTGAAAGTAACAGGCCATGAGAATGCCTATTTCCCGCTCTTTATACCAAAATCATTCTTTGCTAGCGAAGCAGAGCAC